>OFSE01000487.1_pt1 | contig 11715 bp, 7 predicted proteins | sample 1543261 | NCBI WGS metagenome assembly OFSE01 (sample SAMN07774225, study PRJEB24372) | wastewater metagenome | isolation source: Exp Tend VB 50WW | collected 2016-02 | reverse complement strand
TGCCTGTGGCGGGTGTGCCGGGTTGGTGGCCGGAGCAAGATACGCCGTTTTATGCTGATGAAAGTGTGTTTAGAGCGAAGCGAAGTAACTTACTTTGAATGCGGTTTATTTAAATGCGAAATTTTCTTACGTTCATTTTTGTATGGTCGATATGTACCCTTGCGCAAGCGCAAGTGCCAGCGAGTCGCTGCGTTGGCACTACACAAAATGGTAGTTTGGAGAATGGCTGGCAATTGCCAAACGATGGGAAAAATTTTGAAATTTATAGTTCTCTTGGTGCACTTTTAGGTCGAAATTATGTACACGACAAAGTGTCTAAAGTTGTCGTGCGTGCTTACCAACTTCTGGAAACCACTGCGCCTGATAAGATTTTTGTGTACGGTGAGACTGGACTAAAAAATGGTGGAAAATTTTCACCACACAAGACGCATAGAAATGGCTTGTCTGTCGATTTTTTTGTTCCCGTGCTTGATGGGCGTGGTAAGCCAAGTAAATTGCCAATCAGCGCTTTAAATAAGTTTGGATATGAGATTGAATTTGACGCCCGCGCAAAATACGAAGGGCTGACGATAGACTTTGAGGCCATGGCGCTCCATTTGGCCGCATTAAAGGCAGCCGCGATTGAGCAAGGTATTGACATTGAAGTCGTCATTTTCGATAACGCTTTTCAGAAGATGCTTTTTTCTTCAACTAGCGGAAAGGCGCTTCCAAAAATGATGCGCTTCTCGGTTCAAAAGCCATGGGTGAGGCATGACGAGCATTATCACGTGGATTTTCGTGTGCAATGCAAATAGCCTCGAAAGTTGTGTGTCAAACTAAGCTAAAAATCGATGCCCGAAAAAACGCGCAATGTTCATTCCAAACGCTGCTCCAAAAAACTGCAATTCCTAGTGCCTATTGCGCTTCTCTTACTTTTCTCTCAACCAAATCTGGCTGCGACCAAGAAACGGCACGCCAATGAAGCCGCGCACTTTGAGTTTTTTATTTTGGTCGATTACGGTTAATTTGCAGCTATAGACCACGCCGTTGTCGGGATCAAGAATTTTCCCTCCCGTGTATTCATCGCCCTCTTTTTTTAGGCCATACAAAATGGTCATGCCAATGACGGGTTTGTCTTTATTTGCTCCCTCGCATTTCACACACTTGGGGTTTTGCTCTTCGTTCGGCTCGGGGAATATTTTTTCGATCTTGCCGATGAATTCGCCGTTAACTTCTGTGATGACAATAATGCCGCGCGGTTTGCCCGTTTTATCATCGATATTTTTCCAAGTGCCAACGGGGCTATCCTCTGCATGGCTCAGCGATGAAATGATTAGACTAGTCAAGAAAGCCAGTGCGATGCTGATGGTTTTTATGTTTTTCATTTTGTCTCCTCCAATGTTTTTTGGGTTATGTGTTTTTGTTTGTTTCGTCAGCGAACGGGACGGTTTTAAGCACTAGGCAATTTCGCAAATTGCTCGCGCAGTTTGGCGAGGCTTGCACTGAAATTATCCATACGCTCTTTTTCTTGCGCGACCACTTGCGCAGGGGCACGAGCAACGAAACTTTCATTGCCTAGTTTGGCTTGCGCTTTGTTGATCTCCGTTTCTAAACGAGTAATTTCTTTGTTCAAACGTTCGCGCTCAGCCTTCACGTCAATAGCCACTTGCAGCATGAGTCTGGTTTCGCCCACGATCGCGACTGGTGCGGGTGAATCAGGTAAGGCGTCGACGACTTGCACTTCGGAGAGCTTGGCTAAGGCAGCAAGGTAGGGCGCATACGATTCCATGCGCGCTTTGTCTTGCGCATTAGCGGCTTGCAGCAGCAATGGTACGCGCATGGCAGGCGAGAGTTGCATTTCGCCGCGCAGGTTGCGGCAGGCGTCCGTGGTGGCTTTCAAGCCCTGCATCCAGTCTTCAGCAGCGGGATCAATATTCGCTGGGTTGGCGATGGGGTAGGCTTGAATCATGATGGAGTCGCCCGCCGGATTCAAGGTCTTGCCCGCAAGCGGTGCAACTGTTTGCCACAGCGCTTCCGTCACAAACGGAATCACGGGATGCGCCATACGCAAGGTGACTTCTAACACGCGCAATAAAGTACGCCGGGTCGCACGTTGCTGCGCTTCACTGCCTTGCTGCATCTGCACTTTGGCGACTTCCAAATACCAGTCGCAATACTCATCCCAAACAAATTTATAAATACTGGACGCGATATTGTCGAAGCGGTAGTCAGCAAAACCTTTTTCTAATTCTGCTTCAGTGCGCTGCAAGGTGGAGATAATCCATTTGTCGGCATTCGAATAGGCTAAATCGGCATCACTACCATTCTCTGCAAAACCACAATCTTTACCTTCCGTGTTCATCAACACGAAGCGCGTGGCGTTCCATAATTTGTTACTGAAATTACGGTAACCCTCACAACGCCCTAAATCGAAATTAATGTTGCGGCCAAGGGAGGCATAGCTCGCCATCGTGAAGCGCAGAGCATCGGTACCATAGGTAGGAATGCCGTCGGCGAATTCTTTGCGTGTGGCTTTTTCGATATTGGCCGCTTGCTTAGGATTCATTAAGCCTTGGGTGCGCTTAGCCGCTAAATCGTCCACACTAATGCCATCGATCAAATCGATTGGGTCCAACGTATTGCCTTTGGACTTCGACATTTTTTGGCCGCTAGAATCTCGCACCAAGCCGTGTACATACACGGTGTGGAACGGGACTTTTCCTGTGAAGTGCGCCGTCATCATGACCATACGGGCGACCCAGAAAAAGATGATGTCGAAACCTGTTACCAAGACGGAGGAGGGCATGAAATGCTGCATGTCACGCGTTTCTGCCGGCCAACCCATGGTGGAAAACGGCACCAAGGCCGAGGAGAACCATGTATCTAAAACGTCTTCATCGCGTGTGAGAGCGCCCGTATAACCTGCGGCTTTTGCTTTAGCCGCTGCCTCGTCCGCATCCCGGCCAACGAAGACTTCACCATTCTCGCCAAACCACGCGGGAATCTGATGCCCCCACCACAACTGACGAGAGATGCACCAATCTTGTATGTTATTCAGCCATTGGTTGTAGGTGGTGTTCCAATTTTCCGGCACAAATTTGATTTCACCGTTCGCGACTTTTTCCAGCGCCACTTCGGCAATCGATTTGCCCGGAAAGTGCGTGCCCTCAGGTGCTGGCTTACTCATTGCCATGAACCACTGGTCGGTGAGCATAGGCTCAATCACCACATTAGTGCGGTCTCCGCGCGGCACCATAAGCTTGTGCGGCTTGACGGATTCCAATAAACCGAGCGCATCCAAATCAGCAATGATTTGTTTACGCGCAACGAAACGATCCATGCCCTGATACGCGGCAGGTGCGTTCTCGTTGATTTTTGCGTCCAACGTTAATACGCTGATCATCTCCAATTGGTGGCGCTGCCCCATGGCGTAATCGTTGAAATCGTGCGCAGGCGTGATCTTCACGCAGCCCGTGCCGAATTCTTTGTCGACATAGCTGTCGGCAATGATAGGGATTTCACGGTTCACCAGCGGTAGTCGCAACATTTTGCCAACCAAATGCTGATAGCGTTCATCGGTTGGGTCGACCGCCACTGCCAAGTCGCCCAGCATGGTTTCAGGCCGAGTGGTGGCAACCGTGATATGGCCGCTGCCATCGGCAAACGGGTAGCGTAGTTGCCACATGAAGCCGTCTTCTTCTTCAGACGCGACCTCCAAATCGGAGACAGCCGTGCCTAAGACAGGGTCCCAATTCACCAAGCGCTTGCCACGATAAATCAAACCCTGTTCGACCAAGCGCACAAACACTTCTGTGACTGCTTTGGAACGTTCGGCATCCATGGTGAAATATTCGCGCTGCCAATCGGCAGAGGCGCCCATGCGACGCATTTGTCCCGTAATGGTTGAGCCGGAATGTTCTTTCCATTCCCAGACTTTTTCTAAAAACTTGGCGCGCCCGAGATCGTGGCGCGAAATTTTTTGCGCATCGAGTTGGCGTTCCACCACGATTTGGGTGGCGATACCCGCGTGATCGGTACCGGGAATCCACGCCGTATTGAAGCCGCGCATACGGTAATAGCGCGTTAAGCCATCCATAATGGTTTGGTTAAACGCATGCCCCATATGCAGCGTGCCCGTCACGTTGGGTGGCGGTAGTTGGATGGAAAACGAGGGCTTGTTGTCGTCCATGCTGGCGGCAAAGTAGCCGCGTTTTTCCCACTCCGTGCGCCAAAAGGCTTCGATCTCGGCGGGGTCAAATGATTTTGCTAATTCCATAATTTTTTGTTGTTTAGATGCACAGTCTTTGATTATAAAGTAGCAAGGGCTTATGCCGCGCACAAATAGCGACTTAAGCATGAAAAAATGCAGATGCCTGAAGCGTTTCCAAACAGGTATATCCCCTAGCACAAGCATTCCCAAGCGAAGTTGCGCAGACATCCTAGTAACCAATGATAGATATGCTGTCGTAATTTGAAACTATTTTCCACAATTGTGTTTGAAATTAGCAGCAAAAAATGCCGAATTTAAAAACATAAAATGTTAGGATTCGGGTACCACAAAATAAAAATGAGAATGTGTATGATCACTTTGGCCGGTCGACAGATGGTGAGGTTCGGATTTTTATGGCTAATGAGCCTGTGTCTAATGGGGCTGCCCGCCTCAGCATTTGCGGATGAACAAGCCGACTTCGCGAAATTAGATGAAATACAGCTTCTTGCAGACAAAGATAATACCCAGGGTCTCAAGCAAATTCAGGCGTTTAAACAAAACTTATCGCCCCAAGCGAGTGAGGCTCTGCGTCTCGAAACTTTCAAAGTCTTAATCGGGCTTTACATTGATGCTGGTGAGATTAAGGCAGCCGATACAACTCTGGCAGAGTATTTACAATTTGCCGAAGCAAGCCATAACGAGGCAGCTATTGCCCTCGCCAAAATCGCGGATGCACAGCGCATTCAGTTTGAAGGAAAAACGGCAGTCGCACTAAAGTTGTTGGGCGAACTTGAAACGCGCTACAAAAATAGCACTAACCCTGAAGTCAAAATGCGCTTGAACGCTGCCCTGGGCGGTATTTACAGTACGACGGGGAAATTCGAATTAGCTTTGAATTATCAGTTAGAAGCGCTGCGTCAGACTGAGTTTCAGGCTCGTCGTAAGGAAATTGCAAAAATTAACAGGCTAGGTGCAATCTCTGCGCTGTACTTGAGTATGAAAGACCCGCAGAAGGCACTGGATACCACCAAAGATGCGCTCGTGGTAGCGCCCAACCTTGTTACACCGAAAATTTTGACAACCTTGCTCACCAACCAAGGTGTGGCTTATGCACAGCTAGGCAAATACTCGGAAGCACGCTTGGCGTTTGAAAAATTGCTGGGCGTTGCAATCGATGCAAAAATTCCGTCAGCGGAGGCAATCGCCTTGGTGAATCTTTCAGACCATTACTTGTTGATGCGCGAATATGGGAAGGCAGAAACCTTTGCGCGCCGCGCGCTGGAGAAAGCGGAGCCAATCAATGATAGGGATTCAGTCGCTGTAGGTAAGGCGAATCTTGGCTTTGCGCTTGGTGGGCAAGGGAAAATCAGCCAAGCTGTGCCCTACGTCAAAGAAGTCATCGACTATTACAAAAAGACTGGCTCGAAAGCGGATGTTGAAGCGATTACGGGCGAACTGGCGAGCATGTACGAAAACGCTGGCATGTTTAAAGAAGCATTAGCAACAGTGCGAGCGCAACAAGCCATTAGTGATGAACTATTTACGACGGAACGAAGCAAAGCTGTTTCTTCGCTCCAGGAGCAATTCAACGCCGAGCAAAGGCAAAAACAAATTGAATTGCTGGCCAAAGAAAACGATTTAAAAGACTCTGAACTGCATAATCGGCGCTTGCAACAAATTGTGGCGATGTTGGGCGTTTTGCTGGCAGTCTTGGGTGGTGCGGTGATTTTCATGCTGTATCGCAAGGCGAATAAAGCGAATTTAGAACTCAAAGAAGTCAACACGAAGCTTGAGTTTTTTGCCGTACGCGACCCCTTGACGGGTTTGTATAATCGCCGCTCTTTTGTCGACATGATGCGCAACCGGGTTGTCGTCGCTGAAGCGGATAGGCGGCAAGAAGGTGTAGATAATCCCGATTGCATGATTTTGATGGATATTGATGAGTTTAAGCATATCAATGATACCTACGGTCATGCTGTTGGCGATGTGGTTCTCACTGAGGTGGCGCGCCGTTTGAAGAGTTCCGTGCGAGATACCGATATGGTATTGCGTTGGGGTGGGGAAGAGTTTTTAATTTTTTCACCGAAAGCCAATACTGCACAAATCACCCGTTTGGTTGAGCGCGTGTTGCGGGCGATTGGGGAGAGCCGCTTCCATATTGGTGAATTAGACGTCCCGGTTACTGTGACGGCTGGTTTTATATCGCTGCCATTCTCAGGTATATCTGAGGAAGTTTGTGATTGGGAAAAGACCTTGCAGATCGCCGATATGGCACTTTTCCTTGGCAAGGCGCATGGCCGTAACCGCGCCTACGGCATCGGACGCTTATTAGTTGATAAGGAAGATGCTTTACCTCTGCTGGAAAGCAATGTTGGTGCGGCAATTGAGGCGAAAATGGTGGAAGTGATTGAGCTGTTGGGGCCGCCACAAAAGAAAGAAAGCAAACCTGAAGCCGCGCACTAAGAGCATTCACGTCTTATTTGTTTGAGGCAGTGATTGATGCACATGCTCTATGTGAGTGGCGCTCCCGTATAATCGGGACATGCAAAATTTACTTCACAACCTTAATCCTGAACAACTCGCCGCCGTCACACTGCCTGCCCAATCGGCGCTGATCTTAGCGGGTGCTGGCTCCGGAAAAACGCGCGTTTTAACAACCCGCATCGCTTGGCTGATTCAAACCGGACAAATTTCACCGCAAGGCGTATTGGCCGTTACGTTTACCAATAAATCGGCGAAGGAAATGTTACTGCGCTTATCCGCCTTATTGCCGATCAATACGCGGGGTATGTGGATAGGCACTTTTCACGGCTTGTGCAATCGTCTGTTGCGCGCGCATCATCGCGATGCAGCGCTGCCACAAACTTTTCAGATATTGGATTCACAAGACCAATTGTCGTTTATCAAGCGCTTGCTCAAAGCGAACAATATTGATGATGAAAAGTTCCCGCCGCGCACACTTATGTATTTCATCAATGGCGCCAAAGATCAAGGCTTGCGTGCCGCTGCAGTGGACGCTTACGACGATTTCAATCGCAAAATGGTGGCGCTTTACGAGCTCTACGACGCCCAATGTCAGCGCGAAGGCGTAGTGGATTTTGCTGAACTTTTATTGCGCACCTATGAATTGCTAAGCCGGCATCAAGGCTTACGCGAACACTATCAGTCGCGTTTCCAGCACATTCTGGTAGACGAATTTCAAGATACCAATGATCTGCAATACAAATGGCTCAAGTTGATGGCGGGCACACGCGCAGCCGTGTTTGCCGTTGGCGATGATGACCAAAGTATTTACGCGTTTCGGGGTGCGAATGTTGGCAATATGAGTGCGTTTGAGCGCGAATTTGAAGTCAAAAATTTGATTAAGTTGGAACAAAATTATCGCTCGCACGGACATATTTTGGATACGGCCAATGCGCTGATTGAACACAACAGTAAGCGCCTTGGTAAAAACTTGCGCACCGATGCAGGGCATGGTGAACCCGTACGCATTTTCGAAGCGAGCAGCGATATTCAAGAGGCGCAGTGGATCACCGAAGAGGCGAAAAGCTTAATTCGTGATGGCGCCATGCGCAGCGAAATTGCGATTTTGTACCGCTCGAATGCGCAATCACGCGTGATCGAACACGCCCTGTTTACGGCTGGTTTGCCTTACCGCGTGTATGGCGGGCAACGCTATTTTGATCGCGCCGAGATTAAGCACGCGATTGCTTATTTGCAGCTCATGGACAACCCACACAACGACTCAGCGTTTTTGCGCGTGGTGAATTTTCCTACGCGTGGTATCGGTGCACGCTCTTTGGAGCAATTGCAAGATACGGCGAAGCAGCACAGTATGTCTTTGTACGCCGCCGTGCCCTATGTCGCCGGTAAGGCGGGTACGAGCTTGGGAAATTTTGTCAAGCTAATCGAAAGCGCACGATTTGAAACGGCGCAATTGCCCTTGCCAGAAATGGTCAAAGTGGTGCTGGAACTAAGCACCTTGCTCACCCACTACCAAAACGACAAAGAGGGAGCGGACAGAATTGAAAACTTGGAACAGTTAGTGAGCGCCGCGAGTTTATTTGTCGCAGAAGAAGGCTTCGGGCACGATGCTCCTGCGCTGCATGGCCCCGCCTCGGCACCTGCTTCGGCACTTTTGGCTAGTGTCGATGGTGTAGAGATTATCGATGCCGATGCAGCATTACCGACTGTCATGTCGCCTCTGTCAGCATTTTTGTCCCACGCCTCACTCGAAGCGGGTGATAACCAAGCCCAAGTTGGGCAAGACGCGCTGCAGCTAATGACCGTGCATGCAGCGAAAGGCTTAGAGTTTGATGCGGTATTTATCAGCGGCTTAGAAGAAGGCTTGTTCCCGCACGAAAATAGCACCCAAGAGGATAGCGGAGTGGAAGAGGAGCGTCGATTAATGTACGTCGCCATCACTCGCGCGCGCAAACGCCTTTACGCCAGTTTTTCGCAAACGCGCATGCTGCATGGCCAAACGCGATACAACTTGCGCTCGCGTTTTTTTGATGAAATGCCAGACGCCTCGGTGAAATGGTTGTCACCCAAGGTGCAAGCAAATTGGTTCGCCCGACCAACTTCAGCGTGGGACGATAAGCCTGAAACGGGCGCGAATGCAATTGCGCAAAATTTTGCGCAGAAACAAAGTCAATCAGGCACTGGATGGCGTATAGGTGAAAACGTGCAACACGCCAAATTTGGTGAAGGCGTGATCGTCAACATTGAAGGCAGCGGTACGAATGCAAGGGCGCATATCAATTTCGGTCAGTTCGGTATGAAATTACTGGATCTAACCGTGGCAAAGCTAGAGAAATTACCTCGGACAAATTAGCAACTCTGATAATGGACTCAACTCAACTCATCAACATCGCAGGCGCAGTGCTGTTTGCACTCGCCGTTTTGCACACTTTTTCGACCAAGCGTTTTCAGCACTTGGCGCATACCAGCGAACGACATGCGGGTTTGTGGCATTTGCTAGGTGAAGTTGAAGTCGTGTTTGGTTTTTGGGCCTTGGTGCTGGTTTGTTTTATTGCGTTTGTGCTGAATAAGACTGAGGCGATTACTTATCTTGAATCGCGAAATTTCACTGAACCTTTGTTCGTTTTTGTGATTTTGACGGTGGCGGGTACGCGCCCGATTTTATTTTCTGTGCAAAGTACCGTCGATAAGTTGGCCGATTTCTTACCCATTTCGACCACACTCACAAAGTATTTTTTATGCCTTTCCATCGTCCCTTTGTTGGGTTCCTTTATTACGGAACCTGCGGCGATGACGCTTGCTGCGCTCATGTTGCGCGATGGATTTTTTGTCCAAGGCATCTCCGAAAGACTCAAGTACGCGACTTTGGGTGTCTTGTTCGTCAATGTGTCCATAGGTGGCGTGTTAACAAACTACGCCGCTCCGCCCGTGCTCATGGTGGCTGACACCTGGAATTGGAACATGCAGCATATGCTGACTTTTTTTGGTTGGAAAGCCGCGATCGCAGTGACAATCAACGCGCTCATCGTAGCCCTAATTTTCCGCAAAGAATTAACGCAGTTAAGCCCTAAAGCTCCTCCAGCCACCACGAAAATGCCTTTAACGGTCATTGGCATTCATTATGTGTTTCTCGCAGCAACGGTGTTATTCAGCCACCATCCTGTGGTGTTTTTAGGGCTGTTTTTATTCTTTTTAGGATTCACCCAAGCCTACCAACAATATCAAGATAAATTGATGTTGCGCGAGGGCTTGCTAGTGGCTTTTTTCTTAGCAGGCTTGGTGGTGTTGGGCGGAAAACAGCAATGGTGGTTACAACCCATCATCGCAGGCTTAGATACGACCGTCTTATTTGTTGGTGCAATTGGCCTCACGGCAATTACTGATAACGCGGCACTGACCTACTTGGGTTCCTTAGTGCAAGGCATGCCAGAGGCCGCTAAATATGCGTTGGTGGCAGGTGCCGTAACGGGGGGCGGCTTAACCGTGATTGCCAATGCGCCGAATCCTGCGGGTTACGCGATTTTGAAAGATTGTTTTGATGAACAATCCATCAGCCCTTTGGGTTTGTTTCTTGCCGCATTTGTACCAACTATTATCGCGGCGCTTTGCTTTTGGTTTTTGTAAACGCTTTCAAAAAAAGCGGTGCTTTTCGGGTAGCTCGATAAACGAATGATCGGTGAATTCCGAATTACACGTAGTACGCCGTCGTCGTCATAATTTTCGCCATGACTTTCATCGCCGTTTTGACAGGTAGGGGTAATTCTTGCGCGCCGAGGTTTTGTGCGCTGGCACCGTGCTCGATTTCGTCTTGGCGCATTTGCTCCACAATCACACGCGATTTTTGATCATGCTCCGGCAGTAAACTTAAATGACTGCTTAAATGCGCTTCTACTTGGCGTTCGGTTTCGACGACAAAGCCTAAGCTTGCGCTATCCCCAAAGCGAGCGGCAACCGCGCCGAGGGCATAGGAGCCTGCATACCAAAGGGGATTTAAAAAACTGGTGTGCGAATTTAATTCTTTTAAGCGTTCTGCCGTCCACGCAAGGTGGTCTTCTTCTTCGCGCGCAGCGTTGGCAAATTGCTCGCGTATCTGTGCGCTAGGTGAGAATTGTCCTTGTGCTTGATACAGCGCTTGCGCGCACACTTCGCCCACATGATTGACCCGCATTAAGCCAGCACTATGCTTCTGTTCTTGTTCGTTGAGCGCGACCTCATGCTCCTCGTGCAAGCGTTCTGCTGGGTTGGGTCGGCTAGCAGCAGCATGGCCGGTAATGACGCGTAAAGCGCGGTCAAAATTAATTAAGACTTCATCGATTGCTGTTGTTCTCATTTTCACACCTTAAACCTAGATTTTCTGTTTTTGCCTGCAGCGATTTACACAAAGGAAATCGCTAAGCCTGGTAGTACTACGCCAGAAAAAGCCGTACTCCAGGTTTGCCCTGCTTGCACGGCGAAAGCGCTGGTCCATGTACCGGAGGTAATAATTTCGCCAGCTTGCAATCCGGGAAAGTTTGTTTGCGTTTTGAGTAATTGATGCAAATGCCAAATCGCGTGTACGGGGCTATCTAGCACGCTACCGCCGTAACCCGCACCCATTAATGTATCGTCACAGGAAACAGAGACACTCGCGTGGGCCAGCACATCTCCCAAATGCTGGCGGCTGGCAGAAGACAGAATGCGTGGCTCGCCAACTAGCAGAGTGCCATGCATGCCAAACGCAGCAATCGAATCAGCTGGTTTTATATGCGCATCGCCATACGGATTGACGACGATTTCTATGCCATGCGCCATCCATTCTAAGCAATCTGCAATTTCAAACAAGTCGGCGTCTGCGCTGGGTGTTCGCGCTAATTTGAAGACGATTTCCGGTTCTAGTTTTGGTTGCAATGCGCCGACCAAGCTTTGCACGGCGAATGGATAATCGAGGAAGCGCACGGTGCTATCGAATAAGGTCGTCCACATAGGCGCTTCGATGACGGTGCCGGGCGCGGCATCCCACAGTTTGCGATTGGTAAAGCCGAGTTTGCGGCCTATTGCCTGTT
>OFSE01000486.1_pt1 | contig 11717 bp, 12 predicted proteins | sample 1543261 | NCBI WGS metagenome assembly OFSE01 (sample SAMN07774225, study PRJEB24372) | wastewater metagenome | isolation source: Exp Tend VB 50WW | collected 2016-02 | reverse complement strand
ACAGAAAATACTGGGTAACGCCGCCATTCTGGCTCGCGATAACGTTGCCCGTGCTGGAATATGAAGCCTAATACGGCACTCTGGTCGCTTTGCAAGCTGGGATTAGCCTCTTTCCATCGTTCAAATTTTTCGCGCAATCCAGGCTCTTCGTCTAGCATTTCGGCGGCGCTGTCTTCGAACACATAGTCGGAGAAGTTTTCTTTTTTCTCTAAGATGCTATTGAAGAAACCCCAGCGAAAGAAACTATCGTGCGCTTGTGGTTCCAAGGTTTCGACTGCGTAGCGGGCGTTTTCTTGGTTTAAGAAAACCAATACGTCACCTGCTCGTGCCAACACAGTTTCTTGTTGCGTGTTTAAGGTAAGTTCGTCGTGAAAGAGGTGCCCTTCGTAAGCACCAGCGCGCGATGTGACGCTGACGACATGGTAGCTTTGCACTTGCAGCGCTTGGTCTTGTGTGATGCGATTTAAGGCGACTTGGTTCCACTGCAGACGTTCAATCACCTCGCGCCATGCTTGTGGAATCAAATAGGCTTGCGGCGTGTTCACGACGTGATCTGGCACGAAATGCTCAAAATACGCAATGTCTCGTTCCCAAGGCTGATTGCGGTCATAGGCAAGCCGCATGTAATTACCCAACTTGCTGGGACGAGTAATGGCTTGATAGCCGCGAAAGCGGAAGTAACTTGGCTTGTCGACATTGGCGCGCCACCGCACCGGCCAGTGCGTCTTTGCCGCCGCTTCTTGCTTTGCTAACGCGCGCGCAGTTTGAATTTGCGCCGCGTGTTGCACACTAAATTGCAAAACAGATTCGACTAAGTGGCGCATCGCTGCATAACGATCCGCGTAGGGTTTGAGCATGTGCGTTTCTGGCATAAAGCCTATGGTGTGATGCAACGCGGCGTAGCCAGTTGAAAAACGCGGCACTTCAAGAAAATCTTCTATACCGTCATCAGGCGTTTCTTTAACGGGGTTCACATACGGGCAAGTGGGCCAGCCGCGCTGCTCCATCTCTTTAAAAATAGCGGGCACCATTTTTTCGCGCAGAAAATGTCCTAAGTCACCGCCCAATTTATCGGCCTGCGTCTGAATTAAGGTCATCGTGCATTGATAATCGGCGCCATTCGAGGTGTGCGTATCGACCATGACATCAGGCTGCCAAGCGCTGAAAAATTGATTAAAAACTTGTGCGGCTAAGCTATCGCATTTAATAAAATCACGGTTCAAATCAAGATTGCGACCATTGGCGCGGAAGCCAAACATTTCCGGCCCGTCTTGGTTCACACGCGAGGTATTTTGTCGGTTGTGGCAGCCATCCACGTTGTACACAGGAATAAACAGGAACACGCATTTGCCTAGTGCGGCAAGCCGCTCTGGTTGCACACAAAAATCACGCACTAAGGCCATGCAGGCGTCAATTCCTTCTGGCTCGCCGGGGTGAATGCCGTTATTGTTAAAAAACACGAATCGATTCGCAGCTTTCAAGGTGCTGCGGTCAAATACGCCATCGCTGGTAATGACGCCTGCGTGCATAGGAATGCCGCTATCCGACAAACCAATTTGCGTGAAATGCAGCACCTGAGGAAAACGCGCGGCGAGTTTCTCGTAAAATGCAATACAGTCCTGCCATGTCGTGGTTTGATTCGCATTACCGAGTTCAAACGGAGTGCGCAAATCGCTGGAGTGGGAGAGAACGTTCATAGCAGACCCGAAGTTTTTGGTGAGCTGCATTTTAGCACCGCTATGTTTTAAATCTGACGAAAAACCGCCTGATGGAAGCCAACGATTTACAGCGCCTTGTTAGCCTCGAAATGCCCTACGGAAAATACCAAGGGCGCGTACTTGCCGACTTACCCGGCCACTATTTAGGCTGGTTTGCGCGCGAAGGATTTCCCAAGGGTGAACTGGGCAAACTACTGGCCCTGATGTACGAGATTGACCACAATAATCTACGCGAACTCTTGCGACCGTTAAGAAGTAAATAGGGAGTATGCTTAAAAATAGGTATTAATGCGCATTATTTATAAGCACATTAAAAATATACCTATTGCAGTATTACTTTTTTACGATACAAAACAGAATCAAGAAAGAACTCAACATGCTGAGCGAACAAGAAACCCGCGCGCTGCGTTTGCGGTGTACACAATTTTTGTGCAACCACGCACCAACCACGCCAGCGCAAGATTTCGCCAACATGAGCGCCTGGTGTGCGGAGAATCAGATCGCGTACGACACCTATGGCGAAGGCGACTATCTTCAAGCCTTTGAGGAAAAGATCGCCAAGTTACTTGGAATGGAAGCGGCGCTTTTTTGCATCACCGGCACCATGACGCAAGTCACGGCACTCAGGTTAGCCTGCGCCGAGAGGGGCAATTCTATGGTCGCCCTGCACCCAACTTCACATATTTTGAAACACGAACGCAGCAATTTTCAATTGCTTCAGCACTTTAACGCACTGCAAATTGGCGACCCTTTTAGACCATGGACAGTCGCCGATTTGCAAACCCTCGCTGACCCCATCGCGGCGGCGCAACTCGAATTACCCATGCGCGAAATTGGCGGGCAATTACCGTCTTGGGATGAGCTCAGTGCCATCAAAAATTATTGCGCCTTGCATGACATTCACCTGCACATGGATGGCGCCCGCCTGTGGGAAGCAGGTGCGGGTTTTAAACGAGACTACGCCGACATCGCACAGGGTTTTGATTCGGTCTACGTCTCGTTTTATAAGGGCATAGGCGGACTTGGCGGTGCTATGTTGCTAGGAAAATCCGACTTCATTGCGAAAGCCAATACGTGGATGAAGCGCCAAGGCGGTAACGTGTTTCGCCGTGCACCGTTTGCCATTGCCGCCGCCATGCAGTTTGATCAATGTATTGCCGCCATGCCGCAGTATTTTGAACGCACACTTTGGCTGGCAAATGAATTAAAAAAATTCACTAGCATCACCATCAACCCCAGCGTGCCACAAGTCAATATGCTGCATGCGTATTTGCCCGTGACAAAAGAACGAGCGACCGACATTCGTAATCACATTGCCCATGAGCATGGGGTCTGGTTGTTTAATTCTGCCAACCACACTGCCTTGCCCAGCCAATGCATATTTGAATGGACGGTAGGCGATAGTTTGCTCAATATGCCCGACGCGAATGTGAATAACGCGCTCAAGTTACTTTGCAACGCAATGGCAAGTCCGCCAAAAAACTAGCGAAGTTCAATTACGGCGCTGGTAAGGCATGAATCGACTTAAGCACCGCGCGGGTAATCAATTCGCGTTTTTCTAAATCTTCCAAGCGCTTGGGTGTGTCAATATTGAGGGCGAAAAACACCGCGCCATTTGACCACTCGACCCAGCCCACCCACCAACCATACCGCCCTTCCCAGCCGGTTTTGGCGCGGATGATCCAATCGTGCCCCGCCTCAACCACCATGATGTCTTTGACTAGTCGTTGGTGCGCTACTGAAAACGGCAAGTCGTTTTGATACAAGCGCTTCAAAAAAGCAATTTGTTCATAAGCGGAAATGGCTAAATTGCCATCCACCCAATAATTGCCTTTTGCAGTGCTGGGGTCCGCGTTCCCGTAATTCAGCTTTTTCAAATATTGACGTGCCTGATCTTCGCCAATTTTTTGGGCAAAAATATCGTACACCCAAATGGCGGAATTACGCATTGCTGAGCGCAAATTTTGGTCTTGATTGTGCGCAGAAAAACTGCGTTTCACGCCGTCCCAAGGGAATACTTCAAACTCATCGCGCACTGCCCCAGCATCCAACGCAAAAAGCGTGTGGGGAATTTTGTAAGTTGACGCGGGTGAATAGCGTTTTTTCGCACGCTCGTCGTTGTACACCAAGGTGACGGGGGTTTTCGTGCGTGCATCCAGTACAACGATCGTTCCCTGCGCTTGGTATTTTTTAAAAATAGCACCCCAGTCAGAACGCAACTGCGGGACGTCCTGCACCTGAGCATGTGCGCTCAAGCTTAATAATGACGCGATTAAAGCAACAAAAATGGATCGCAAAAAAATCTCCTTCTTCCAAGTTAAAAATTTAAAGCGGTGCTACAGGAACACAAATATCGCAGCGAAACTCGCCGACCTTGCAATTTGCGCTTACGCCTTTTGGATAATATTCGAAACACGGGCGCGCATCTAACTGATACCCGCTGGCTGGCAGCCAATCTCTAAGCAAATTTTCCCATGCCTGCCCAACTTGTTCGACATTTCCTTCGAATTGAAAAACCGCATAAAGGCCACCCGGAATGATTTTCTTCATTGCGCCTCCCGCTGCCACAAAGTCAGCGCTGACCTCCGCACAGGCATCGTAACGGCATTGCTCTGGCGCTGTGATACTTGGGTCATCATAGGCGATGCCATAGCGAGCGTGATCGGGGCCGAGCTTGTTCATCACCGCCCAAGGCACATAGGTTTCCTACCAAAAGCGGGCAATTGGCGCGCCGTATGCGCCTAAGTGTCTAAAGTAAGCGACATGCGCGGGTTCACGGTTGATGAGGGTTATTTTCATGTTGTTCTCCATCGATTTGGCAATGTGTGTGTTGGAGACGCCATGTTCAGTGAAATCGCCAAGTAAGACCTGACTTTGCTTGCTATTCACCTGACTTAGATTGCTATTTGTACGGCGCGCTAACAATAGTTGCATGCGCCAAGCAGTGGGTGAACATCCAAACCTGCCCTTGAAAGCCCGAGTAACCGCTTCTGCAGAACCAAATCCCACCGACAAAGCAATGTTTAAAATTCGCGTTCTGGGTTGCACCACAAGGCGCATGGCCGCAACCTCAATGCGCCGCCGACGCACATAATCGCCCAAGGTTTCCCCAACTAGTGCTGCAAACAGGCGATGAAAATGGAACGGCGAGAAATGGGCAACTGCCGCGAGTTTTGGTAAATCAATCGCCTCATCCAGATGCTCGTCGATGTACGTTAACACCCGATGCATGCGGCTTTCGTATTCGTGACGGTTTTGCTTACTAGACTGAGTTGACGAAGACATTAGCGCAATTTCGAAATTGTTGAGACAGGTGTATTCAATCTTTGCTCATCTATTTTTATGAATGGAATTCTTTGTCGTCAGTGCGTACAAATTTTTACGCAAGAAGTATCCCAAATTCAAGCAGAGTTCTTGCCGCTTTTTAGAATTCCTAAGCCGGATTTTGTAAATACAAAATCCGCTTACGCACAAACTGAATATGGCTGCGCAATCCGTACAGTTCTTCCGCATAGGCTAAGGGAACCGAGATATGGTTGACCTTCCCCTCAAGTTCGTCGAGCGCTTTGAGTTGTTGTTGGCATACAAAGTCGCGATTTTGCCCGCCTAATTCTTCGATCGCGTGCTCCACGAGTCGCAATTGACCATACCAGCGATACACGCGTGAACGAATACGCCAAACATACAAGGGTGGAATAATTTTTGATAAAGGCAAAATCAATGCGCCAAGCGCAAGTAACACCACCCACATACGTTCTAAGAAATTCGCCAACCAAAAACTTAAATAGCGCTGGAAAAAAGGTGGGCCATTCTTATAGAATTTTTCGGCCTGGCGCGTAACAGGAATTTCTGTGTAACGATCCGAAGGAAACTCGGCCTGACGGCTAAACCAACCAGCACGACCATGAATCTTTTGCGCTGATTGCAAGATTAAACCGATTAATGCGGGGTGCAAACTTTCATGTGCAACCAAGGTGGCCGTTGGGGAGATTAAGTGCACATCATTGGCGGGTATGTTCTTACCAAAATCGACGATCCCACGTGGCAATACAACGTGCGATAAAAATGGAAAACGACGCGTGTAGGCTTCCGCTTGATTGAAATTGAAGAGCTTCACATCGGGTGAGCGCAATAATTCTTGCAGCACGGGCGAATCGGGGGCGGACACCATGACGAGCGCATCTAATTTTCCGGCCGCTAATGCTTCTGAAGCAGCATCATTATCTAAGCGCTGCAGTTGTACATCGCTTTCTCCCACATCATTGGCTGACAAGATTTGCTTGAACAAGCGCGCGACACCCATGCCTTCGGTGCCGACATTAATGCGCTTGCCTTTAAATTCTGCAATGCTGGTGAGTTCTTTTTTACCCTTATAAAACACCCATAGAGGTTCGTAAAACAAGCTACCCAAAGACACCAAGCCTTTGCTTTCGGCCTCTTCTGCATCGGTGGAGCCGCTTTGCACAAAGCCAAGTTCAATGATGGAGTCCGGGTCGCAATTCTTTGTAAATTTTCTTGCGAACCTTGTGAAGCCTGCAGCCTGACGGTGATGTCATTCTTCGCTAAGTCTTGCACGTATTGATTAGCAAGGCGTTGATATGCGCTGTCTTCTGGGCCGGTTGAAAAATCAATTACGCGGGGCGGTGCAGGGTCGACTAGCTTGTAGGCGACAATACAAACCAGCGCCACCACCAAAGTCATTGGCCCAAACGCGACCAATAAGTCACGAATCGAGACGCGGGTGAATTCTATTTTTGGCATGCGGCTTTAAGCGTTTTTATTAGTTTAGGCGGGAACGTACTCAGCAGAAAATTGATCTAACCCTGTTAGCATTTCACTGAATGCGGCATCGACTTGCTTTGGTTCGCCTTTGACACCCAATTCTATGTGCCGGCGAATTTGGTGATTACCCACGCTGGGTAGGCTAAACACTTTGATCAATGGGTACTTGGCTTCTAAAGCCTCCATCAGCGGCGTGAGCGTTGACTCCATGGCTTCGAACACGAGCACGGCTTTTTCGGCACGCGCTTCTTGGTGAAATAAATGCGCGTAGTGCGTATCTAACACCCATTCCATCATCGGCCACGCCATCACGGGAAAACCAGGAACGAAGTAATGGTTATGAATCGCAAAGCCAGGAATTTTGTTGTACGGATTCGGGATTAACTCAGCACCGATGGGGAACTCGCCCATTTTCAAACGATGCAAATTTTCTGCCGAATTCAAATCAAGGACCTTGCCCGCTTCTGCCGCTGTTTCGGTGATACGTTGCTGTATCAGGACTTTGGCTTCAGGGTGCAGCTGAATCCCCAAATGTAAAGCGGCGGCAGCGCATTGGCGAGTGTGATCGTCTGGCGTGGCGCCTATTCCACCCGTGCTAAAGACAATGTCATTCGTGGCAAAGCTACGTTGCAAGGTACTAATGATGCGGGCTTTATCATCGCCAATATATTCTGCCCAAGCGAGCTGCAAACCGCGCGCATGCAGCAGTTCTATCATTTTAGGTAAGTGCTTGTCGGCACGCTTACCGGAGAGAATTTCGTCACCAATGATGATTAGACCAATTGCCATTTTCGTCTCCTAGAGGACTTACGTAAAACAGACACTGGCGTTTTTGCTTCGTCATGCCAGTGCAATTTTGCGTAAGTCCTATTCTAAATTCTCAGATACTTACTGCAACAAACTCGTTCCTGACTGTAACTGCGGTGGACCATTTTGCTCTAACGACAGGCTAGTTGCGACTTGTTGTTCAGTTGTTTCTTGCTGTGTTCGGAGCGTCATCAATGCCGCCAAACAATAATGTTGGAACCATAAGCCTGTAAAGATAAACACTAGCACATACAACCAAATCGCCAAACCTGCAAAAAAGGGAAAAAAGATGACCGAAAGCGCGCCGCCTAACCAAAGAAAGGTCGGCACCGCGCCTAAAAAGCCCGTCACAATGCCAATCGCTAACAAGGCTTTCTTATGTTGAACAACGATTTGCTGACGTTCTTTAGCATCAGCATGCTCCGCCAAGGCATCATAAGTCATCACGCGGTAAGTCAACCATCCCCATAAAAAAGGTTGCACAATCACGTGCACGGGAGGGAAGATTAGCAGCGGCAAACTCATCACCCAAAAAAGTAAAAATAAGCCGAACGATGTACTCGAATGCAGCAAACTCCCTAGGAGCGAACCGCCTTTGCGGGTTTCAAGATGGGGATAATCACGCTTACTGACATGCCGGTTAATCAATGGCATAGCAAATAAGCCGATGATCAGCAGCGAAGAAACCACCATCACGGGAAGCAATGCCCACATAGCAAGCAAGGGGACGATGACGGTTTTAAGAACCGCTAGACCGATTGTATTGAGTGTATTTCCGACGACTTTAAATGCATCGTGTTCGATAAAAAAACTTTGAATTACATCGATCAAGCTTTGCATGCCCCACCACATTGCTACCCCCCACAGCAGCAATGAGATAAAAAATGGCAGAAGGCTGAGTAACAGCATACGAAAGTGAAACTGCGACCCCAAGGCACGCGCCCATGCGCGGCTTACTGCTTGGAAATTCATAGTGCAACCTCTTTGTCTAACTTCAATAAGCGCCGTATGCCTAAGTACTGTTGCGACCAAAAGCCCGCGCCATAATCGCGACCAGTGCCCTCGGGAAATGGCAATTGATCACGAATACCTGTCATTGCGAACTCTTTACTAAAATTAGCCGTGCGGAACAACACGTCCCATAGTGGCAATAAGACTGCAAAATTATGCCCGCCTAAACTCCCTTCGCCCTTACTCTCATGGCCAATTCCTATGGCGTGGTGTGTGCGGTGGAAGCGCGGCGAGACCAAAAGCCGTTCGCCAAGCGCGCCAAAATGCAAACGGACATTGGCGTGCTGCAAACTCTGCAACATGCGCGACACGACGATTAGCAATGCGTATTGACTAGGTTGCACGCCAATTGCCAAAGCAACTAGCGCAAGATAAATATCGCGTAAAAAATCATCGAGTAAATGGTTGCGGTTATCGCTCCATAAATTCATGTCTCTTTGGCTGTGGTGCAGACTATGCAAAGCCCAACTCCACTCCCACTGATGCTGTGCACGGTGATACCAGTAATCGAAAAAATCCAATACAACCAGATACAAGAAGAAAAGCAAAATCGGATGCGCCAGCATAGTGGGCCAGAGGCGTTCCAAGTTAAATGGTTGCAAGCCTTGTAAATGCAAAAAGCCCGTGATGCCATCGATAATCGGCGTCAACGCAAAAAAAATAATCAGAGAAAAAACGCCCAATCGATGCAAGGCGGTGTACAAAAAATCGTTCCAACGGGCGCGCTTATCGGACAAGGTATGCACAGGAATGAAGGCTTCCAAGGGGCGCAACAGCGCGAATAAGACCAGCAGTTCTAGCACACCAAAGAGAAACCACTCCACCGCTTCAAACGCATCTTCCGTGTATTCACCTAAGCCGAATTGGTAAATCAAGGGCTGCACAATGCCTTCAAAAATTGCCGCTTGTGTCCCGGAGAAAAGGTTGCTGGCAACGTCAACAATTAGTTCGATCAGATTCATTTATGTAGTGAAAGTTGCGGGTGCGCGTCTAGCGTAGCAAAACACACGCCTTTTTGCCGAAGACTGACGATAAGCGGCTCAAGGTTTTCTGGCGCCCATGGCGTTTTACGTGACCAAATACCCATGTGCGCCATGAAAATATCGCCGTCTTTTAGGTCACGCAGGCTGCGCTGCAGCAAGGCCGCATTTGACCATTTCTCAATAGGTAATTCATCACCTGAAAAGCCTGCCGCCGCCCAAGCAACGTGGGTATATCCGCAAGTCTTGGCCGCCGCCACCAAATGCGGTGTGAGTTTGCCACCCGGCGCGCGCCAATAATGGCTTAACGCCCTACCCGTTAATTGGGTAAAGGCGTTCTCTACACGCTGCAATTCCTTGCAATAATCTTGCGCGTTCCACGTCAAGGTTTTGCCAGCCGAGGTACCAAATTGCGGCTTAACTTGAAAACGCCCATCAGGAAGATCGCGCACCACGTACACATGGTCAAAAGTATGATTGCCAAACACATGCCCGTCAGCGGCAAGATTTTTCCAGAAAGTTGCCCACGCAGGGTCTAAAGAAAAATCGCCATTGACGGTTTTTTCGTTTGCCAGAAAAAATGTCGCTTTGATTTGATGTTTGCGCAAAGTCTGGGCAATTAGTTCCGCTTGAGATTGACTGCCGGTATCAAAAGTCAGGTAAACCTTGCCTTTGCACTGGGCTGGCGCGACTTGGTTTTGCGCCTCAACAGAACCACTTAAAAGAAAAGCAAAGGCAAAAAATTTTCCCAGTCGCATAGTCGTTAAAGTATCCCGGCGCGATTATGAAAATACACTCCATGCGGAGAACGGCCGACGGGAATCAGCTTCACTACTTTGCGGCTTGCAACATCAATTACGGCGACTTTTTTAATCCAGCGCAAGGTCGCCCAAAGGGTTTTGCCATCGGCGGTTAATTCCATACAATCTGGACCACCGGGAACGGGAATCGTCGCGATATTTTCCAGTGTGACTTGGTCAATGATGTTGATGGTATTGGACACGCGGTTAGAAACAAAGATATGACGCTTATCGCCCATGGCTCTAAAGTTATGCGCACCTGCACCGGTTTTGATTTGCTTGACCGTCTTTTGCGTACGCCAATCGATCACTTCAACATAATCTTTACCCATAATGCCAACCAATAAATGCTTGTCATCGGGCGTCATGGCAATGCCTGCCGGCAGTTTTCCGACAGGGATCGTCCATTTGATTTTTTGCGTCGCCAGATCGATCGCTGACACTTGATTACTGCCTTGATGCGTAATAAACACCGTGGTGCTAGCCGCGTCGAAAGCCATATGGCTAGGCAGTTTTGGTAAGGGTACGCGGCTAATGAGTTGAAAATCTTTGCCGTCAAACTTGTAGAAATCAACTCGGTCAAGACGCAGCGAATTCGACACGAACCACTTTTGATCAGGCGAAAAGCCAATTTGATAAGGGTCAGCAATATTGGGAATGCGGCGTTGAATTTGTCCGCTAACTGGGTCTAAAAATACCAGTTCGTCGCCGAGCGCATTGGCCACAATCAGGGACTTGTTGTCCGGCGTTGCCATCAAATGATGGGGCTCTTTACCGATAGGGAAAGTGCTTAACTCTTTTTGCGTTGCTTGATCAAGCAAACTTACCGTCGCGTCGCGTGAATTGAGCACGACCACCACATTGGCGTGTCCCTGAGCACTCAGAAAAAACAGCAAAGACAACAGGGAAGACAGAATCCAGAACCTACCAGAGAAACGAAGCCGCATGAAGGATAACCACAAAAAATCAGAATGAAAAAAATGGAACGGTGCCCATAGAACGTTTCACATTTTACCGCGCCCAGGTGACAGAAAACCTCCTAAAGACGAAATGCATGGCATATTTCTGTGCGGTTTTGCGAAATATCAAAGCAAATGCCTTGAATTTCTGAATTTGCCAAGTGCAAGCAAACTGCGCGTCCCGTATTTCCACTACAATGTCGCCACTTTTTTAATCATCAAGGACTCTTATGACATCCATCACCACCGTTTCAGGTTTGCAGTACGAAGATAAAGTTGAAGGCACGGGCGACGTCGCTGCAGCGGGCAACCACGTAGTCGTTCACTACACAGGCTGGTTGCAAAACCCTGACGGCAGCGCGGGGAAAAAATTCGATTCCAGCAAAGACCGTAATGACCCATTTTCATTTGCGCTGGGCGCTGGCCAAGTCATCAAAGGCTGGGACGAAGGCGTGCAAGGTATGAAAATTGGTGGCACACGGATTTTGACCATCCCCTCCAGCCTTGGTTACGGCCCACGCGGCGCAGGCGGCGTGATTCCTCCAAATGCAACGCTCATTTTTGAAGTGGAACTGCTTGGCGTGTGACGTCTAAAAAAATGGTTTATTGGCAGTATAGGTAGTTTTCATATTAAAACGCCCATGAATAAAGCGCATTTTT
>OFSE01000485.1_pt1 | contig 11718 bp, 7 predicted proteins | sample 1543261 | NCBI WGS metagenome assembly OFSE01 (sample SAMN07774225, study PRJEB24372) | wastewater metagenome | isolation source: Exp Tend VB 50WW | collected 2016-02 | reverse complement strand
TTTAATCCAACCGATCTGGCCTACACCACACCGGCTTGGTTTTTTACTCGCTGGATCACACATTTCTGTGCGCCACTGTTTATCGTATTAACTGGTGTCAGTGCCTATCTGTACGGCGAAAAAGTACAATCGCGCGCCGCCTTGCAGCGCTATTTATGCAGCCGAGGTCTCTGGTTGATTTTGCTTGAAATCAGTGTCATCAATCTGAGTTGGCAGTTCGCCTATCCTTCAGTGTTTTTGCAAGTGATTTGGGCGATTGGTTGTTCGATGCTGGTGTTAGCGCTGCTGATTTATCTGCCGCGCATTTGGCTGCTCGTGTTTAGTCTGGCCTGCATCGGGCTGCACAATATGCTGGACGACACAACAATCAATCAATTGCTAGGCAACCAGCATTGGCTATGGAATGTCATGCATCAAAAAAGACATATTCCGCTAGGTGAGCATGGATTTTTTATCGGCGTTACCTATCCACTACTGCCGTGGTTTGCCGTAATGGCATTGGGCTATTGCCTCGGCGCGCTATACCACTTAGCCGCACAGCGCCGCCAACAAATTTTGCTCTGGCTTGGTACTGCCTGTATTGGATTATTTGTGCTCCTGCGAATCAATGCGGGCTACGGCGATCCAACTATTTGGCAAGCGGGTACGACGGGCAACGCAAGTGCCGTCACCAATCTGCTAGCGTTTTTAAATACCACCAAATACCCACCGTCATTGCAATATCTGTGTATGACTTTAGGGCCAGGCATGCTTTTGCTAGCGGCTTTTGAACGAGTGCAAAGCACCCACCGCTTCGGTACCATCTGGCGCGCCTTGCATGTGTTTGGCAGCGTGCCCTTGTTTTTTTACCTGATACACATCCCCTTCCTAAATGTTTGCGCTCATCTTTATGCGTATCAGCGCTATGGTCAGTGGACGAATTTTGTCTACGGTTATAGCACTTGGCCAACAGGCTATGAACCGCATCTATCGCTAGTATATGCGGCGTGGTTTGCCGCCTTGCTGCTACTGTATTGGCCATGCAAATGGTATGGCCGCATAAAGCGGCAGCGGCAGAGCAAGTGGCCTATTTTTGCGTACCTGTAATTTGCCTTAAATCTTTTATATAGATACATACTGCCAATAAAATATTATTTTTATTGGCTTTCCCGCACATCTATAAACAGTTTAAAAAATATACTATTGCCAGTATATTTATAATCGAACAAATTCAGCGGATTATCCTAGGTCGCAAAAATGGGCAATCACGCTGGTAGCGCTGTCATAAAAATGGTGGACGTTTAAAACTCGAAATTGATAATTAAAAACAAGATCTTATTAGTCAGTTTTAGCGGTCAACTGCCGTTTCTAGGATTATCCTGCGCCGATCTTGCATCAATTTTGCAGCACACAGCGGATTGCGCAGAGTGTTGTTATGATCGAGCATCTCACAAACCTGCCTCATCAACCCGTCACATATTGCACTAAGGATTTTCCATGATCGATTTATCCAATTTCCCCATCACCCAACAATGGCCTGCTCTGCACCCCGACTGGCTGCAACTGTATTCCTTGCCAACCCCGAATGGCGTCAAGGTCTCCATCATGCTGGAAGAAATCGGCGCGCCGTATGATGCACATTTGGTCAGTTTCGAGCAAAACGATCAACTATCGCCAGCGTTTTTGTCTTTAAATCCAAACAACAAAATCCCCGCGATTCTGGATCCGCATGGGCCAGACGACAAGCCCTTGGCCTTGTTTGAATCAGGCGCGATTTTGCTGTATTTGGCCGAGAAAACTGGACAATTTTTGCCGTACGATGCCGCAGCGCGCTACGAAACTATTCAATGGTTGATGTTTCAGATGGGTGGGGTTGGTCCGATGTTTGGGCAGCTTGGTTTTTTCCACAAATTTGCGGGCAGAGACTACGAAGACAAACGCCCGCGTGATCGTTATGTGGCCGAAAGCAAGCGCTTGTTGGGCGTGTTGAATCAACGTCTGGCCGAGCGCCAGTGGATCATGGGGGATCAGTACACGATTGCCGATATTGCGACTTTTCCATGGCTGCGCAATTTGGTCGGCTTTTATGAAGCGGGCGAATTGGTTGGCTTTGAGGACTTCCCGCATGTACAACGTGCATTGAACGCATTTGTCGAACGCCCGGCAGTGCAGCGTGGTTTGCTGATACCCAGTCGTGGCTAATTACTGTGGCTAATTACTGTGGCTAAGCATCGCCGCTAATCACCGCATGCACCTTTTGCGCTTGATTCCATGTTCTGCAAGGAATCAAGCGCAATACCGGAAGCCTCAATCCGGTCTGAAATTTTGGCCGAGTGACATTGGCTTATTCAACAAAATGGTTTGCGGATTACGACAAATAATCACCAACACGATAATAGTCGCCAGATACGGCAGCATCGATAAAAACTCGGATGGAATCGCCAAACCAAAACCCTGTCCGTGAAATTGCAACACCGTGACGCCACCAAACAAATACGCGCCCAATACGATGTCGCGTGGCTTCCAGGTGGCAAACACCACCAGCGCTAAGGCGATCCAGCCGCGCCCGGCAGTCATGCCTTCCACCCATAATGGCGTCAGCGCCAGCGACAAATACGCCCCCGCCAAACCCGACATCGCGCCGCCAAACAGCACTGCCGCATAACGCAAGCCAAGCACGTGAAAACCAATCGCGTGCGCACTGTGTGGCGCTTCGCCCACCGCCCGAATCAGCAAACCCAAGCGGCTGCGCGCTAACATCCATGCTGTTAAACAGGCGATCAATAAAGACAGATACACCATCGCATCAAAGCGAAATAGCAAAGCGCCCAGCACCGGAATATCGGACAAAACTGGCAACCACAAATGCGGCAAGGGTGTCACGGTTTGCCCGACCAAATTGCGCCCGATGAACGCGGACAAACCCACGCCAAACAAAGTCAGCGCCAAACCAGTAGCAACCTGATTGGTTTGCAGCGACAACACCAGAAAACCAAAAATCAACGCCGTTGCCATGCCAGCTAAAGCCGCCGCCACCAGACCTAGGCTGCTAGAACCCGTGCTCAAAGTGACTGAAAAACCAATCACCGCACCAACCAGCATGATGCCTTCCAGCCCCAAATTCAAAACTCCCGCCCGCTCTGCCACCAGCTCACCAGTTGCCGCCAAAATCAAAGGCGTGGCCGCGCCCACGGTGCTGGCCAAAAAGGCGATCAATAATCCGGTATTCATGCGGCCTCGCTTTGGCTGAGTTTGGATTGTTTAGTCGGTTTAGTCTGATCGACCACTATCGATACGCGGCGCGCTTTGAAGCGGTAATGAATAAACAAATCCGCCGCCAACAAATAAAACAGCAACAAACCTTGAAACAATCCGGTAATCGCCGAAGGCAATTGCAATTCGATCTGCACCGATTCGCCACCAATGTACAGCAAAGACATCAATAGTGATGCCAGCAACACGCCAAGCGGATGCAAGCGCCCGACATACGCCACAATAATCGCCGCAAAACCGTAGCCGGGCGAGACTGAAGGCTGCAATTGCCCTAAAGGCCCGGCCACTTCCCCCACCCCGGCAATGCCAGCCAATGCGCCGCTGCTAAGTAAAGCCAACCAGACATTTTTTGCCTCACTAAAGCCTGCAAAAATCGCCGCCGCCGGTGCCAAGCCGCTGACTTGCATACGATAGCCGGCGAAGGTGTAGCGACAAAAAAACCAGGCAGCGATAACCGCCACCAACGACAACAAAAACGCTGCATTGGTGCGCAAGCCCTCCATCAACAAGGGCAACATGGCTTCGTCTTGAAAAGTTTTTGATTGCGGAAAATTAAAGCCAGCAGGGTCGCGCAATGGGCCATGCACTAAATAACTGAGCAATAAATAAGCGACATACACCAACATCAAGCTCACCAAAATTTCGCTGGTGTTAAAGCGAGTGCGCAAAAACGCCGGTATCGCTGCCCACAACATGCCACCCAGCGCACCCGCTAACAACATTAAAGGCAATAACCAGCCTGCATGCACATCCTCAAAATACAGCGCGACACAACCCGCTGCAATCGCGCCGATCGTCAACTGACCATCAGCGCCGATATTCGCCACATTGGCACGAAAGCCAATCGCCAAACCAACGCCACACAAAATCAGCGGCGTGGCTTTTAGCAATAATTCACCGATGCCATACCCGGTCGTCAACGGTTTGATGAAGTACACATAAAACGCATGCAATGGCTCTTGCCCCAAAAAGGAAAACAATAACGAACCCGTCAGCAACATGGCAAAAGCTGCTATCAATGGTGAGGCCAACATCATGCGGCGCGATGGTGCGAGGCGGCGTTCAAGCATGATGCTTCTCACTTTCTATTTCGCTTTCTACTTCACCTTCTACTTCGCTTTCCGGCTTGACTTCATAGGTAAAATCACCACTCATCCATACCCCGATTTGATGCGGATTAGTCTCCGCCACTGCCACGCTGCGCGATAAACGACCGGCCGCAAGCACGGCGATACGATCACAGATCATGAATAATTCCTCCAGCTCTTCAGACACCACCAGCACCGCCACACCTTGATCACGCAGATCGATCAGCGCCTGCCGTATCATCATGGCGGCACCAATATCCACGCCCCAAGTGGGTTGCGCGACCAGCATGACCTTAGGTGCCAACGCGATTTCGCGGCCAACGATAAATTTTTGCAGATTGCCGCCTGATAAACTCGATGCCACCGACAGCTCATCACCACATTTCACTTTGTAGCGCTCTATCACACTACGAGCAAAGGCGCGTATCGCAGTGCGCTGCATCAAACCGCGTTGCACCATGCCGGTTTGCGCAGCGGGCAGATAACCAGTCAACAAGGCATTGTCAGCCAACGATAAATCCGGCACCGCACCGCGCCCCAAGCGCTCTTCCGGCACGAAACATAAACCAAGCTGACGCCGTTGCGCTGGATTCATCCACCCAACTTCCTGCCCCATTAATCGCACACCGGCATCACTAGGCAACAATAACTCGCCGGACAAGGCTTTCATCAACTCCTGCTGACCATTGCCTGACACGCCAGCAATGCCGACAATCTCACCACTGCGCACGGTGAGTTGAATCTCTTGCAGGTGAGTGCCAAACGGATCATCGCTGCGCACGCTAAGCTGCTCAACCACGAGACGACTTTCTCCCGCAGCACGTGGCTGCAACTGGCAACTCGGCAAATCACCACCAATCATTAGTTCAGCCAAGGAATGGGCGGTTTCTTCACGCGGATTAGCACTACCGGAAACCCGCCCGGCGCGCAACACGGTGGCTTTATCACATAGCGCCTGAATTTCATCGAGCTTGTGGCTGATATATAAAATGCTGACCCCTTCTGACGCCAGCCGCCGCAAAGACGTAAACAAAGTCTGCACCGCATCGGGCGTCAACACCGACGTTGGCTCATCCATGATCAACAAGCGTGGTGATTGCAGCAAACAGCGCACAATCTCGACGCGCTGCCGCTCACCCACTGACATGCTATGCACGTGACGTTCTGGATCAATCGGCAAGCCGTATTGAAGCGACACCTGCCGAATCTGCGGCGCCAATTCTGCGGCTGAGCGATGCTGATCTAGAGCCAATGCAATATTTTCTGCGACGGTCAGGGTTTCAAATAAAGTGAAATGCTGAAACACCATGCCAATACCGAGCTTGCGCGCTGCCGCTGGCGAATTAATTTGAACTTCACGCCCTTCCCAGCAGATCGCGCCCTGATCAGGTTTAGTAACGCCATAGATGATTTTCATCAGCGTACTTTTACCCGCGCCGTTTTCGCCCAGCACCGCATGAATCTCACCCGGCATCACACTCAAATCAATCGCATCATTGGCGACTACGGAAGGGTAGATTTTAGAAATACCAAGAAGCTGCAATCTGGGCGGTGTTTTTAATGTGCTTGCGTGAGCAGCAGAGTGTGGCGAGCTTAAGCCGTCTGCTTCACGATTGACATTATTTAAGCGGATATCGTCTTGAGTCATCAATGACACAACTTTCTGGAGGGAACTACCTACAATCGATGAATAAGTTTCGAGCAAATTGTATGCCATCTCCCAAGGCGCTGCAGTCCGTTGCGCACCAGCATATAACCCAATGCGCACCGGTTCGGCGCAGAATGTGAATGCTTTTAGGGCAGTGCTAACATCAATCGCGAAAACTGATCGATATGACCGATGCACTCCATACTGAATAAGCGCTCACACAGGTTGCACAGGTCGCACGATGGTCAAATGATGCAGCGTATTTTCGCTGGTCTGTAATTTGCTTTATATGATTTATATCGTGTCGCATGCTTCATCTCTTAAAATGATCAATGGCAATTAATACGTGTTATTAGGATTTTTTGTTCGCATCAATTCATCGGATGTCCTCACTCTTAGTTATTCATAGTTACTCGTAGTTACTCTTATAAAGGAAAATTACAATGAATCGTCGTCGCCTGCTTCAATTCAGCGCCCTTAGCACAATCGCCGCCGCACTCAGCATGGTCGGCATGGGTACGGCTTACGCTGAAGAGCCGTTCAAAGTCGGCTTCGTGTATGTTGGCCCGGTCGGTGATGCTGGTTGGACTTTTGCGCATGATCAAGGCCGCCTCGCGTTGGAAAAAGAATTCGGCACAAAAGTGAAAACCACTTATGTCGAAAACGTACCAGAAGGCGCTGATGCCGAGCGCGTGATCCGTAAGCTCGCCGCCGATGGCAACAAAGTGATTTTCACCACTTCATTCGGCTACATGAATGCCACCGAAAAAGTCGCCAAGGCTTTTCCGAATGTTACCTTTGCCCACGCCACGGGCTACAAAACCGCAAAAAATCTGGCGGTGTATGAAGGCCGCATGTATGAAGGCGCTTATTTGCTTGGCGTGGTGGCAGGCAAGATGACCAAATCGAATAAGCTTGGCGTGATTGCCTCGTTCCCGATTCCTGAAGTGATCCGCAATATCAATGCCTACACGCTCGGCGCACAAAGCGTCAATCCAGCAATCAAGACCAAGGTGATTTGGGTGAACTCTTGGTACGACCCAGCGAAAGAACGGCAAGCCGCAGAAACGCTGGTAGCGCAAGGCGTGGATGTGCTCAACCAAAACACCGATTCACCGGCAACGCTACAAGTGGCGCAAGAAAAAGGCATTTTTGCCTTTGGCTGGGATTCCGATATGGTGAAATTCGCGCCCAAAGCGCATTTGACCGCAAGCACCTTAAACTGGAACAAGTATTACATCGACAGCGTTAAAGCCGTCATGACAGGCACTTGGAAATCTTCTGAAGTGCGCGATGGTATTAAGGAAGGCATGATCAAGATGGCGCCGTTAAATCCGGTGGTGCCGGCCGATGTGGCGAAATTGTTTGAAGAGAAAAAAGCCGCGCTGGCTGCTGATAAATTAAACCCTTTCCAAGGGCCGATCATGGATCAATCTGGTGCCATCAAAGTAGCGGCTGGTTCGGTTGTGTCTTTGAACGATTTAAAGTCGATGAATTTTTATGTTAAAGGCGTGGAAGGAACGATTCCTAAATAAATCTGCTCTGTGGAGCTCGGTCTATTGAACTCAGCCTATTGATGAGTAGTTAATGCAACGCGACCCAGTATTATTCAACGATTGGCACCCGGTGGCACTTGCCAGTCAAGTTGCCAGCGGTGTCTTGTTTGCGACCCAGTTGCTGGATACGCCGCTGCTACTCTGGCGCGACACGGATGGCGTGGTGCACGTGTGGGAAGACCGCTGCCCGCATCGCGGCACCAAACTGTCTATCGGCAAATTACATGGCGCGACCGTGCAATGTGCGTATCACGGCTGGCAATTTGCTGCGAATGGCCGTTGCCAACATATTCCAGCGCTGCCCGCTTTGCGTGCCGAAAATTTGCAAGCGCAGGTTAACAGCTTCATGCTCAAAGAGCGCTATGGCTTACTGTGGGTATGCCTAGGCACGCCCACCGCCGATATTCTCGCCTTTCCAGAATTTGCCGACCCGGCCCTGCGCAGTGTGCATTGCGGCCCTTACGAAGTAGGCAGCAGCGCACCGCGCATTGTTGAAAATTTTCTCGACATGGCGCATTTCGCGTATGTGCATGACGGTTTGCTGGGCACGCCAGAGCACGCCAACATTGCCGACTATGTGGTCAACACCTTCGATGAGCCAAGCTACGGCCAAGGTATCTGGGCGAAACAGTGTCAGGCTTGGCAGCCGCAAGCCAGCAAAACAGCCGCTGGCGCGCAGATGGTGAATTACAGCTATCGCGTAGTGCGCCCACACACGGCGATTTTGACCAAGCAATACGGCACACAGCCAGTCGAAGCCATCAGCTTACATTTGCAAGCCTTGACTGAAACCACCACCCGGGTTTGGATCATCATGGCATTGGCCGATTTTCATTCGAGCGATGCCGAATTGCGCGCCTTTCAAGACACCATTTTTCTGCAAGATTTACCAATCCTGGAAAATCAATCGCCCCTCAAATTGCCGCTTGACGCTGGCGCAGAAATATCGGTTGCATGTGATCGACTATCGTTGGCATATCGCCGTTATTTGCGCGAGCTGGGTTTGCGCTACGGTGTTTTACGTGACATTCACACCTCATTTTCTGCACCAATTTAATCATTCGCAAACAACGCTGCACCACGAGGCGCGGCGCGCACCCAGCCTTGGCGCAGCGCGCCATCAAAACTGCAACACCATCGCCCATCAAGTGCAGATATCACCCGCCTATCGTTTGGCACAGTTAATGCTAATTCAACTTACGTGTTACGCCAAATGCGTCGCAAACCCTAGGCGCGTTAGCCACGCTACGCGGTCTGTTGTGTGATCCATGCATACCGCTTGACATCATTTTCAAATAATTTTGACGTGTTTCAAATTCTTTGCGCTGTTCCTGAATAACTGCGATCTACCTGATTATTCTCACTTTGATTTTTTACTTTTAAAGGACACCTGGAAATGAAATTCCGCTCCAACCTCCGCCTAATTGCCGCCGCCAGTTTGGCTTGCCTGAGCTGCTTAAGCATCGATCGCGCTGCCGCTGCCGATTGGTCTGATACCGAAATCAGCTATTTGCGCGGCACCCAGTTCCGCGACAATGGTAACGATGCCGAATTCGGCAAATCGATCATCACCATCCAGCACGCCAGCGGCTATAAATATGGCCGTAATTTTTTCTTCATCGATTTGGTCAAATCCGATGCTGGTGACAACAAAGCGGGCGAAGTGTACGGCGAGTATTACCACACACTGAGCCTGTCAAAACTCGGCGCGTTCGATTTAAAAGGTAATTTCGTTAAAGACGTCGGCATCACTGCCGGTTTGAACTACGGTAGTAAAAACAGCGAGTTCGGCCCCAACCCAAAAGTCTTATTACTAGGTCCGACTTTTGATCTGGATTTACCCGGCTTTGCGTTTTTTAATGTCGATGTGCTGGCTTACCACGACGCTGGCAGCTTCAGCGGTTTTGGCGGCGGCCAATTGTGCGGCAGCACCAAGACCACGTTCCAGATCACGCCCGCATGGAAGCTGCCGTTTTCGATTGGCTCGGCGAAGTTTAGTTTTGAAGGCTTTCTCGATGAAATCGGCAGCCACGGCACGTGCAAAAATCAAGTCCTGACGCAGCCACAATTACGCTGGGATGTCGGCAACCATTTTGGCAAACCAGACAGTGTGTATCTGGGTTTTGAATATCAATACTGGCGCAACAAGTTTGGTATCAAGGGGCGCAATGAAAGTTTCCCGCAATTGCTGCTAACTTTTAAACTCTAAACATCCGCCTTATTCTTACTGGACTCTGGCTAGTCTCTCACTTAAAAAAACAAGCGGCACAGCGTTTCATCTAAGCATGATGAAACGCTGTGCCGAACAATATACTAGACCCTGTATTATTTTTAACCGCTTTATAGTCGTGCGGAATTGGATAAAAATATTCAATAAATGGGGAGTATATTAACCCCTGCGATCGTTATACCGCAATATTTTCAAAACTCTTCCCAATCACCACCATCCGCATCCACTGCACTCGCTGCCTGTTTGGTTCTGGGCTTGGCCGTCGCCAACTTCAAATCTGGCTTTTTAGCAGCAGGCAAGGCTGGTTTCACAACAGTGCTTGCCTTCTCGGTTGGCTTTTGTGGCGCAGCTTGCGTGCTGGGTGCAGGGCGTGTATTGGTGATCACCGCTTGCATCACGGTATCGTGCTGATTTAATTTAAAACGACTCACCACTTGCACTAAATTAGAGGCTTGGTCTTGCAAAGAGCCAGCCGCTGCGGCGGCCTCTTCCACCAACGCCGCATTTTGTTGCGTGACATTATCCATCTCAGTGATGGCTTGATTAATCTGCGTGATACCGGCTTCTTGTTCACGCCCTGCGGCAGTTAGCTCGCCCATGATATCGGTCACTCGGCTAATACTTGCCACCACATCATCCATCGTGGTACCAGCCTGATCAACCAATTTAGTGCCCGCCTCGACACTCTCAACCGAATCACCGATCAAGGTCTTGATTTCTTTGGCGGCGCTGGCAGAACGTTGCGCCAGATTGCGCACCTCACTGGCCACCACCGCAAAGCCACGCCCTTGTTCACCGGCGCGCGCCGCTTCCACCGCCGCATTCAAGGCCAAAATATTGGTTTGAAACGCAATGCCATCAATCACGCTAATGATATCGACGATTTTTTTCGATGAATCATTAATCCGCCCCATGGTATCCACCACTTGCGCCACCACCTGCCCGCCACGAGTCGCCACTTCCGTAGCAGATACTGCGAGCTGATTTGCTTGGCGCGCATTGTCGCCATTATGTTTCACGGTCGATGTCAATTCCTCCATCGAGGAAGCAGTTTCTTCCAAAGAGCTGGCTTGTTGTTCGGTACGTGAAGATAAATCCAGATTGCCAGAAGCGATTTGCGAGGAGGCGCTAGCAATGGTTTCCGCACCACTACTGACTTCACTAACAATCTTGATCAAACTCTGCTGCATCGTCTGTAGCGCAGCCAATACCTGACCAATTTCATTGTTTGAATCGCTTTCAATCGGCACACTCAAATCACCACTGGCGACTCGCTCTGCCGCATGTTTGGCGTATAACAGCGGTTGTTGAATCGCGCGGATAATCATCCATGCACTCACCACCGCAAATAAAATCGCCAACAGGGTTGTTACCAACATGGTAGTTCTGGCTGAGCTAAAGGCCGTTTCAGCCATAGCACTTGCTTCCACTGCCCCATTATGGTTAAGGGCAATCAGTTTTAGTAATTCATTACTGGAGTCATCGAATAACTTCCGCGATTCGCCTTGCAATAATTCTCTTGCTTTTTCATTTTCATTGGCTCTGGAAAGCTTCAGCACTTCTTCATGAATCTGTAAATATTTCAGCCAATCAGCTTTAAAACTCTCGTAGATTTTTCTCTCTTCATCGCTGCTGATCAGTTTCACATATGCTTGATGATTTTTTTCAAACTCAGTGAATATATCCGCCATCTCTTTTTCTATCGCTGCCATTGCCGCAGTATCGGTATTAAGCACATGCTTGTACTCTTTAATCCGAAAATCCGAGGTGCCGGTATTCATCTGATTCACCACTTCAACGCTAGGCAACCAGTTTGAAGTGATCTCATTTGATACTTCTTTCATGGCCGACATTTTTAAAAATGCGACGCCCGCCAGCACGATCAATAATGCGGTGATTAAAACAAAAGTCGCGATCAACCGTGTTGAAATTTTTAGATTTTTC
>OFSE01000484.1_pt1 | contig 11721 bp, 11 predicted proteins | sample 1543261 | NCBI WGS metagenome assembly OFSE01 (sample SAMN07774225, study PRJEB24372) | wastewater metagenome | isolation source: Exp Tend VB 50WW | collected 2016-02 | reverse complement strand
AAGGCTTAATTCTTTGCGACCTCTGTGACTCTGCGACTCTGCGACAAGGCTTTTGACCTTGACGAAACTTGCCAAGAATCGCTAAGCAAAAAGCCTTTACGCATTGGCGCTTTTACACTTCTAGCCACTCGCGTCGCACCACGGCATCATTACGCAATTCGTCAGGTGTGCCTTCAAATACGATACTGCCGTGCCCCATCACCATTACGCGCTGCGAGATTGCCAGTGAGATAGTCAATTTTTGTTCCACTAACAGCACGGTCATTTGTCGTTCGCGCAAAATTTTTAAGTATTCTGCCACTTGCTCGACAATTTTGGGCGCGAGGCCTTCAGTTGGTTCATCGATCATGATTAAGTCGGGGTCGCCCATCAGGGTTCGACAAAGTGTGAGCATCTGTTGTTCGCCGCCAGACAAGAAGCCTGCTTGGGTAGCGCGGCGTTCTTTTAAACGGGGAAACATGTTGTACATGTCGGCTAAACACCAACGCGAGGGTCGTGCATTTTTCTCGCCTAATAGTAAATTCTGCTCGACCGTCAACGAGGGGAACACGTCACGATTTTCTGGCACATAGCCGACACCAAGTTGTGCAATCTCAAAGGTTTTCTGACCAATCAATTCTTGGTCCTTAAAGCGTATGGAGCCTTCCGTATGCACCTGTCCCATGATGGCTTTTAAGGTGGTCGAGCGCCCTACGCCATTGCGTCCCAGCAAACTGACAATTTCACCTTGTTGCAACTGCAGGGTCAAACCGTGCAAGACGTGGCTTTTGCCATAAAAAGCATCCACATTTTTTAGTTCAAGGATGGGTTTCATTTTGCCCCCTCCTGACTTTCCATCGCATCAGCGCCTAAATAAGCTTCTTGCACTTTTTGGTTTTTGCGTATGGCGGCGGGCGTGTCGCAAGCAATGATTTCGCCGTAGACCAAAACGGCAATCCGGTCGGCTAAGCCGAACACCACGCTCATGTCGTGCTCCACCATGATTAAGGATTTTTTTGCGCTCACTTTACGAATTAACTCTATCGCCGCGTCGGATTCGGCACGGCTCATGCCCGCGGTTGGTTCATCAAGCAAAATCACCTCCGCGCCACCGGCGATGGTGAGGCCAATTTCCAACGCGCGTTGTTCCGCGTAGGTGAGTAGTCCAGCAGAAATGTGCCGCCGCCTTGTTAAACCAATTTCTTCCATCACCATTTCGGCACGCTCTTTCACGTCCTTTAATCCGTTTAAGCGGTGCCAAAATGAATACTTGTAACCCAGTGACCAGAGCACGGCGCAGCGCAGGTTTTCATACACAGAAAGGCGATGAAAAATATTCGTAATTTGAAAGCTGCGCGACAATCCACGGCGATTAATTTCATACGGACGCAAGCCAGAAATGACTTCACCATTTAAAACAATATCGCCCGAGCTCAGCGGAAAACGCCCGGAAATCAGATTGAATAAAGTGGATTTTCCCGCACCATTTGGGCCGATTAAGGCAATTCTTTCGCCTTGTATGACCTCAAGCGAGGCACCGCGAATAATTTCTGTACTACCAAAATTTTTCCGTACATCATGCAACGCTAATGCAATTGGTTTCATTGTTCCACCCTTTGCATTTCTGCTTCAATTTTTGCATTGATATCGCCCCAGGTAGCCACGAATGGCGCTTTGTATCGTATGAATAAACTCGCGCCAACCGCGAATAAGGTTCCGCTAACGAGCCAGGCGGTGACGCCATGCGGTTTGATGAGGAAGCCAAAAAACCGCATCTCGTTTGCGCTCACCACGTCAGCTTGCAAGTGGTACAGCATTTCTACCGCCATCACGACGCCAAGCATTGCTAGCAGAAACGTGACGCAAATGCGCCAAAGTCTTGGCCAAAGCTGTTTGTAAAATCCAAACTTCAAGACCCGGAGGTTCAGCATCAAAATGCTTGCGATGCCGCCCGGCGCATACATGACCACAGCAATAAAAATACAACCAAGGTAAAGCTGCCACGCTTTTGTTAGTTTAGAAAAAACCACAGTCAGAAAAACCCCCACTACGGCACCAATAAGCGGGCCAAAAAAGAATCCGATACCGCCGATAAAGGTAAAAAGAAGTACTGCACCGGAACGAATCGCACTCACGTTTTCAGCACTGACAATCTCAAAATTAATTGCCGACAAACCACCCGAAATGCCTGCAAAGAATGCGGAGAGTATCAAGGTTAGATAGCGTAACCATTGCGTGTCGTAGCCAATAAACTCGGCCCTTTCTGGATTGTCTCGCGCAGCATTGATTAAGCGCCCCAGCGGCGTTTGGGTAAAAGCAAACATTGCGATCGTGCACAAAAACAACCAAGCTGCAATCAAGTAATACACTTGAATTTGCGGCCCGAAGCTAATTCCTATTACCGTCGCACCCACCACACGGTTGCCCGAAATACCCCCTTCGCCACCGAAGAAACTGGGGAACATTAAGGAGCTAGCGAAGACCAGTTCGACTAGACCTAAGGTGATCATAGAAAACGTGGTGCCGGCTTTTTTTGTTGTGACATAACCGAAAAGAATGCCAAAGCCCATGCCTGCGAACCCCCCCACCAACGGCACCAAAGATACAGGCAACCAAAGGCTGCCGCCTGCCATCAAATTCAAAGTGTGAATAGCGAAAAAAGCGCCCAAACCTGAATACACGGCGTGGCCGAAAGAAAGCATGCCACCTTGCCCCAGCAACATATTGAACGAGAGACCAAAGATCATCATCGTGCCCATTTGCGACAGCAATGACAACGACGCTCCGCTGCTAAAAACCAAGGGCGCAAAAACTAGCAACAGCGCGAAACCGCCCCAAACCACACGGCGGCCCAAATTGATGGGCTTGTAAGTGAGTTGTGCCATGGTCTTAACCTTCCCTCGATCCAAGCAAACCCTTGGGTCTGAAGATTAAAATTAATACCAGAAATAAGTACGGCAAGACCGGCGCGACTTGCGCGATCGTAAGACTGAGGAGCGAATAGCCTGGGCTCGTGCTTGTGATACCAGAGCTGTTGCCAAGCAGGCTCAAAATCGAATAATCCAATGCCACCGCAGTGGTTTGAATCACGCCGATTAAGATGGAAGCTAAAAAAGCACCAAGCAGCGAGCCCATACCACCGACCACGACCACAACAAAGATAACGCTGCCTAAAGTAGCCGCCATGCTTGGTTCGGTAATAAACGCATTACCACCGACCACGCCAGCCAAACCAGCCAATGCGCATCCGCCTCCAAAGACCAACATGAAAACCCGCGGCACATTGTGGCCAAGTGCTTCAACCATGTGCGGGTGCGTGAGCGCCGCCTGAATAACCAAGCCCACGCGGGTTTTTTTTAAGAGCAAGTACAAGGACAAGAGCATGACCAAAGCGACTAACATCATGAAGCCACGGTAAATAGGAAATGTGGTGGTGTACAGAGTAAATAGCGAGCCTTCAAGCGCTGCGGGAATTTTGTAGGGCACGGGCGCTTTGCCAAAAAAAAGCTGTACCAATTCCACAATCACATACGACAAGCCGAAGGTAAAAAGTAACTCAGGAATATGCCCGTGTTTATGCACGGAGCGCAAACCAAAGCGTTCAATTGCCATGCCCAACGCCCCCACCAACAGCGGGGCAATGATTATCGCAGGCCAAAAACCCAGGTAACTGCTGATGGCGTAGGCGAAATACGCACCCAACATATAAAAACTAGCGTGGGCAAAATTCAGCACGCCCATCATGCTAAAAATTAAGGTCAAGCCAGAAGACAACATAAACAGAAGCAGCCCGTAGCTGATCCCGTTTAACATCGTGATGAGAAAAAACTCCAATTGTTCACCTCAAGTTTCATTTTGCTTCGACGTGCGCTTTTCCGCCATGGGGAGTGCAATTTTTACGCAAAGAAAAACGCGTTCCAAATGGAGCGCGTTTTTTCAATGATTACTCTACTTCGATTAGCTCGATGCGGGTCGTTTCATCTCGCAGGATGACGGCTGAGACGCTACAAAAGAATCCACTTTTTGATTGGTTTTCCAACCAAAGCCGGTATTTTCTTGATCGTATTTCACGTCTTTGCCGTTTGTTTTGACCCACGTCGCGATGTAAAGCGGTTGCTGCAATTGATGGTCATTCTTGCGCATCACTGTCTCACCAACGGGGTTGTTGACTTTTAGTCCCTCCATCGCGAAAGCAACTTTCACAGGGTCGATCGATTGTGCCGCTTTCGCAGCCTTCCCTACGGTTGCGAGAACGCTGTAAGTTGCCAAGGCGTAGTAATCGTCTTTGTATTTTGCTTTGAAGCCATCAACGATTTCCTTGCCACCAAAATTTTCATTGTTCGGTGTCCAATACGCGACATAGCGCACACGATTCGCGCCCGCTTCACCCATGGCAGTGGGCACGCCAGTGGTGCCTGCGTAATAGGTGTAAAAATTAGCTTTGAGATCGGCATCTTTAGCGGCCTTGATCAATAAAGCCAAATCGGCACCCCAGTTGCCCGTGATGACGGTGTCAGCGCCCGCCGCTTTCATTTTGGCGATATAGGGTGAAAAATCCTTTACCTGACCAATCGGGTGCAAGTCATCACCTACAATTTGAATGTCTGGCCGTTTGCGTTGTAAATATTCTTTCGCAGCACGCGATACCTGCTGACCAAAGGAATAGTTTTGCCCAATGATGTAGACCTTTTGTATGCTTTTATCGGGCGCCATGTAGGTGGTGAGCGCTTCCATTTTCATGTCGGAATTCGCATCGAAGCGGAAGTGCCAAAAACTGCACTTGCTATTCGTCATATCCGGGTCAACTGCGGCATAGTTTAGGTACACGACCTCTTTTCCAGGGTTGCGCTCGTTATGCTTATTAATCGCGTCAATCAGCGCCAAACCAGCACCTGACCCATTGCCTTGTGTGACGTAGCGAAAACCCTTGTCAATCACCGTTTTCAAAACGTTTAGGGTCTCTTGTGGACTTCCTTTGTTATCAAAGCCAACAATTTCAAATGTATGCGCGCCCGCCCATTTCTCAGCGTTCGCTTTCTCGGCAACGTATTGATAAGAATTGAGAATATTTTGCCCAACCGGTGCAAATGGGCCTGATAAAGGATCAATAAACGCAATTTTGATGGTATCGGCCATCACACATGGCGATAACAATGCAAGATTAAGGGCAATGATCGTGCTGGTTTTTGTGAGTTTCACTTGTCTGTCTCCGATTGGTTTTTTTGGGGGTTCAACTAAATAAAACAATTTGAAAATGACTGCTTAAAAAGCTTTACATCTAAATCAGATACCTATGCCGTTGGCAAATGATAATTTTTAAACTCGCTTCGTAACTTATTTTTGAGAATCTTACCTGTCGCACCTAATGGTAAGGCTTCAACAAAAACCACATCATCCGGCGTCCACCACTTCGCAATCTTGCCTTCGTAAAAACTCAAAAGTTCTTGCTTTTCTAGTTCGACACCCGGTTTTTTGACCACCAAGAGTAAAGGGCGTTCGTCCCATTTCGGATGAAAAACCCCAATGCACGCGGCTTGCAAAACTTTGGGGTGCGACATGGCAAGGTTCTCAAGTTCTATCGTACCTATCCACTCACCGCCAGATTTAATCACGTCTTTGCTGCGGTCGGTAATTTGCATGTACCCGTCTGAATCAATGGTCGCCACGTCACCCGTGGGGAACCATCCATCTTGCAAAATATCGCCCCCTTCCTGCTTAAAATAACTAGCAACGATCCAAGGCCCTTTCACTAACAAATTGCCGTAGGTGACTCCGTCCCACGGTAGCGACTTGCCGTCGTCGTCGACAATTTTCATATCAACGCCATAGACGGCGTGCCCTTGTTTCGTGAGTATTTGTTCTTTCTCGGTTTCACTTAGCTTGCTATGTTTGCCAAGCAAAGTACCCGCAGTGCCAAGTGGCGACATTTCTGTCATGCCCCAAGCGTGCACAACTTCGACACCATAGGTATTGCGCAAAGTATGTAACATGGATGGAGGACAAGCCGAGCCACCAATAACGGTGCGCTTAAAGCTAGAAAAGCGTAAATTATTTTGCGCCATATAGGTGAGCAACCCTAGCCACACGGTCGGCACGCCTGCTGAAAACGTCACCTGCTCTTGTTCGAAAATGTCGTATAAGGACTTGCCATCCAATTGCGCCCCTGGAAACACTAATTTAGCGCCAGTAATGGGGGCTGAATAGGGCAAGCCCCATCCATTGACATGAAACATGGGGACAACAGGCAATATGCTGTCGCGCGCCGAGACATTCAACGCATCGGGCATGGCTGAAGCGTAGGAATGTAAAACGGTCGAGCGATGCGAATACATCACCCCTTTCGGGTCACCCGTTGTACCAGAGGTGTAACACAAGCTGGACGCCGAGTTTTCATCAAACAAGGGCCAAACGAATTGGTCTGATTGCCCTTCAATAAAATCTTCGTAGCAAATTAGGTTCGCGATCCCACTATCAGTTGGAAAGCGATCATGGTCACACAGCATGATCCAGCCTTTTACCGTGGGACAGTGTTTGGCGATCGCCTGAATCAAAGGCAAAAAGGTGATGTCAAAAAACAGATATTGATCTTCCGCGTGGTTGACGATATAGGCTAGTTGCTCGGGATGCAGACGTGGATTGATCGTATGCAAAATTGCGCCGATGCCAGAAATAGCATAATAGGCTTCAAGGTGTCGATAACCATTCCAAGCCAGCGTTGCAATACGCTCACCCATTTGCACATGGGCGTCACTAAGGGCATTCGCTAGCTTCTTGACCCGTTGATGGCAACGTCGATAATCATATCGATGAATATCGCCTTCGACCCTACGAGAAACAATTTCACTGCTGCCGAAGTAACGATCCGCGTGCTCAATAATGCTGGAGATAAGCAGAGGTTTATCCATCATTTGCCCCATGACAGGGCTTCTTTGATACGCTGACATGATGTTCCTTTTAAAGATGGCTTGATGACGTTCAATGCGGCGCCTTACCAAGAAGAAAACTAGTTGCAACGGACGACGCTGCGTTACTAGATAACCTCCGCGTATTTATGCGCTAATAAAAAAGAAGATCGATTCTTGTCTGTCCTTAGTAATTGGTCAATCATTATCTTTGCTGCAAAGCAAAAAGCGCCCGCAGGCGCTTTTCTCTTGTGTGCTTTCGAAATCGTTTTGGTACGCGATTTTTCGTATTCATGCACGAAAACTTCACTTCGACCATGGCGAATTCATAATGGATCATTTACGCTAGGCGCGCTTTCTGCCTTTGCCGATTACTTCCGTATCACCCGTCTCCAAGTTGTAACTGGCATTGCTGTCTTTGCCAAGCACTTGCACTAAATATGGCATGACTTCACGTAGAGTGTCGGCCAGCGTATAGGGTGGATTAATGACAAACATACCGCTGCTGTGCAGACCAAAACCATCTGGCGATGGGCCGCTGATGGTGAGACTGACGTTGAGCCAACCATTTGCCGGAATTCGTTTAAGCCTATCGGGTAGTTGACGCGACTCGATGCGGTTGAGGACTGGATACCAAACGGCATAGGTGCCGGTGGAGAAGCGCTTGAGAGCGTCTTCTAGCACATCTTTTACCCGACGATAATCGTCCTTCACTTCGTACGGAGGATCGATCAAGACCAAGCCACGACGTGAAGGCGGCGGCAAGAGCGCCTTGAGACTCTCGAAGCCATCGCCTGCGGAAATCATTACCCGCTTGCCACGCGCGCTTGGGCGGATTCCCTGCTCCGCGGCATGCGCCTCCATTTTGCGAAAATTTTCACCTAAAATTTTGATTTCGCTCGGGTGTAACTCAAAAAGGCGCAACTTATCTTGTTCGCGCATGACCTTCGTAGCGCAATACGGCGACCCGGGGTAATAACGCAATTTTCCACTTGGATTGAGATCCTTAATCACTTGCATATAAGCGACAAGCGGTTCGGGCAAATCTGTGCGGTTCCACAAAGGTGAAATGCCGGTTTCATATTCTGCATTCTTGGCGGCATAGCCCCCATCTAAAGAATAAAGACCGGCTCCCGCATGGGTGTCAACGTAGGTGTATGCAGTATCTTTTTGACCCAAATAACGCAGCAATTCGATTAAGACAAAATGCTTAAGTACGTCAGCATGATTACCTGCATGAAAGCCGTGGCGGTAACTGAGCATGGCGAAATTCCTTAGAAGATGAATGCAAACGCCATACGTGTCGTACTGGCGTCACAAGATGATTGGTGCGAGGGAGAGTTGCCGACAATTTTACAGTGATATTGCGCGCACCCTTTGCCGCATTGCGGCGCGAGGTGGATTGACGACCAAAAACTAGGCGATACGCTTGCCCATAATCAGCAAATCGCGTTCTATACCGTCTAGATTAGCGACGCGCGGCATATTTGCCCAGATTTCAAAATTGAAACCTGCAAACAAATTGAGGCTAGGAGTATTGTGGCCAAAAATAAAGCCCAACACCGTATGTACCTTGATGCGCGGGGCGAAATTAATCGCCTCTTGTAGCAAGTAGCGTCCTAGGCCTTTTCCACGTGCTGTTTCAGCAACATAGATCGACAATTCAGCAGTACCGGAATACGCAGGCCGTCCATAAAAATTTGAGAACGATAACCAAGCCATGACGGTGCCGTCTTCGCCTTCGACCACCCAAAGAGGCCGTCGTTCTGGCGTGTGATCATGAAACCAAGGGAGGCGCGATTCAACCGTAATAGGTTCTGTATCTGCGGTGACTTGGCGGGAGGCGATAGTGGAATTGTAGATAGCAACAATAACGGGCAAGTCCGCCAGCGTCGCTAAGCGGTAATTCAGTTCAGACATGATACGCAATGGGTAAAAATCTTCTTAAGTACTTTTAAGGAGGTGTTAGAGGGTATGTGTGGCGCGTGAACTGCGGATTGCTGCGCCTAACAATTCGTCTATACGCAATTTGATACGCGTTCCACTTTCATCGCTGGGAAAATGAACTCCAATACCTTGCGATTTATTGTTACCCGCACCGGCTGGCGTAATCCACGCAACTTTTCCTGCTATCGGGTACTTGTTGGGGTCGTCGAGCAAAGTCAAAATCAAATAAATTTCTTCGCCTAACTTATACGAGCGATTGGTCGGTACGAAAATACCGCCGTTTTTTAAGAACGGCATATACGCAGAATAAAGCGCGGCTTTTTCTCGGATCGCCAACGACAACACCGACGGCCTAGAGGGCGAAGGCATGTTAAGTGGCGTATTTAAGTCAGCAGGTAGATCGGCCATAACGCTAGTTTGTTCCAGTATTCAATTCAAGTGGCGGCGTTCAAGAAAAAAGCGTCGCATAGTTCAATAACAAGTCTTCCAAAAATAATTTCGGCGACAAAGGATGTTTTGCGACAGCTTGCTTTTCATTCGCAGTTTTTACGAACGCGTGTAATGCATGGGTATCGACCCGATCAGCGAGAAGCTTTAATTCACGGGCATACGACGGATAATACCGGATAATTCCGCTTTGTTTAACCGAAACAATATCGTAAAGCCAACTTTGAAGCCAAGTTACTGTTGTAGACATGTCGAGTTTGTGTATTTTTTCTGCCAAACGCAGACTTGCTTCAAGACTTGGTTCGCTCACTTCCTTGAGAAAAACCTCCAATTCCGCGCGGCTTTCCGACTCTGCCATCGCCATCGCAGCCAGCGGCGCACCGCCTTTTAGGGCTAACCACGTTTCGGCATCACGTACTTTGTTTTCTTTCAACCATGCCAAAGCGTCCGCTTTTTTGGGCATTGGCAAAGGGATTTTATGGCATCGTGACAAAATGGTCGGCAACAATTGATCGATACTATGCGACACCAAAACAAACACGGTGTTTGGATTCGGCTCTTCCAGCGACTTCAGCAAAGCGTTGGCCGCAAAACTATTGACCGCTTCTGCTGGGTAGAGCAATACCACGCGCCGTCCTTGCCGATGCGTAGAAATATTCATAAAGTCAGCCAAGGCACGAACTTGGTTGATGACGATTTCTTTCGACGGTGTTTTACTGGCTTTCGCGGCCGACTTCTCGCTGGATTTTTCACCAGTTTTATCTGCCGCATCCGCTTCGGCGTCGTCACTTAAGGCGTCTTCTTGGTCCAATAATTCAGGACGCACGCGCCGGTAATCTGGGTGGCTATATTGGGCAAACCAGCCGCATGACAGACAATGACCGCATGCGTGCCCTGCCCCATCTGGCGTTTCGCACAGCAACGATTGCGCCAAATGTTCGGCAAAAATGGTTTTACCAATGCCTTCCGCACCAAACAACAAAATAGCGTGCGGTAAGCGCGCCCGCATGCCTTGTATTAGCTGCCATGCTTCGGTTTGCCACGTGAACAAAGGATTACTCATGCGCGTTTTGCTCACATAACGCACTAATCAAGTGACTAAGCTCTGCGCGTATTTCGGCAATCGATTTTGTTGAGTCGATGATGCGAAAGCGTTGCGGGAACGCCGCAGCACGTCGCAGGTACTCATTGCGCGTGTTGTTAAAAAAACTGGCCTGTTCACGTTCAAATTTATCTAAGTCACGCGTCGCATTCAAGCGCGAGCGTGCAACCTCAATCGGCACATCGAACAGTAATGTGAGATCTGGTTGCAATTTTGGGTGTACCCACTGCTCTAAAACATCCAGCTTCTCGATTGCTAGGTGACGCCCGCCACCTTGGTAAGCGAAACTTGAATCGGAAAATCGGTCGCAGATGACCCAATCACCGCGGTCAAGTGCCGGTTGTATTACTTGGGCGATATTTTCACGCCGCGCCGCAAACATCAGCAGGGCTTCAGTCTCTAGGTGCATTTTGTCTTGCAATAGCAGTTGCCGAAGACTTTCACCTAGCGCTGTACCGCCAGGCTCGCGCGTTTGTACAACCGTTTTTCCATGGCTTTGTAGCAAGTCGGCCACGAACTGAATATGGGTTGACTTGCCCGCACCATCAATCCCTTCAAAATTAATAAACTTACCTGTCAGACCCATGTTGAATCACTTTTTTAATCAATGTCGTATGTTCATTTAAAGCGCGAATACCGCTTCACTTAGTCAATTTTCTCAGCACTCGTATTTCAGCGTTGATATTTATTCACGGCGCGATTGTGTTCGTCTAAATTTTGAGAAAAATGGCTCGTGCCGTCACCTTTTGCAACAAAGTAATACGCATTACTTTGCGCTGGTTTTAAGGCGGCTGTCAGCGAGGCCAAACCGGGCAAGGCGATGGGCGTCGGTGGCAAACCACCTCGTGTATAGGTGTTATAAGGCGTGTCCGTTTGCAAATCGACTTTGCGAATTTTGCCTTTGTATTTGTCACCCATGCCATAAATAACCGTGGGATCAGTTTGCAGCAGCATACCGCTGCGTAGGCGATTAATGAATACCGCCGCGATCATCGCTCGTTCAGACGCTTGCCCCGTTTCTTTTTCAATGATCGACGCCATCACCAATGCATCATAGGGTGTCTTATACGGTAGATTTTCTGCGCGATTCTGCCACGCGTCTTTTAGGCGTTTCATCATTGATTGATGGGCCAATTGGTACACCTCCAAATCACTGCTGCCTTTGGCAAACAAATACGTATCAGGAAAAAATAGGCCTTCAGCAGCACCGAACTCTGCATCGATTTTTTTGACGATCTCTTGATCTGACCAGCCACGCGTATCGTGCTTGATATCGGCATTAGCGTCGATTGCAGCACGCATTTGCTTGAAGCTCCAGCCTTCAATAATCGCCAAACTGCTATG
>OFSE01000481.1_pt1 | contig 11742 bp, 9 predicted proteins | sample 1543261 | NCBI WGS metagenome assembly OFSE01 (sample SAMN07774225, study PRJEB24372) | wastewater metagenome | isolation source: Exp Tend VB 50WW | collected 2016-02 | reverse complement strand
GCCAAACTCAAGTTGGCGCTACCGAATTTAATTGAAGACCAGCTCTTGGGCGATCCAGCCGATGCCATTCTTTTAGCAAGCCCGGTTGAGCAAGGTGTGACGACGGTTGCCGTGGTTGAGAAGGCGTGGATGCAGGCGGTATATCAAAAAGCTCTTGTTTTGGGAGCTAAGAAGCTCTCTGCATTTGCCACATCGTTAGCGCTGAAGCCTTTAGCGGATGCGACTGTCGCTTTGGTTGACGAAAGTGATTTGAGTCTTGAGCTGGCAATCTGTTCAATAGATAAATCGGCACGTGGCGTGTCGATTAAAAGGCATGGGGTTTCCGCGGATAGTACTAGTACTGCTCCGTCGACCAAATCAAACGAAAGCGCGGAGCTACAAGAACTGATGCAGCTTTTGGATTTGCTCGTGCCAGAAGGCGATATTCAATTGGCATTGCCAAGGTCGCGGCTTGAGGTCTATCAACATGAATTAGCCACCAATCCGGATTTAGCTGCGCGAGTAAGCATTCATGCCGCTGAGTGGGCTACCCGCATCGCTGGGTTAGGCGCGCACAGTCTTGATCTCATGGCGCCAATTACCCATCAAAATCAGACTTCATTCAATTGGTCGCGCTGGCGTTGGCCGTTGCGCTTGAGCGTTGTAACGCTCTTGATTTGGATTGTTGGCTTAAATGTCGAGACATGGGGCCTTAAGCGAGAAGCAAGTGCATTGCGTTCGTCACTGACGAGCACGTATAGGCAGAGCTTTCCGAAGGAAACCACGATTGTGAATCCGCTCGTGCAAATGCAGCAAAAAATAGCGCAGTCGAAGAAAATCGCTGGCCAATCAGTGCCTGACGATTTTTTGGTACTTGCTGCGCAATTTGCACAGGTCTGGGATAGAACAGTCACCACTGCGCAACCCGAAGCGGCCGTGGTATCCGTGGAGTACCGCGCGCAAAGTCTCTTTGTGAAAGTGAAATCCATGGCCTTGATACCCATCGAACCGTTACGCGGCGCGCTGAAAGAACAAGCTTTGGTACTGGTCAGCACAAACGATGGCGCATTGCAGATTCGCGCCAAGAAAGGGGATGAAAAATGATCTTCTCTAGCTTGAGCGACTCATTCAATGAATCCTTTTCTGCATTCTGGACCAAGCGCGATGCGCGTGAGCGGCGCTTGTTGAGTATTGGTTCTGTAGTGGTTGTTTCTACTTTGATTTACTTTGTCGGAATTGACCCCGCCATCACAAGTAAAAATAAACTACAAAAAGAAATTCCGCTATTACGCCAACAGGCGGCAGAAATGGCGGGTTTGTCTGGTCAGTACAACCAAATAGCGGGATTGATTGCCGAAAACGTCGATCCCATTTCTCGTGAATTTGTTGATTCTTCATTACAGCGTCGGAACATTAAGGCGCAAACCTTGTCTGTATCAGACTCAGTGGTGAGGGTGCAGGCGAATGCGGTGTCTTACGCCAACGTGATGGAGTGGATTTTGGAAATGCAAAAAGTGGCACGCTTGTCGGTTGATGAAGCAAAGGTCAGTGCGTTGCCGGAACCTGGGCAAGTGAATATCGTACTAACGATGCGCCAGCAGCGGGGCAATAACTAGATGTCGAAGCGGTTTGTACTTGTTTGGCTGCTGTTTGGCTTGTTGAGTGTTGCGCTAAGCTTGTTGTTTTTTTTGCCTGCTAGTTGGTTTGCTTTGGCGTTAGAAAAACAAACAGGTGGTCGTATTGTGTTGGGTGATGTGCAGGGAAGTTTTTGGCGTGGTTCGGCATTTGTTGGTGGTGCTTCGGGAAATGCTGGTGCAGTGACGCCGCTTTTCCCGGGACGTTTTTCGTGGCATATTTCTCCCGCGATTTTGTTTGGCCAGTTAAAGGTAGAATTTGAGAATGGTGCAGTGATGGCGACGCCGATTCAAGTGACTGGTGATTGGAGTCGCTGGCGCGTTAGCGCCGGCAGTTTGTCTCTGCCACCAGAACGCTTAGAAGGCTTAGGTGCGCCGCTTAATACCATAGGCCCGAGCGGAAAATGTCGCTTGACGTGGAATGCGTTAGACATTGCAAGCGTGAATCAGCAACTCGAACTGACAGGCGTCATGCAGTTGGAATTAAACGATATGGCCTCGCGTCTGTCATCGATCAAGCCGCTAGGCAGTTATCGTTTGGACTTTAGCTGGCGTGGGTCACGGGCGGAACTTGATTTGGTGTCGCTGCAAGGCCCGCTGCTGTTAAGTGGTAAAGGAAATATGGAAAGCGGGCGTTTTAGTTTTAATGGCAAAGCGTTTGCCGCTGATGGGCAAGAAGACAAGTTGGCAAATTTACTGAATTTGCTTGGGCAGCGTCGTAAAGACGGTAATAAAGACGTAATCGCGTTAGAGTTCAAATGAAAAAAAATATCATCCAGACGACATTAAATATGCAAAAAGATTGTTCTGCCTTCGGCTCTCAAGCGAGCTACGATTCTTTGCAAAGTAATTTGCAAAAAAGTGCCACCAAAAAAACCAATTGGCATCGCTTGTCAGTGATGACGATGGTGATGGCGAGTTTGTTTTCTAGCGTGACTTCTCTGCCTGTTTTTGCACAAGACCCAAGTCAAAATGCCGCCGCGTTGAACTTTGTTGGCGCAGATATTGAATCAGTTGTCAAAGCGATTGGTCATTACACAGGCACGACTTTCATCATTGATCCGCGGGTAAAAGGGCAGATCAATTTGGTGTCAGAAAAGCCGCTGACGAAGGAGCAAGCGTTTAAGTTGCTCGCTTCAAGTTTGCGCCTGCAAGGTTATGCGATTGTCACGGCCGATGGTTACACCAAAGTCGTACCCGAAGCCGATGCAAAGCTGCAGGCGGGCCCAACGCAAACCGAGGGCGCAAAAGGTGATCAAATCGCGACGCAGATTTACCGACTGAATTACGAATCCGCCAATAATATTGTGACTGTATTGCGGCCTTTGATTTCGCCAAATAACACCATCAATGCTAACCCCGGTAACAACTCGATTGTCATCACTGATTACGCCGATAATTTAAAACGATTGGCAAAAATCATCGCCGCCTTAGATGTGCCAGCAAGTAATGATTTAGATGTGGTTCCCATCAAACATGCAATTGCGAGCGATATCGCTGCGTTAGTAGTAAAGCTCACCGACAACAACGCGCCAGGCGCAGGGGACTCTGGTCGTTTGGTCTTATTGGCAGACCCACGTACGAATTCGATTTTAATCAAAGCGCCTTCGGTAGCGCGCGCTAATTTAGTGAAAACCTTAATCAGTAAATTAGACCAACCGACCACGTTGCCAGGCAATGTCCATGTCGTGTATCTGAAGAACGCTGAAGCCGTCAAGTTGGCAGCGACGCTGCGCTCAATTTTGAGTTCTGATAGCGCGCTGCCTAGCAGCGGTCCTTCAAGTTCCAATTTGAGCGCTTTAGCACCAGGGCAGCCTAGCCCTATCGGACAAGGCAATCAAAACACGGGCGTGACTGGCGCTGGCTTGCCACCAAGTTCGTCCAATACTTCGTCGAATAATGCTTCGTCTGGAAGTGGTGGTGGCTTTATCCAAGCTGATTCTGCGACCAATACCTTGATTATTACTGCTAGTGATCCCGTTTTTAGAAACTTGCGCAGTGTGATTGATCAGCTCGATGCGCGCCGTGCACAGGTCTATGTTGAGGCCTTAATCGTTGAAGTAAATTTAACTGAGGCGTCCGATTTTGGTGTGCAATGGTTGGCGGCAACGGGTGATGCCAATAGTAATTATCGTGTTGCGGGTGGTGTCTTAAGCGCTACAAATAATTTGCTCGGACTGGCAACTGCCGCAACACCGACCTTAGGCGCTGGCCTCTCGGTTGGTATTGTTCGGCAAGTGGGAAATCAAGTTGGTCTTGGTGCACTGGCACGCGCGGTACAAACCAATGACAAGGGTAACGTGCTCTCTATTCCGAATGTGCTGACTTTGGATAATGAAGAAGCACGCATAGTCGTGGGCGAAAATGTGCCGTTCTTGACAGGCTCATTTGCCCAAGCAACTTCGGGTACCGCCGGTGCAAACCCCTTCCAAACGATTGAGCGGAAAGATGTCGGCTTGAAGCTAACTGTAAAGCCGCAAATTTCTGAGGGTGGCACGGTGAAGCTCGCAATTTATCAAGAAGTTTCTGGGGTAATCGAATCGAGCCGCAATAGCAACCAAGGCTTGAGCACAACGCAGCGTTCAATTTCGACCAATGTGTTGGTGGACGATGGCGCCATTATTGCGTTGGGCGGGCTGATTTCCGATGACAAGAGCGGACTCGAAGAAAAGGTTCCTTTGCTAGGCGATATTCCCATCTTGGGCAATTTATTCAAATACAAGCGTAACAGCCGCACCAAGCGCAATTTGATGGTGTTTTTGCGGCCAACGATAGTCCGCAATGGCGAGCAAAGTGACGCCGTCTCGCTTGATCGTTACGACCATTTGCGCACAGAGTACGTTAAAGCCTCGGGCAATATTGATGACGGCGGTTTGCCGAAAGCAGAAAAAGGTCGTCTCTTGAGTTTGCCGAATGGCGAAGGAAAGCCGAAGCCAACAGCGCCATTGGCTGAAAAAAATGCGACTGATCGTAAAGAAAGTAAGTAATGAGCATGCTTGAGAATCGCTTACTGCCATTCGCTTTCGCGCGGGATTTTTCGCTGTTGGCCTGTCGCGAATCAACAGCAAATGAGGCGCACGTTGAGGTTTTGGTTTCAAAGCAAACCAGCCCTAGCGCCATTGCTGAAGTGGGACGGCGATTTGGCCAGATAAAGTTACGTGTATTGCCACAAGAGGCGTTGCTGGTTGAAATTGCCAAAGCCTATGCCGGTTCGGGCGGCGACGCGGCAGATGTGGTCGGCGAAGTTGAGTCAGATTTAGATTTGGCGAAACTGCTGCAAGACTTACCAGCGATTGAAGACTTGCTTGAATCGGCTGACGATGCACCTGTCATCCGCATGATCAACGCTTTGTTGACCCAAGCCTTGCGCGAAGGGGCATCGGATATTCATATCGAACCGTTCGAACAAATTTCGGTGGTGCGTTTTCGGGTTGATGGTGCTTTGCGCGATGTCGTGCGCCCGAAGAAAGCCATCCATGCCTCGTTGGTTTCGCGTATCAAAATTATGGCGCAATTGGACATTGCAGAAAAACGCTTACCGCAAGATGGCCGTATCACCTTGCGCATTGGTGGCAAACCTGTCGATGTGCGGGTATCAACCTTACCAACAGGGCACGGCGAACGTGCGGTTTTGCGTCTGTTAGATAAAGAAGCAGGTAAGCTAGATTTAACCAATTTGGGGATGGATAGCCGCGTACTTGACCAGTTCGATAAACTCATCGCGCAGCCGCACGGCATCGTATTGGTCACGGGTCCAACGGGCTCGGGTAAAACCACCACCTTGTATGCTGCATTGTCGCGCTTAAACGCGGGCACCACCAATATTCTGACGGTCGAAGACCCAATTGAATACGAGTTGGCGGGCGTGGGTCAAACGCAAGTCAACACGAAGATCGACATGAGTTTTGCGAAAGCGCTGCGCGCCATTTTGCGGCAAGACCCAGATGTCATCATGATCGGTGAGATTCGCGATCTCGAGACGGCGCAAATTGCTGTGCAAGCCTCGTTGACGGGGCATTTAGTGTTAGCTACCTTACACACCAATGATTCGGCGGCGGCAGTCACCCGCTTGCTCGATATGGGTATTGAACCTTTTCTACTATCCTCCTCATTGTTGGGTGTGGTCGCACAACGGCTTGTGCGCAAGCTGTGTAACCACTGCAAGGTATTTGAGCATGAGCGCTGGCACGCTGTAGGCTGTGATCAGTGCGCCCATACAGGTTACCAAGGCCGGGTCGGCGTGTACGAGTTGTTGCTCACAACAGAAGCGATACGTGCGCAAATTCATCATGAAGCGGCAGAGGCAGAAGTGCGCGTGGCGGCGCAAAAAGACGGCATGAAAACCATGCGCGAGGATGGCGAGCGGTGGCTACAAGCTGGTGTCACGACCCAAGAGGAACTCCTTCGCGTGACCAAGGAATAAATGCATACATTGACCAGTATTAAATTGATGTGCTTGTAAATTGAGCGCAAATATGGCTAAAAATAGACATACTCCATGTTTTTTTAAAATCAATAGGCTTCAGTGAATGCATCCTGAAGGTATTGATCACTTAATAGGACTTACACAAAATACCGTTGGCAAAGCGAAGCAACCACGCCAAGCTCTGTTTTGCATAAGTCCTAACTCAAGAAAGATTTAGTCCGTGCCTGCATTTCGATATGAAGCCGTTGATTCAACCGGCGTGACAAAAAAAGGTGTTTTGACGGCGGACAGCGCACGCGCCGCGCGGGTTGATCTGCGCACGCAGGGGCTGGTGCCGATTGTGGTTGAGGCCATCGTCAATCAACTCGACGCCGAAGGAAACAAAAAACGCAGCATGTTTGGCGAACGCCTTTCAAGCGTTGAAATTGCCTTGTTCACACGCCAATTAGCGAGTCTTTTGGAAGCCGGTTTGCCATTGGAGCAATCCTTCTCCGCCTTGCTAGAGCAAGCGGAGCGGGTGTACATGAGAGACCTCATCGCTTCAATACGGTCCGAAATTTTGGCGGGTGCCGCTTTGTCTGATGGCTTACGCCAGCATCCGAATGATTTCCCACCAATTTATTGCGCCTTGGTCGCCTCGGGCGAGCAAATCGGCCAGTTAGCACGCGTCTTGTCGCGCTTGGCGGATTACATCGAGCGACGTAATTCCTTGGTGCAGAAAATACGCTTGGCATTCACTTACCCAGCCATCGTGACGGTGGTGGCCTTTTCAATTGTGATTTTCTTGTTGACCTACGTGGTGCCACAAATTGTGACGGTCTTCGTCAACACCAAACAGAAACTGCCATTTTTGACGGTGATGATGCTAGCAGTGTCCGACTTTGTGAAAACCTACGGCATTTTTGTTTTGTTCTTGTTGATTGCTTTTTACTCGTCGTGGCGACTTTCTCTGCGCAATGCCGCAGTAAAAATGCGCTGGCACGCATGGCTTCTAAACGCGCCAGTTTATGGTCGGTTTGAGCGCAGCTTAAATACCGCCCGTTTTGCCAGCACCTTAGCAATTACCACGGGTTCGGGTGTGCCGATCTTGCAAGCCTTACAGACCAGCAAAGAAACCCTATCGAATGTCGCCATGCAAGCGCAAGTCGAAGAAGCAACGGCAAGTGTGCGAGAAGGTGTGGGATTAGCCCGCGCATTATCGGCGCATAAACACTTTCCGCCGATGTTGATTCACATGATACGCGCGGGTGAAGTGACAGGTGAATTGCCTGCCATGTTGGAACGCGCATCGAACCAACAAGAACAAGACTTAGAGCGCCGCGCTCTCACCATGGCGGGCTTGTTAGAGCCAGTGCTCATCTTAGCGATGGGCGTGGTGGTGCTGCTGATTGTGTTGGCCGTGCTGTTGCCTATTATTGAAATTAATCAATTGGTGCGCTAACGTTGTGCACCAGTTCAAACAGGAAATGAAATGAAGCGCATGCCCTTACTAGCAAGTTTTCTGCTTTTTTTATTGCTCTGCATGTCCCTTACTTATTGGGCCTTACGGATTTTTAATCCAAAGTCGCGTGAGGTGATCGCGCCTACTGCCGTTGCGAGTTTTGAACCGAGTGTGGGTCAATGGGGTGGCATCTTCGGGCGCAACCCTGTTGCAGAAGCTGCGCCGAGTAACTATCAGTTAAAAGGTGTAGTGGTCGCGAAAGAGAACGGTATTAGCTCGGCGATTGTGATTGCCGATGGAAAAGCGCCACAAGCAATACAGATTGGGCGTGAGCTCGCGCCGGGCGTGCGCCTGCAAGAAGTGCATGAAGCGTATGTGGTGATTTCGGAGTCGGGCGCGATGAAGCGTATCGAATTGCCGCAAGCGACGCCTATCAATTCAGGCATACAAGCGTTTCCCACGCCGGTGCCCGATAATCGCGCAAATACCTACGTTCCACCGCCGCCAGAAAGTCGCCCTAATAGCTACGTTCCCCCTGCGCCCACACCACCACCCAGTGGCGGCCAGCCAATCATTTCTCCGACAGGCATCCCTGTACCGCCACAAGGGCGACCACAAGAGCGACGCTAGCAGCCTCCGTTCTTGCTTAAACGCGTAAAAGTTTTTTAAAAAATGGAAACTGCCATTTCCCCTTTTTGGTCGCGACAACTGCAATTGGCGCATCCAAGTTGGCAACCTCATTTGAAAAACGGATTAAACGCGGTTCATGCGGCTCACCCGATTTATCTCGCAAACTTGGAGCGCGCGCATTTTTTACCCACTCAAGATAGAATTTTTGCTGCCTTTTCTCAAGCGATTGACGACGTGCGATATGTTTTGATTGGCGAAGGCCCCTATCCACGGGAGGAGAGCGCGACGGGCATTTGCTTTATGGATGGCGGCGTCGATGCCTTGTGGTCAGAGGATGGTTTAGCGAAAAAATTGAACCGCGCGACCTCATTGCGCAACTTCATGAAGATGTTATTGGTTGCAGAGGGTTTGTTAGACGACGCTCTGACGACAAAAGAGGCGGTAGCGAAGGCTAGAGATTTGGGCATGCAACAACAGCCGCCACTGATTGAGCGTCTCGCTCAATTGCAAGAAAATTTATTCCGTCATGGGTTTTTGTTGCTCAACGCAAGTTTGGTGTTTCGTGCTGACGTGCCGCCCGTGCAAGACGCGAAAGCTTGGTTACCCTTTTTAAGGGTCGTCTTATCGGCATTAGCCGAAAAAAATGTGAATCGAAACAACGAGGTTAAGCTGGTGCTTTGGGGGAAGATTGCAGAGCAAGTGCACGCAATGCAAGAAAGCCGATTGTTTGGTTTAATCGTCGCTGAACATCCATACAATTTGAGCTTTGTGACCAACAAAGCGATGCAGGAATTTTTCAAGCCCATGCGCCTTTTACGCACTTGTTAAATATTGCCATACGGAATGTTTATTCCATTTAATTTCGCCGACATTACTGTAAAATGAAACGCAAGAAGTCGTGAAGAAGCTGAAAAGTGCACGCGTTTCTGTCCTTGTTTGATAAACGTTGGCATGCAAATCTTAATGGATTATGTTGAAGAAAATTGAAGTTGTTCAATTGCGAAACGGAATGTATATCCACGAATTGTGTAGTTCGTGGATGTCTTCGCCGTTTTGGCAAAAGTCTTTTCTTATTGATAGTCCCGATCAAATTAAAAAAATAAAAGACGCGAAAATTCGACATGCGTGGATTGACACCAACAAGGGACTCGATGTGCTCGACGTTTCTGTTCAGGAGGTCGAAGAGGAACCAGCGGAAATTGAGCTCCCCGCCGAAATTGAAGTCAACGTAGAACCAGTTTCCTTCGATAGTATTGAAGCCGTTTCTATGGATGCAGAACTGGGTCGTGCTGCACAAATAGTCGGTAAATCGAAAAAAGCTGTGTTTTCCATGTTTAGCGAAGCCCGCATGGGCAACGCGATTGACGCCGATAATGCGATGCCATTGGTAGAAGAAATCGCCTCTTCAGTGATGCGGAACCCGGGTGCATTGATTGGTTTGGTGCGATTAAAAACTGCGGATGATTACACATATATGCATTCAGTTGCCGTGTGCGCACTCATGATTGCCTTGTCGCGTATGTTAGGTTTAGATGACAAGCAAACGCGCGAAGCGGGTTTAGCTGGTTTGCTTCACGATATTGGAAAAATGGCCGTATCTGGCGAAATTTTGAATAAGCCCGGCAAGCTGACAGACGAAGAATTTGTCGCCGTCAAAGAACATCCAGCAGAAGGTTACAAGATGCTTTTAGAGGCCACCGGCATAGGGGAAATTGCCCTTGATGTCTGCCTGCATCACCATGAGAAGATGGACGGCACGGGTTACCCCAAAGGTTTAGCAGGCGATCAAATTAGCCTGTACGCCAAAATGGGCGCCGTGTGCGATGTGTATGATGCGATTACCTCAAATCGGCCTTATAAACAGGGTTGGTGTCCCGCAGAATCACTCAAAAAAATGTCTGAGTGGAGTAAAGGCCATTTTGATCCCGCGGTGTTTCAAGCCTTTGTTAAAAGCATTGGAATTTACCCAGTTGGTACCTTGGTACGCTTACAGTCTGGACGCCTAGGCGTGGTAGTCGAGCAGCAAGCAGGTAAGAGTTTAATGCTGCCAAAAGTGCGCGTATTCTTCTCAACAAAATCGTCAGCGTATATCACGCCAGTTTTACTCGATCTCGCAGGTCCAGGTTTGCAAGACAAAATCGTCTCACGTGAAGACGCAAGCAAATGGGGTTTAAAAGATATAGACCGCTTTTGGTTGGGCGACGCGGCACCGCTTTAGTTGCGGCATCCGTCTTGCCGAATGGCCACTCACGGCACAATAATGACTTTTCCTGTGACTTTTCGTGCTGCCATATCGTTGAGCGCATGTGCTGTTTCTGCCAATGGATAGCGTGCAGAGATATGCGGTTTGATCTTGCCTTCAGCCAGCCAAGTCAAAAGTTCGCGCATTGCGACTAGATTTGCTTGTGGTTCCCGCTTGGTGAATTCGCCCCAAAATACGCCCACCAATGACGCCCCTTTCAGTAACATCAGGTTAAGCGGAAGTTTTGGTATTTCACCATTGGCAAATCCCACGACTAAATACCGTCCGCGCCACGCAATCGAACGGAATGCTGGCTCGGTGTACACACCTCCTACGGGATCATAGATCACGTCTGCGCCTTTGCCTTCAGTCGCAACTTTGATTGCTTCGCGCAAATCCTCTGTCGTGTAATTGATTAAAACATCGGCACCGTGTTGGGCGCAAATTTGCAATTTTTCATCGCTAGAGGCGGCAGCAATGACGCGCGCGCCGACTGCCTTACCAATTTCGATCGCCGCCAAACCAACGCCGCCCGCAGCACCAAGCACGAGCATGGTTTCACCTGCTTTGAGTTGCGCTCGGTCGACGACGGCATGGTGCGAGGTACCGTAGGTTAAGGTAATTGCCGCTGCGATATCAAACGACATGCCTGGTGGCATGGGTAACACTGAATGCACAGGCGCCAGTGCTTGTTGTGCAAATGCACCTTGCGGTAAAAAAGCGATGACCTTGTCGCCGACTTTCAAATGGGTCACGCCTTCACCAACAGCGCGAATCACGCCAGCTAATTCACTGCCCGGGGTAAATGGTAACTCTGGCTTGAATTGGTATTTATTTTGGATAATCAATACGTCAGGGAAGTTCACGCCTGCCGCATGAACATCAATCACAACGTGCTTGGCAGGTGGGGTCAAATCAGCGACTTCTTCCACGACCAAGGTGTCAGGTAAGCCCCATGCTTTACACAATATTGCTTTCATATGTTTCCCTTAATCGCCGCGTGTTTGATCGAAAATTAATTATGCCTTATTTTCAGTCTTCGCCGCGCCAGATGGGAGTGAACGAAGAGCGGGTAAGAAGCAGAAATAGAATAAAATGCAGGGATGAAAATTCTAATTAGTAATGATGATGGTTATCTCGCGCCTGGCATCGTGGCGCTTGCAAATGCCTTGCGGGACATCGCGGAGATTACGGTCGTCGCGCCTGATAGCAATCGTTCAGGGGCGTCGAACGCGTTAACTTTAGATCGCCCCCTTTCAGTGCAACGCGCCGACAATGGATTTTATTTTGTGAACGGCACGCCTTCTGATTGTGTGCATATTGCGTTGACGTCCCTCATGCCTGAGTTACCAGATTTGGTTGTCTCTGGTATCAACCAAGGTCAGAATAT
>OFSE01000478.1_pt1 | contig 11808 bp, 13 predicted proteins | sample 1543261 | NCBI WGS metagenome assembly OFSE01 (sample SAMN07774225, study PRJEB24372) | wastewater metagenome | isolation source: Exp Tend VB 50WW | collected 2016-02 | reverse complement strand
TTGATTAAACTTTTGTCAAAAATATAATCTGATTTACTAAAATCACGATCGGCCAGAACTAGTAATATACAATTTTTAGAAAAATTAAATAGTTCTAACCAAGTTGGCTTTATTATAAATAATATTTTTTTATTCTGCTCTTTTAGCTTAATTATTTTAATAACTTTTGTTCTAGTGTCCCAAAGTTATAATATTCCAGGATTTTAGCTTGAAGAACTAAGTCATATTGGAAGTACATAGCAACGGCAAGCCCTATAATTAAGACGCCGAAAACTTGTTGCATTCTTGTTGCATATTGGGCAAAGCTTCTAACTCTAGTGGTGACCAATTGACCACCATAGGCAATAATCAACATGGGAATACCAGCACCAATAGCGTAGGCGACAAGCAAAATAGAAGCTCGACCTACTTCAGTGGAAGTGGCAATTAGGGTCAAGATAGAGCCAAGGACTGGGCCAGCGCATGGTGTCCAGATTACACCGAGCATCACACCAAGGACAAAGCCGCCAAAGTTGCCAGTTCCTGCTTTGGTGGCAGTTTGGTTAGCTTTATTTATAAAGCCACTTAAGTAAATTGTAAGTTTTTCAAATGGTGTTGGCCAAATCATAAACAGGCCAAAAATTCCAAGCGCCACAATGGCAATATTACGTAAGACATCCGGCGCGATATTTAGGTTTGTAACTAAATAGGAAAGTAAAAGTCCGGTTAATGCAAAGGTTACAACAAATCCAAGCGCAATTTCCACAGGCCGCCCCACTCTCCAGTTACGAAATTCTGCGCTGGGGTGGTGTGATTGAAGAAAATCAAGTCAACACCGACACCTTACAGGAAACTATCCTAGCGACAATCCAAAAAACGCTGGATGCCTTTTTGAGCAGTCGTGCCCGCGAGGGGCAAGCGCTGGCCGCGATTTTATTGGAGAAAATCGCCAGCATGGAAACTATCGTCGCCCAGATCACGCCATTAATGCCCATCGCCATCCAGCAATTTCAGCAAAAAGCAACCGCACGCCTAGAAGAAGCACTTGGTCTGGCGCTGCAAAAATCCGACACCAACAATACTCCAAGCATCTCTCGTGATGAGGTGTTGGATAGAATCCGGCAAGAAGTCACGGTATATGGCATTCGCGCCGATGTCGCAGAAGAATTGGGGCGTTTGTCAGCGCATTTGTCGGAAACCAGACACATCATTCAAAAAGGCGGGCAAGTTGGCAAGCGGCTCGATTTCATGATGCAGGAATTGAATCGTGAAGCCAACACGTTAGGCTCCAAAGCTGCAAATAAGGAATTATCGGATGCAGCAATGGAATTGAAATTGCTGATTGAACAAATGCGCGAACAAGTGCAAAACCTAGAATGAGGTTTGAAGCAAGCGAGTAGGATGCCGATGGCATGCAGATCCGCAAGAGACATAATGCGTAAGAAACTTGATAAAAACATATACTACGTATAGTATATTTTACATCGCTCATAAATAGTGCGGAAAATGCCTATTTTTTAAGCATACTCCCTTATTTTTGATAAAGTGAGAAAAACATGATCGTACCTGAAGCGACATCTGGTAGCCTATTTATGGTGGCCGCCCCTTCTGGCGCCGGTAAATCGACATTAGTCAATGCTTTGCTGGCACAAGAACCCAATATTAAACTATCGATTTCATTCACCACCCGGCCACCACGCCCGGGTGAAACCGATGGACGCGAATATCACTTCATCACGGTAGAACAATTTTTAGAGCGACGCCAACAAGGTGAATTTTTAGAATCAGCCGAGGTACATGGCAATTATTACGGCACTTCTCGCGTGTTAATCGAGCAACACATGAAAGCCGGTACCGATATTTTGTTGGAGATTGATTGGCAAGGCGCACAGCAAGTGAAGAAGCAATTTCCCGGCGCTGTTGGTATATTTATATTGCCGCCATCGATCCCGGCGCTCGAAGAACGCTTGAAAAAACGTGGTCAAGACGAGCCTCACATCATTACACGTCGAATTCTGGCTGCTGGCGGTGAAATGGCTCACGCGCCAGAGTTCGAATATGTTATTATTAATCAAGAGTTTGCGCATGCATTGTCAGAGCTAAATGCCATCGTCAAGGCGACCCGTTGTCGTTTTGCACATCAGGCTATCCGTAATGCAGCTTTATTTGCCCAATTAGGCATCCACGCAAATACCATGACTTAAGGAAATATAATGGCACGTATTACAATCGAAGATTCATTAAAACAGATCCCTAACCGTTTTCAATTGACATTATGCGCAACCTATCGTGCACGCCAATTGTTGCAAGGCCACACGCCTAAAGTAGAATCGAAAGACAAACCGACTGTGATTGCACTGCGCGAAATCGCAGAGGGTAAAATCGGTATTGAAATGCTGAAAAAAGTTCCCTTTTAATTCTGTACGCTATAACCGTGAAACAGCTGAAACACATCCAGAATGAATCTTTCCGACCCCCATTCTATCGCCCCAGTTTCTGATCCTTCAGTTTCACGGTTTTCTTCGTCTCGCAAAAAGCGTAGTAACACAATCCCCGCAATAGCCGAACCTAGTGTTCCTGCTGTTGCGTTGGGTGTTGCCTCTATTACTGCGCTCACCAATCGCCTAGCCGAATACCTTTCTCCGACTGACTTAAAATTGGTCAAAGATGCGTATCGTTTTTCAGACGAAATGCATTTAGGGCAAATTCGCAAATCGGGGGAGCCGTATATTTCCCACCCAATTGCTGTGGCCGAGATTTGCGCGGAATGGAAGCTGGATGTACAAGCCATCATGGCAGCATTGCTGCACGATGTGATGGAAGACCAAGATGTCAAAAAAGAAGAGCTGATCGAACGCTTTGGCGCACCGGTGGCGGCGCTGGTAGATGGCTTGTCGAAGTTAGAGAAAATTGAATTTCAAAGCCAAATCGAAGCGCAGGCAGAAAATTTCCGCAAGATGTTGCTGGCCATGGCACGCGATGTACGCGTGATCTTGGTCAAATTGGCAGATCGTTTGCACAATATGCGCACGCTAGGCGTCATGGCACCCGAAAAGCAGCGCCGTATTGCACGTGAAACGATGGAAGTGTATGTGCCGATTGCACATCGCCTTGGCCTGAATACGACTTACCGGGAATTACAAGATTTAGCTTTCGCCCACATTTATCCACTGCGTTATCGCACTTTATCAAAAGCGGTGAAAGCCGCACGCGGCAATCGTCGTGAAGTGGTCAATAAAATCATGAATGCGGTAAAAGCCAGTTTGGCGGCTGCCGGTTTACATGCGGAAGTATTTGGCCGAGAAAAAACCTTGTACGGTATTTACTGCAAAATGCGCGACAAGCAATTGAGCTTTTCCCAAGTGTTAGATGTCTATGGTTTTCGCGTAGTGGTAGATAATTTCGCCAATAGCTATTTCGCTTTGGGTACTCTGCACGCTCTCTACAAGCCGATGCCGGGTAAATTCAAAGATTACATCGCCATACCGAAAACCAACGGCTATCAGTCGCTTCATACAACCCTGATTGGCCCCTACGGCACACCGGTGGAATTCCAGATTCGTACTCAGGAAATGCATCACGTTGCGGAGTCAGGCGTGGCGGCACATTGGTTGTACAAAAATGAAGAAGGCAGCTTAACCGACTTGCAGCAACGCACCCACGCGTGGCTGCAATCTTTGCTCGATATTCAAAAACAGACGGGTGATTCAGCCGAATTTTTGGAACACGTCAAAATTGATCTGTTTCCTGATTCGGTATATGTGTTCACGCCAAAATCAAAAATCATTGCGCTGCCACGCGGCGCAACGGCATTAGATTTTGCCTACAATATTCACACCGACATTGGCGATCAGGCGATTGCGACACGCATCAATAACGAACCTGTTCCGCTGCGCTCAGAATTAAAAAATGGTGATATCGTCGAGATCATTACCTCATCTAATTCGCGCCCTACCCCGAACTGGTTATCGTATGTGCGCACCGGTAAAGCGCGCTCGGCGATTCGCCATTATTTACGCACAATTAATCTTAACGAATCGATCGATCTAGGCAAACAATTATTAGCTCAAGCCTTAATCAGCTTGCATTTGAATCCAGAGCTGCCTGATACCTTGATCGATAAGCTGCTCAATGAATCCAGTGCGCTTTCCTACGATGAAATTTTGACCGATATCGGTATCGGTAAACGCATGGCACCATTAGTGGCGCGCCATATTTTAGATTTGATTGAAGATGATTCCCCATCAATTCCGTTCCAGGAATTTAGTGCCGAAAAAAATAGCAAGCCTGCGCCCGTGTTGATTTATGGTGGCGAAGGTGTATCGGTACAACTGGCACCTTGTTGCTTGCCGATTCCGGGCGATGGTATCGTTGGTCAATTAAAGCGTGATCAAGGTTTAGTGATCCACACCGATCACTGTCACAATGCAAAACGATTACAAGTGCGCGAGCCAGAACGTTGGATTGATGTCAATTGGGGGCAAGATTTAAATCGGCGCTTCGACTGTCGAATCAAAGTCACCATTAATAATACACGCGGCGCCCTAGCCCGCATTGCCGCAGAAATCGGCGAAGCCGATATCAATATCAGTCATGTCAATATGGAAGACAGCCAAGAAAATGACATGATTCACATTCATTTCACGATTCAGGTTGAAGACCGTGTGCAGCTTGCGCGGCTGATGCGCAGCATTAAAAACCTAAGCGGTGTCAGCAGAATCTCCCGCGAAAATAGCTAAGCGTCGTTAGCGATCCATGTCATAAATGATTCAGGATGGATAATTTACATCTAGAATTGTCAATTCCTGTATCCCATTCGGGGTACGCAGCAGCACCGCATCATCAATACGTGCCTTAATCAAGGCACGTGCAATGGGCGAAATCCAGCTTACCAAACCTGCCAACGGATCGATTTCATCAATCCCAACAATGGTTACCGTGGTTTGCACGCCCTCTTGATTTTCATAAGTAACCGTGGCGCCAAAAAAAATCTGATCTGATCCATGATGAATGCGCGGATCAAAAACCTCAGCAAGATCTAAACGCTTGGTCAAAAAACGAATACGTTTATCGATCTCGCGCAGACGACGTTTGCCATAAATATAATCACCATTTTCCGAGCGATCACCATTCGATGCCGCCCACGATACAATTTTAACCATTTCTGGTCGTTCAACATCAATCAGGCGTAATAATTCCGTCTTCATGCGCAGGTGTCCAGCTGGCGTCATGTAGTTTTTTATACCAGCCGGAATCTCAGGAACCCCAAACTCTTCTTCCTCGGCCTGCTGATTTTCATTCACAAATGCTTTACTCATGTGGCTATTGTAGCGGACTTAACAAAATTTAATTATATTCACACACCAACTAGGGTGCTTCCCTTATAAAATGACTAGCTATTAGGGATTTTATCCAATTTGTATTGACTCGATATGAAAGCTTTTGAATGACAGAAAATGCATCAATTAAATTGCTGATTGTGGATCACCAACCAGTCGTGCTGGAAGGATTAAAACAGATTCTGAAAGCCGACCAAGGTTTATCGATTGTTGGCACCATGCTTAGTGGATTCGATGCGATTAAACTGACCCGGCAGACGCCGGTTGATATTGTTTTAATGGAAATTGCACTACCAGATAGAAATGGACTGGAAGTGTTGAAGCAAATCAAAAAAGAAAATCCACATATATCGATCATCATTTTTTCAGGTTTAAAAGAAGATCAATATGCAGTACGCGCTCTCAAGTCGGGAGCGTCCGGTTATTTGAATAAACACAGTTCGGCAGCGGAAATTCTCAACGCGATTCGAGTGGTAGCCTCAGGTTTGAAATATATCAGCCCAGAATTAGCGCAAGAGCTGGCAAATAATTTGAACCAGGAATTTGATGGCGAGCCACATCGTGCTTTGTCGGATCGTGAATTCCAAACTTTGACGATGATTGCAACCGGGAAAAGTGTCAGCGATATTGCGAAAGAACTGTCGTTATCCGTTAAAACTATTAGCGAGTATCGTGCCCGCGTTCTTCTCAAAATGAAACTACGACACAATGCGGAGTTGACACACTATGCGATTAAAAATCAATTAGTAGAATAAGTACCTAGCAAACTTCATTTTCCGACACGCATTTTTAAGTTTTTCATTCGTTTCGACATTCGCCTGAGAGAGTATCATGTCAAACAAGCAAAATACGCCACCACCTAAAAGTCCAACAGACATTGCGAGAGAGACTTTTAAACGTCTTGCAATTGAACGAATCGCTCCGACACCGGACGCGTATCGTCGGCTGTATGTGGAAATTTCTGGCGTACCAGATGAAAGCGAAAGCGCGCAGGCACTTGATCTAACGACCAAAAGCGAAGAAACCAGTAAAGAGTTAGAGAATTTACTCACGAGTTTTGCAGAAGGCTTGAAAAAAAATACGGGTGAATTAAGTAATTTTGGACATCGCCTTAGCCGGGCAATCAAATCCTCAAATTGGGATGACTATCGCAAAACATTAGAACAATTTTCCGAAAAAATTACCGTCAAACCACTGAATGCTGGCATCAGTTTGGTTGATCCAGTCGCGGCGCCGGCCAGCACGCACCTCTCTCTGGTGGACGACAATGTTGTAGACAAGCGTCCAGCGATATTAAAAGATTTGCTGTATCGCACTTTATCGCTAGCCTTAGTATCTCTGCTAAAACCTGCACCAGCGCTGGCATTTGAAGCGGAATCGTTAGGGCAGTCAGTAAAAGAAGCGGAAACCGAAGTTTCGCTAAATAATATTTCCACTCGGCTCAAGCACTTATGTTTTCAGATCGAATTAAAAAGTGGCGATACCGCTGAGCAGCAAGAATTACTGCTGCGCTTATTCGCATTGTTATTAGATAACGTGCGTGAATTGCTGGACGACGATAATTGGCTACGCGGCCAAATCGACGTAGTACAAAATCTGATTGCCGGCCCAATTGACCATCGAGCGCTGCAAGAAGCAACGCGCAGCCTGAAGGATGTGATTTACAAGCAAGGCATCTTAAAACACAGCATCGATGAATCGAAAACTTCTGTCAAAAACATGATGGCGACTTTCATTGATCGCCTAGATGCCATGACAGCCAGCACCGAAGCGTATCAAGGCAAGATGCATGAATACTCTGAAAAAATCACCGCGACACAAAACAAGCAAGAAATCAACGAATTAATTAACGGCATCTTGGATGAAACACGCGTTGTTCAAACTGAAGCAATGCGCTCGCACGACATCATGGTCGCCGCACAGCGCGAAGTTAAAGAATCAGAAATGCGGATCAAGGAGTTGGAAGAAAAACTCGCGCACATGAGTGAGCTGGTGCGGGAAGACCAGTTAACCGGCAGTTTGAACCGGCGCGGCCTTGATGATATTTTCGAGCGCGAGGCAGATCGCGCTGACCGTCGCGGCACCCCTTTATGCGCCGCGATGTTAGACCTAGATAACTTCAAAAAACTCAACGACACACACGGCCATGCTGCCGGTGATGAAGCGCTGGTGCATCTGGTGCGGATCGTGAAACAAACGCTGCGCTCAATTGATGTAATCGCCCGTTACGGCGGTGAAGAATTTTTAATCGTGATGCCAGAAACTACCTTGGAAGAAGCCGCACAAGCCATGACGCGCGTGCAACGTGAGCTGACCACCCATTTTTTCTCAGCCAATAACCAGCGCTTATTCATCACCTTTAGCGCCGGTGTCGCTTTACGCGCACCACATGAAACCCAAGACAGTGTGGTGAAACGTGCCGATAAGGCGATGTATGAAGCTAAAAAAACCGGTAAAAATCGGGTAGTGAAAGCGAGCGACTAAAATCTAGCTGGCATTTAATCGAGCGCCGCAAGCTTATCCGTTTTGATTATCGAATACGTTTTAAAAACCCATCCGGTGCCACCGTAATCTGCAATTTATGTTGCATTGCCTTGTCGATCACAAATTCACTGTGCGACTGCAAATACTGATGTACTGCTGTTTTCGGACTGTTGCCCGGCTGCCAGGGGCGATTTTCAAACACGTCAGCAGGCACATCTTCCACAAAGGTATCAAACACTACGCAATAACTGTCTTTACTCACCAGCGGCGCATACGCTTCTAGCTCGGCCAGTACATGCTCGTGGGTGTGATTCGAATCCAGAAACACCATGATGCGCTGCTTACCTTGCGCTGCTGCACGCACCTGCCCGATGATCTCTGGAGCCACACTGGAGCCTTGTAGCATGGTGATGCGTTTTGACATCGGATGTTGCAAAATCGCTTGCTTGTTGTGTTCGCGGATATCGATATCTATCCCCAGCACATGGGCATCAGGATTGCCACCGCAAGCAGCAATTAGTTCTAACATCGATGCAGAAAAAATGATTGAACCGCCATGAGCGATGCCGGTTTCGATCACCAAATCTGGTTGCACGTTCCACATCAACTCTTGCATGGCAATCATGTCGATAGGGTTTTGAATGATAGGTCGCCCTAGCCACGAAAAATTGTAAACATATTGACGCCGCATGCTTTGCTCAAGCCAATCGCGCGATTGCGCCTGGAACTCAAGATCTTTGCCAAGTTGCTCAATACGTGCTTCACGTTCACGCTCAAATTGCTGAATGGGATTCATAATGTCTCACAATAGTGGGAATAAAGTTGCGGTAAATCATTTGCCAGTTGATGCATGGTCGTGCCAAATTCTGTTTGAAGCTTGGTCACATCAATCCGAGGAAAAATGAAGCTTGCGGCGTCTTTTTCAAAACGACATTGCACACCACGCGTTTGCAGAAACGCCGCGATCTCGGCATTAGACTTATTTTCGCCGCTAGCCAGATTGTATATCTGGCTCTTGGCGTGTAACGCAATCATGGGTAAATAATGCACCACGTCTTGTATCGCGACATAATCTTTTTGCGACTCTGGCGCACTGCGAAAATGTACGCGCCCTTCACTTGCCGCCATCGTTAATACTTCTGCCAAAAAATTCTGTGCTGGCATTGCCGGTCCATAGACATTCGATAACCTGACAATACGCACCGACCGCTGACTATTGATACACAGGCTTTCGCCCAATAATTTCGACAGATTGTATAAGTCGCCCGGCTCATGGGAGCGCACCGTTAAAGAAGCATTTTCATTGGTATCGTTAGCACCGGCATATACTCTGGTGCTCGACAAATACGTTAGGGACGTAAACTGGCTGTTTTGCAATACCTTGCTCAATAACGTCACATGGGCTTCGACCGTGGCATACGGTTGTTGCCGAAAATTGGCAGTCAAGCCCGCGCAATAAAACACATGACCAAGATCTTGCGAAAATAAGGCGGCATCTAAGGTTTTATCTGTCCGATCTGCGAGATAACAAGTCCAGCCCAGTTCCCGCAATTGGGCATGTAAGTGACGCCCAATAAAGCCACGCCCACCAATTAGTGTGGCGTGCGGTACTGATGTATAGTATGGCGTAACTTGCTCGCTCATTGGCGCATTCCAATGCGACGTAAAGGGTTACCAATATTGATCGAATACGCCATCACCTCCGAGCGCACAATCGACCCCGCACCAATCACACAGCCCTGGCGTAAAATCGCCCCATCGAGAATCACGCAATTGGCACCAATCCAAACATCGTCTTCGATCACGATGCCTCCCTTGCTGGCTGTAAAGCCTTGCTGATTAATGCGACGCGACTTATCTTGATATGCATGATTCACCGGTGCAAAAGTGCAATTCGCCGCGATGGCGACATCATTTCCTATTTGTATGCCGTTGCCGGTATACAGCACGCACCCAGAATTGATCACACTGCGCTCACCAATTACCACATCACCAATACCGCCAGCCGGTTTGAATTTGACGAAACTATCTACGCTGGCAAACGCGCCAATCACAATGCGGCTACCGCGCACTGAATCTTCAATATCGGCCCATTTTGAAATACGGGCGTCTGGGTGAATATCAATCATAATTAACTTCCCCTACAGCGTCTGCAATGCCGGAATCGCTACCACAAAACGGCCATCCCATTCACGAATGGCGGCCAGATCTGCCATGATTTCTTCGCGTAAATTCCACGGCAAGATCAAGACGCGATCCGGTTTATCTGCCATCAAATGTGACAAGCTGACGATGGGAATACGACTGCCGGGTAAATATTTACCTTGCTTGTGCGGATTAATATCCACCACATACGGCAACAGATCGGGGCGTACACCAGAAAAATTCAATAAGGTATTACCTTTCGCTGCCGCGCCGTAAGCGGCGACTTTTAAACCGTTCTTTTTGCAGTCGAGTAAAAATTCCAGCAAACCGAATTTGGCTTGTTCCGCCCTACCCTGCACGTCCTGATAAAAATCAAGCGTCCTGATACCAGCAGCCATTTCTTTGGCCAAGATTGTTGCGACGCTACTGCCGACTGGCCTCGCTCGAATGTCATCACGTTGTGCCAGCACGCGCAGGCTGCCGCCGTGGGTTGGCCATTCCTGCACCTCAAATACTTGCAGACCATTGCGAGCAAATATCGTTTGCACCGCATGCAACGACAAGTAGGAATAATGTTCGTGATACGCGGTATCAAACTGATTTTGCTGCACCATGTTGAGCAAATGCGGAAACTCAAAACTGGCAACGCCATTCGGTTTTAGAAGATGTGCAAAACCGGCCACAAAATCATTGATGTCGGGCACGTGCGCCAGCACATTATTAGCCACCGTCAAATCAGCCGCCTCGCCTTGCTCGATCAATTCCATCGCCAAGGCCTTGCCAAAGAAGCGTTCGACGATCCGCACACCTTTTTGGCGAGCGGCATTGGCGGTGCTGGTGGTCGGTTCGATGCCCAAACACGGGATGCCCGCCGCCTGCACATATTGCAGCAGGTAGCCATCATTGGCGGCCACTTCCACGACCTTGCTTTGTTCGTTGAGCGACAAGCTTACCCGCATTGCATTGACGAAGTTCTCAGCATGCCGCAACCAACTTGAAGAACAAGAGCTGAAATACGCGTAATCGGCATCGAACAGATTTTCCCGCCCGGTGAAATCTAATGTTTGCACCAGCCAGCAAGCATCGCACACCATAAGTTTCAGTGGCAACCAGGTTTCAGCCTGCTGTAGTGCATCGGCCATTAAATAGGCATTCGATGGCGGCGCACTACCCAGATCAAGAAATGTTTGCGTTAATGTCCGCTGACAATGCCTGCACTTCATACTTCGACTCCCTTAAAATCGTCGTCTAACATGCGCCATTGTCGATCTTTGTCTGACATCTCTGTAATCGCCAACGGCCAAGCAATCGCAAGCCGCGGATCCACTGGATTAATGCCCATTTCACAGGCCGGCGCATACTGCGCACTGTGACAATACAGCATTTCGACTTCATCGCACATGGTCTGAAAGCCATGCGCCACGCCAGCCGGGATCACATACGAACACTTGTTATCAGCAGACAATAACTGCGCATGCCATTGCAAAAACGTGGGTGAATTTCTGCGCAAATCCAGCGCCACATCCCATACTTCGCCACGCAAGCAGGTAATCAACTTCATCTCCGCATGCGGCGCTAACTGCAAATGCATGCCGCGCACGCTGCCGCGCCGCAGCGTCATCGTGTGATTGACCTGCGCAATCGCTTGCTGCCAGCCACAAACCGTCAAAGCTTCGGCATCAAACAGGCGCTGCAAATAACCACGGGTATCGATCAATGGTTTGCGCTGCAAGACATGCAAACCAGCGATCGGCGTGGATAACAACTCAAACTGCGAAGTCATAGATTCTCTATGCTGTTCATAAAATAATATACTCCCTATAAATTATATTTTTTATGCCATATCCCGCACGTCTATATT
>OFSE01000471.1_pt1 | contig 11927 bp, 8 predicted proteins | sample 1543261 | NCBI WGS metagenome assembly OFSE01 (sample SAMN07774225, study PRJEB24372) | wastewater metagenome | isolation source: Exp Tend VB 50WW | collected 2016-02 | reverse complement strand
TCTAACAAGAATAATCATTGAGTCACGTGAGCTGTGCCGCTCTCACCCAAAGGCAGTTGGCGCAATGGGTTGGGCTTATTTCTTATAGTGTCCAACAACGCTGCGAAGCTGATCAGCAGGCATGTGGGAGTTGAGCGCGCCTGGCAGAAGATAAGCGCTTTTAAATTGAAAAACCGAGCGAGTCTATGGCCAAGCGAGCCGATCAACAAGGCATGATTTTCGCCAACCTGACCGGGGTCTCAGCGTAACCAACATCCTCCATACAGCCGCTCAGATTCCAGAGTGAGACCTGTGCTTACGCCTGATCTCTGGCCGCCGTACAGATATGCCCACATGCGGCAGTACAGTTGGGCTGTAACGCGAACTGTGATCGCTCAATTGCGCCGCACTGTCACTGGTGACAGCGCCTGCCCAAAGTCGATCATGGTGGCCCAGCCCGCCACTTCGTCGCCCGGCGAAACGGATGCCGCCATGCATAGCCATTCCCTGCCCCACAGCAGCCATATCGACGACTCTCGGCTACGCCCTAACCGCGTTCAGCAACTGCTGGCCTTGTTGAACATTTGGCAGCAACGCAGCCGCAGCCGCCGACAACTGGCCCAGCTCGACCCCCGTCTGCTGGCCGACACGGGCATCAGCGAGGTCGAGCGTCAGGTCGAGTTGAGCAAGCCATTCTGGCGCTAGCAGCTGGTCACGGCCTGTGGACTTGGCTAGGCTGATGGACACCGGAGCGCGCTTCTAGGCGGCCGGTTCTGACTATTTAAGGAGTTCTGCCATGTCCCCATTTCGCCTGTTTGCTGCGGCTGGTCTGCTGAGCCTGGCCACCAGCGCCTCGGCCACCAGTTTTGTAGTGACCACCGACTGGATCGCCGATGCGTTCGGCTCATCCTCGGATGCCACGTCGTCATTAAGCAAAGATGACAAGGTAATCCGCGCTGCCCGCGATGACGCCGCCAGTTTTGTCGCCAGCAATGGCGCCATCCGTGGCGCCCAGCTGGAAGCCGCGCTGCTGCAAATCCGCGAGCACGCGCCGCAGCTGCAGGCCAGCGATGCACAATTGGCCGAGGCCATCCTCAGCCACTAAGGCTGATGCCGGACGGTCGACCGCTGGTCGACCGTCACGCGCTCGTCCTTCGCGCCGCGATACACCCCTGCATTAGACCGGCACTTGGGCGATAATCGCCGGCTTGTTCACGCCCTCGTTTCCCGGAGATAGTTCATGCGTAGCCCTCTGATTGCCGCCAGCATCGCCCTGGCCCTGTTTGCCGGTGCGGCCCAGGCGCAAACCCTGAAAGCCACCAGCAACATGCTGTTGAACGCCACCAACCGCACCCTGGACTTCACCTCCGACACCACCACTTCGATCCGCGACATGAAGCTGGTTATCGCCGCCCGTGACGACGCCGCCAGCTTCGTGGCCAGTAATGGCGCTATCCGTGGCGCCCAGCTGGAAGCCGCGTTTGTCGCCGTGCGCGCACAGTACCCGGCAGCCCGCAATGTCTCCGATCAGGAGCTGGCAGCAGCCATCCTCGCCCCGTGAAATCCGTCTGGGCCTGGCTGTTCAGCAGCCTGCTGTGGCTGCTCAGCGGCCCCGGCCAGGCGCTGCAACTGCACCTCGACACCGAGGGCCTGAGCCCGGCCGAGCGCCGCGCCAGCCAGCAGTTGATCGACCAGGCCCTGGCCGCTCTGCCACCGAGTTTTCACCAACGCTTGCAACAATCGGTGCGGCTGCGCTGGTCGGACGAGCTGCCGGCCAACGTCTACGGCAGCGCCAACCAGCTGCTGGCGCGCCTCGAATTGAATGCCCAACTGCTGCCCAAGCTGGTGGATGGCAGCGCCGCCAGCGAACAGACCGGCCGCGCCCACGGCACCTTGCAGCGCGAACTGCTGGCCAGCCTGCTGCATGAGCTGACCCATCTGTACGACCGCGCCCATCTGTGGGATGCCGAAACCCAGCACCTGCAGCAAAACTGCCGGCGCCGCGTGGCCAGTGCTGGCCTGATCGGCCTGCCCGCAGAGTGCCGCGGGCAGACGGCCCGACGCTTCACGCTCAGCGATGACCCGCGCCTGCTCGACCTGGCCGGCTGGCCGCAATACGTCGGCCGCCGAGGCCTGCGCGAGCAACACAACGGCCAGGTGGCACGCAGCCCGGACAGCTACGAACTGAGCAACCCGCGCGAGTTTGTTGCGGTCAATCTCGAATACTTCCTCCTCGACCCCAGCTACGCCTGCCGGCGCCCCGAGCTGTATGCCTACTGGCAGGCACACTTCGGCTGGGCGCCGACCGCTAAAACGCCGTGCAGTCCGCAGGTTGCCTACCTCAACGCGGGCAGCGACTTTGGCCGCCAACCGCTAGGCCAACTCGACCCCGAGCGGGTCTACGCCGTCGATTACCTGCTGGCCGAGGCCAACAGCGAGTGGGTCAGCCGCTTCGGCCACAGCATGCTGCGCTTGGTGATCTGCGCACCGGGGCGGCCGCGCGGGCCGGCCTGTCGGCTCGACTTGGACCAGCATCTGGTGCTGTCATACCGCGCGTTTGTCGGCGATGTGCAGCTGTCCAGCTGGGCCGGGCTCACCGGCGGCTACCCGTCGCGGCTGTTCGTTTTGCCGCTCAGTCAGGTGATCGACGAATACACCAAGATCGAGCTGCGCAGCCTGGCCTCGGTACCGCTCAAGCTCAGCCGCAGCGAGCAGGATGCACTGGTGCGGCGCGCCGCCGAGCTGCACTGGAGCTACGACGGCAGCTACTTCTTCATCTCCAACAACTGCGCGGTCGAAACCCTGAAACTGCTGCGCAGCGGCAGTGACGCCGCGCTGCTCAACGACCTCGACAGCATCCTGCCCAACGGCTTGCTGGAGGTCCTCGACGCCCGCGGCCTAGCCGACACCTCGGTGCTCGCCGACCCGCGTGAAGCGCTGCGCCTGGGCTATCGCTTCGATTCCTACCGCGAACGCTACCAGGCCATGTTCGACGTTCTGAAGCGCCAGCTGCCGATCCCGCAGCAGGCGGTAGAAGACTGGCTCGACCTGCCGGCCAAGCAGCGCCAACCGTGGCTCGCCCGCGCCGACCTGCGCACCAGCGCGGCACTGTTGCTGCTCGAACAGGCCGCCCAGCGCCGCCAGTTGCTGCGCGCCCAAGAGCAGATCAAGCAGCGCTACCTCAACGCCCGCGACAACAGCGGTGCCGATCCCGACCTAGCCAAAGCCGGCAGCACCCTGGAGCAGCTGCTGGCCAACAGTGGCTTTCTCAGCCGCCCGGCCGAGCTGCTTGGCAGCAGGGGTTATGGCCTGCCGCAAGCGGCCGAGTGGCAACAGCTGCAAGCCAGCAGCGCCGAACGCCAGCAGCACCTGCGCCGCCTCAGTGACGATCTCGAACTGGAAGTGCGCGCCCTACTGGAACCGGCACAGGTCGCGGAACTGGAACAGGCCGAAGCCAACCTCAGTCAGCTAAGTCGGCACTTGCGCGAACTGCACAAGGCCAATGGCGGGCTGGTCCTGCCGTAGCCCGGATGTAATCAGGGATAGCACAATCCCCCGGATTACATCCGGGCTACAGGCGGCGCCGATCTCCAGGCGCAGGGCACACCCAACTACCCCTCCTACAAACGCTCCTCATCCTCCTGAGGTAGCTGCGGATCAAGCTGCAGCCACGGCAGACGGCTGCTGACCCAGATATGCCGGTCGGCAGGTGCCTGTTGCGGGTGATCGAGGGTGGCCACGGTGACATCCAGAGTCGCGGGGCTGAGCTGAGTCAGTAACGCCAACTGCGCGCCGCAACCTGGGCAGAAAAAGCGTGTGCAAGTGGGCGATGAGGCGAATGTGGCCGGCGTCCCGCATAACCATTGAAAGCTGGCGAGCGGCACCGTGATCCACGTCGTGACGATACCGCCGCTGGTGCGTCGACAGATCGAGCAGTGACAATGAGCAATGTCGCGCAAGGGCGCATCAAACTGGTAACGCAGCTGACCACACTGGCAGCCGCCTTGCTGGGCATTGCTCATCTCCAGGGTTCTCCATTCAATAACGCCTAGTGAGGCGTTAGACTGCCACACCTCATCATCCTCCAGCAGAGTAACTACCCATCATGGAATGGCTGACCAGCCCGGAAATCTGGATCGCGTTTTTCACCCTGACCGCGCTGGAGATCGTCCTCGGCATCGACAACATCATCATGATCGCCATCCTTGTCGGTCGGGTGCCCAAGGCCATGCAAGCCAAGACCCGCTTCTTCGGCCTGGCCCTGGCGATGGTCACGCGGATCATGCTGCTGCTCTCCATCACTTGGGTGATGCGCCTGACCAACGACCTGTTCAACGTCTTCGGCCAAGGTATTTCCGGGCGCGACCTGATTCTGTTTTTCGGCGGCCTGTTCCTGCTGTGGAAAAGCAGCATGGAGATCTACCACGGTCTGGAAGGTGAAGACGAGACCGCCGACGAGCCCAAAAGCATGGCCGGCGGCTTCCTCGGCACCATCGTGCAGATCGCCATCATCGACATCGTGTTTTCCCTCGACTCGGTGATCACCGCCGTCGGCATGGTCTCCAACGTGCCAGTGATGGTCGCCGCCATCATCGTCGCCGTGCTGGTGATGATGCTCGCCGCCGGCACCATCAGCGACTTTATCGACAAGCATCCGTCCCTGAAGATGCTCGCCCTGTCGTTCCTCACCGTGGTCGGTACCGTACTGATCGCCGAGGCCTTCGACGTGCACGTGCCCAAGGGCTATGTGTACTTCGCCATGGCCTTCTCCCTGGGCGTGGAAGCCATCAACATCCGCATGCGCACGGCGCGAGCCAAGAAGCTGGCGCAGCCCGAGCCGGTCAAGCTGCGCAAGGATATTCCGGGCGAATAAAGCGCCGGTTAAGCGATACAAAACGGGGCCTCAGCAGGCCCCGTTTTAGTTTTTGATCACTTCAAGTCAGGCCATCAAAACAAGCCCAGCTGACTCGGCTGATGACTGCTCGATGTCGCTGACAGCGGCGCATGCGCCGCGCCATCCTCGACCGCCAGTGCCAGCCGCTCAGCCAACCCTGCCGCACGCTCGGCTTTGGTGTTAACCGCCTCGCTGATACGCGGCGCCAGCGCCCAAATATCCACCTTGTGCTTGGCGCGGGTGATGCCGGTGTAGAACAGGCTGCGAGTCAGCAACGGGCTGGGTTGTTCGGGCAGCACCAGCAGCACTTCGCTAAACTCCGAACCCTGGCTCTTGTGCACGGTCATCGCCAGAGCAGTTTCGTGGCTGGGCAGACGCGCGGTGGTAAAGGAGCGAAAACCCTCTTCGCTCTCGAACAGCACCCGCAGGCCCAGTTCGGTCTGCAGACAGATGCCGATATCGCCGTTGAACAGGCCCAAGGCGTAGTCATTGCTCTGCACCATCACCGCCCGCCCGGCGTACCAGCGTTCGCGCTCAGCCAGTTTGAAACGGCGCTTGTAGCGTGCCTCCAGCGCTTCGTTGAGACCGGCCACGCCGAACGCACCTTCGCGCTGGGCGGTGAGCACGCGGAACTGGTTGAAGGCGGCAAAGGCCGCCGCTGGCTCACCAGCCCGCGCGGCCTGCAGATAGCCTTCGTAACCCTGTTCAATCCGCGTCAGCAACGCCGTCGGGGTCGGTGCCGACTGCCAGTGCAGATCGCTACGACCTTCCTGCAACAGGCTCAAGGTACCGCGCGCATCGCCGCCGTTGATCCGCCGTGCCAGTTCACCAATGCCGCTGTCCCCGGCAAAACGGTGGCTGTGGGTGAGCAGCACCACGGCATCGCCGAGTTGCGAAGTCGGTGCCTCCACCGGCACGCTTTGCCCGGTCAGGCGCTGCAAGTCGGCCGCCGCGCTGGCGTTGAAACCCCGACCATCGCACAGTTCAGCGAACACCGCGCCGGCTTCCACAGCGCACAGTTGGTCCTTGTCGCCGAGCAGAATCAGGCGGCCGTTGGCGGGCAGGGCGTCGAGCAGTTTGGCCATCATTGCCAGGTCGACCATCGAGGCTTCGTCGACCACCAGCACGTCCAGGGCCAGCGGATTGGCCGCCGTGTGGCGTACCTGCGGACGATCACCGCGACTGCCGAGCAGGCGGTGCAGGGTGCGCGCCTGCTCCGGCAGCGCTGCCTTGATCGCCTCGCTGACTGGCAGGCTGGCCTTGGCGTTGCGGATTGCCTCGGCCATCCGCGACGCGGCCTTACCGGTGGGCGCGGCCAGGCCGATGGCCAGACGTTCGCCGCCCGGTTGCTCGAGCAATGCCGCCAGCAGGCGCACCACGGTGGTGGTCTTGCCGGTGCCGGGGCCGCCGGAAATCACCGCCACCCGCTTGCGCACCGCCTGGGCGGCCGCCAGACGCTGCCAGTCCGGTTGTTGAGTATTATTGGCAAACAGACGCTGCAAGCTGTCGCTCAACTGCGCTTCATCTACCGCCGGCTGATCGGCGGCGCGGCTGAGCAACTGCGCCGCCAACTGCGCCTCGTATGCCTGATAGCGCGCCAGGTACAAGCGCTCGCCGTCGAGAATCAGCGGGGTAAAGTCGCCCGGCGCACCAACCAACGCGGACGCGCTCAGCTGCCCGCGCCAGTCCGTCAGCGTTGGCAAGGCGTAGCTTTCGCCCCACGGCCGCTGCCCGGCCCAGCGCGCCAGCGGCAGGCAGACATCGCCATTGCCGAGCACTTGGCAGCACAGCGCGGCAGCGGCCAACACTGTCTCATCCGCACTCGGGTCGAGGCGTTGCAGGCTCTGCACCAGGGCGCGCTCCAGCGGGCCCAGCGGCAACTTAAGCAGCGACATGCCGAGCCTCCTCGAACAGCTGATCCAGCGCATCCAGCAAGGCATCGCTGGGGCGGGCGAAGTACACGCCGGCCTCCGGCATGCCGCGCAGAAACAGGTAATAGGCGCCGCCCAGCTGTGCATTACTGAAGTCAGCCAAGCGCTGGCGCAGGAAGCGCCGCAGCGCCACCAGGTAGATCAGGTATTGCAGGTAGTAATGTTCGCCGGCCAGCGCTTGCAGCAGGCGTTCGCCGCCGTAGTAGCTGGCGTCCGGGCCGAGCCAGTTGGATTTGTAGTCGAGGATGTACCAACGGCCGTCGTGTTCGAAGGTCAGGTCGATAAAACCTTTGAGAAAGCCCTTCAAACTGTCGAATTCCAAGCGACTGGCGGCCTCGCGCAACGGCTCGGCCAGGCCGTGGGCCGGGTCGCTGAGGATATGGCGCAGGCGCTGCACCTGCAGGTCGCCGACCGGGAAGGTGAAGCCCAGCTCGGGCAAACGCCGCGCCGGCTTCAGGCTGGCCAGACTGAGGCCCTGGCCATCCAGATCGCTGTCCAGCACCAACTGCAACTGCGCCAGCGCCACCGCGCCCCAGGTGTCGGCATCGATTCCGTGGCCGCTCAGGGCTGGCGCCACCAGATCCGTCAGTGCGCCTTTGCCGCGCGCCCAGTCTTCGAGAATCGCGTGCAGGCAAGTACCGGCCCGCGCACCACGGGGGAAGGCGTAGAAGCCGCTGCCCGGCTCGCTGGCATCGGGCATGACCAGACCATCGCGGTCCGGCGCTTCCATGTGCATGCCAGCCGCTAACCCGGAGAAGCTGCCGACCCGCCAGGCGCTGTACAAGCTGCGCTTGAGCTGACCCAGTTGCGCGGGCGGCGCGGCGCGGCGCTCACCGGCGGCGCTGGCTTCAGTGTCACGCAGGACCTGCACGGCCATACGGCCCTGACTGGCAGCGCTCAGCTGGTCGATTTCTGCGCGCAGGCCGCTGGGACTGAGTTGTTGAAAGTGCTCGGCGAGTTCCGCCAAGGCGTCAGCGCCCGACAGCTGACGACCGTGCAGCAGCCAGGCCAGGGCGCTGCTATGCAGGCCGCTGTCGCTCATGCTGCCGTCCTTTTTCGGCTTGCAGTCCACTGGCCCCCAGTGCAGCCACAAGCGATCGCGGGCGCGGGTCAGGGCCACATAGGTCAGGCGCAGTTTCTCGGCGAAGCGCTCATGGCGGGCGCGCTCGCGGTGCTGATCAAACTGTTCGCCGCCCAGATCCAGCAGCGGTGTGCCGTCGTCGGCGTGGCAGGTGATGTCTTCATGCTGGCGCAGCAAGGCGCCGTCCCACAGGTAGGGACAGAACACCAACGGGTACTCCAGGCCCTTGGAGGTGTGAATGGTGACGATCTGCACCCGCTCGGCATCGCTTTCCAGGCGCAGCAGGGCGTCTTCGCCATGGGCCTCAGCGCTGCGCTGGGCGTTGAACCAGCTGAGCAATTGCTCCAGGCCCGCGCGTTGCAGGCTCTCGGTTTGCAGCAGCTCGGCCAGGTGCAGCAGATTGGTCAGCCGCCGCTCGCCATCCACCAGCGCCAGCAAGCGCGGCGCCACCTGTTGCTCGTCCAGCCAGGCACGGAAGGCGCGCATAAAGCCCTGCTGCTGCCAGAGCTGGTGATAGCGTTCGGCGGCATCGCGCTCCTCATCCCAGGCGCGGGCATCTTCCTGGCAGGCGGCCAGATCGGCTGCGCTACGCCCGAGCAAACGACTGGCCAGGGCATAGCGCAGGGCGCCTTCGCGGCCAGGCTCAGCATAGGCGGCCAGCACCGCGGCCAGCTCACCGGCCTCTTCGCTGTGCCAGACGTTTTCCTTGCCGCGACGCACGCTGGGTACGCCGCGCGCGGCCAGTTCGGCGGCCACGTCACTGGCTTGCCGATGGCTGGCGACCAGCACGGCAATATCGCCGCCTTTGAGTGGCGTGCGTTCACCGCCCGCGTCGAAATACGCCTCGCCCGCCGCACTGGCGGCCAGCAGGGCGGCGATGCGTCGGGCCGTGTCACGAGCCACCAGGCTACCGGCCGCGCCTTTGCCCAGGTAGTCGTCATCAAGCCAGACCAGGCTCAACGGTGCGTCCGCTTCATCCTCGACGACCGGCAACACCAGCTGCGCGCGAACCTTGTCGCTGGCGCCCACCGGCGGGTAACTCAGTCCCAACTCAGCGAACGGCATGGGCCGGTCGAACAGCTGATTAAGGGCGGCGATGAGCTCCGGCGTGGAGCGGTGGTTGGTGGCCAGGCTGTACTGCCGCGCTGCCTCGTCGCGGGCCTTGAGGTAGGTGGCCAAATCGGCGCCGCGAAACGCGTAGATGGCCTGTTTGGGGTCGCCAACAAAACACAGATCCCCTTTCTCGGCGTAGATACGGTGAAACACCTGGTACTGCACCGGGTCGGTGTCCTGGAATTCGTCGATCAGGGCCACCGGGTACTGCGCGCGCAGGGTGCCGGCCAGGTGCTCGCCGCCCTCACCGTACAGGCCCTGCTGCAGCTGGTTGAGCAGGTCGTCGAAGGCCAGCAGGCGTTGCGCCGCCTTGCGTTGCGGCAGCTGCTCATTGAGCTGGCCGATCAGGCGAACCTGCAGGTCGATCAGCCGTTGCTCGGCCTCAGGCTGCGCGGCAGCCAGGGCGTCACACAGGCCCTGTAACGCTGCTGCCAATGGGCTCTCGGGCACGCTGGCGCCCTTCTTGCTGGCCTTGAGCAAGCCTTCACGGGACAGGCGCTGGTGCGCCTCGGTCTTGCTGAACAGCGCCGCGGCGTCGCTGAAATAACCGTCCAGTTCCAGCTGCCAAACGCCCAGTTTGGCGGCGTTGCACATATTGCTCTTGAAGCCGTCGCAGGCCTTGAGCTGCGCCAGCCAGGCGGCACTTTCCACCTGCCAGCTATCACGGGCGCGCTGCCAGGCGCTGCGCAGGCCGCTCATTTCACTGCTGGCCCCCGGCTGCGGCTCGATGCGCAAGTAAGGTTTGCCCAGATGATTGCGCAACTGCTGACGCAGGCTCTGCGGGGTGACTTTCTGCTGCACCAGAAACGCCGCCCACTCCGGCTCGGCGGCGGCCAGCTCATGGCGCCAGAGGTCGGCAAGCAGGGCGTCGAGCAGTTCGCGGTCGTCGTGGGTCAGCTCGTTATCGAAATCGCCGCCGGCTTCGAACGCCGCATCCTGCAAAGCGCGCTGGCAGAAGCCGTGGATGGTGAAGATCGCCGCTTCATCGAAGCCATGCACCGCCAGCAGCAGGCGCCGGTGGCTGGCGGCATCCGGGTACTGGGCGTGCAGACGGTTAAGCAAGTCGTCCGCGCCCGGGCCTTGCTCGTACACCGCCAACAACTCGGCCAGGCGCTTGCGGATGCGCTCGCGCAGCTCGGCGGTGGCGGCGGTGGTGAAGGTCACCACCAGAATCTGGCTGACGTTGAGCTGCTTCTCCAGCAGCAGACGCGCGTACAGCGCGGTCAGGGTCCAGGTTTTGCCGGTGCCGGCGCTGGCTTCGATCAGCGAGCGGCCAGTGAAAGAGTCCGTAAGTAAATCCAGGGCGGCGCTGTTCATGCCTCGTCCTCTGCTTGGTCTTGCAAGGCATCCAGGGCCGGGCCGTAGAGCTGTTCGGCCAGGGCTTCGAAGCGCTCGTCGAGCACCTCACGGTCGCGGAAGGCCAGAGCATTCCAGGGGTCGTCACCTTCGCCGCTCATATGCTCGTTGCCTTGCCACATCAGCGCCGCTTCGCTGCGGGCGGCGTCGATCGGCTCCTTGCGCCCAGGGTTGCGCCATTTTTTGGCAAAACCAACGCTGCATTTGGCCAGCAACGGCAGCGGCTCACACAGCGCACTTTGATAGGCCTCCAGCCACGGCTGCAGCAGCTCCAGGGGATTGGCCAGCGGGCCGAGGCGCCACTCGCTTTTCGGCGAGAGCAGGCGACTGTCGCGGCGGATGCCGGGGGTCGCCGCGCAATTAAGCAGCAGGTGGCGCAGCCAGAACGGCGCCAGCTCCCAGGCGCCCAGATCACGCAGGCGGTAGTCGAACAGGCCCTCGTCGGTAACGCCTTCCAGCCAGCCGTGGATGCGCACGCCGGCCAAGGTGATATCCACCAGCAGCGGTTGCGCGGCCTCGGCCGGGCGTTCGTCAAACAGGGTGGGGGCGAAGGCACGAATCGGCCCGCGGATCTGCCCCCAGTAGGCCTGACCCAACTCACCCACCGGCAACCAACCCGAGGCGGCGGCGACGGCGCGTTCCTGGGGCTCCGTCCAGCTCTGTTCGATGGCCTGTAACGCCAACTGGCGCAGGCCGTGCTGGCTGGTCCATTCGACGCTGAAGGGTTCGTCACCGGCCAGCACTTCGGTGCCTTGCGCCAGGTGCAGACCGAGGCGCTGTTCCAGCAGGTAGCGCGCCGGGTGCTTGAAGCAATGCAGCAGCTGGCTCGGCTCGATGGTCAGCCAGTCCGCATCGGGGGCAGCCAGGCGACTGGCAAAAGCGGGCGCCGGCACTACCGGCTCGCTCAGGCGCTGCGCAGCGCGGAACCAGGGCGCGGCGAAACCGGCATGGGCGGCACTGGCGAAGTTGCCGGGGGCGAAAGGTTGCAGCGGGTGTTGATGGGTAATACGCGCGCTGGCTTTTTGCTCTTGTAGGAGCGGCCTTGGCCGCGATGTTTCGGCGGCGCCGGGTTCGCGGTCAAGACCGCTCCCACAGGTCGGCAGGAGTGGTTCCCGAGCACTTGCTGCAGTTCCTACACCCCTATAAGTCGCTGTCAGGTCGACCACATCCAGCAGTTCACTGATCAGCACCGACGGCGGCAGTTCGGCGTTGCTGCGCGGGTCGCGACCGACATAGCTGAGGTACAGGCCCTGGCGCGCCGAGAGCAGGGTTTCCAGCAGCAGGTAGCGGTCATCCAGACGGCGGGCGCGGTCGCCATGCCGCGGTTTCTGCCCGATCAAATCGAAGCCGGCCGCCGGCGTGCGGCGTGGCAGGGCGCCGTCGTCCAAACCGAGTAGGCAGACCAGGGCAAACGGCAGGCTGCGCATCGGCACCATGGTGCAGAAGGTCACCGCGCCGGTGAGAAAGCCCGAGGCGCCGCTGCCGCTCTCCAGCGCCGCGCCGAGCTGCTGGCGCGCCGTTCGCTGGCGGTGGTCGGCGCGCGCAACGCCAGCGTGCAGGGCGTGCTCAACGA
>OFSE01000468.1_pt1 | contig 11962 bp, 12 predicted proteins | sample 1543261 | NCBI WGS metagenome assembly OFSE01 (sample SAMN07774225, study PRJEB24372) | wastewater metagenome | isolation source: Exp Tend VB 50WW | collected 2016-02 | reverse complement strand
GAAAAGCGGCCAGCTTCTGCATGTCCTGGTTCGAACTCAGAAGAAAAAGCCGGTGGCTATCGACCCAAAACATATGTGAAAAGCATTAGTGAGTTGTTTCATGGGCAAACGATTCGCTTTGACGTAAGATGTATGACGGACGCTTGGAATGGGCGGCCCCTGCAATACGAGGGAGTTGTGCGCTATTTCGGCGGATGGTGCGATCTGTATGACAAGAAACCTTACTGCGGGTTCAGGGGTGTTTTTGCTGACGGCGGTGAAAGCTTCGCTGCTGAGTGGTATGCCAATGGCACCGTTGCAAAGCGCACGGTGTTTTCCGGATCTTCCGACGTGATTGATCTATTCATGAAAAACATCGATCCTCCAAAATACGAGTAATGCCAATGGCTTTCGATTGCACCGTTCAAATATCTCCAGCTCGCGTAGATACGATTCGCAAAGCGTAATCGTACAAATGATTGTTTAATGACCTAAGGATGAATCATTGCTAATGCCTAATTCTCGTCGCGCATTTATGCCAGTGGTGTGGCGATGTGGACTTCAAGTTTGCGGTGAAAATTGATGTGCCTAGGTTTACACGACCCGTATCTGCTTACTGCTACTACCCTAAGCCGTTGACACCAATGAAATTACACCCACCCGAAACCTATCAACCCGATGCAATGAAGCGATACGAAAATATCGCCGCCCACCTTATCCAACTCATTCCTTTTGCAAAAATCGAACACATCGGTTCTTCGGCAATACCCGACGCGCTTTCGAAAGCTGATCTTGATATTTGCATGATTGTGGACTCGGCGAAGTTAGAAAATGTTGTCCAAACACTCAAGCACCACGCCTACATAGAGAAAACAGGCACCTTGCGAACCGAAGAACTTTGTATGTTGGAGTGCGCACTTTTAGGCAATGAACATGCTGTTCAAGTGGTAGCAAGCGGGTCTGAGTTTGAGAAATTTTTTATTACTTTTCGCGATATTTTACGTGCTAGAACTGACTTGGTTGCCGAGTACAACCGCATCAAAGTCGACGCTGCGGCGCTTTGCGTCGAGCAATATCGTGAAGCTAAATCGCGCTTCATTTCATTAGTGCTTGCAGATATTTAGCCTTCTTCGCATGAACTTGGGTGAAAACACCAATGCCAAGGCTCATACTGAAAACCAGTTGCGTTTCCGCGTGGGTAAGACAAGCTAAACCCGAAATCTGCCGCATGTTCCGTCAGCCAAGTGAACGCGGCTGTGTGTTCGAAGCTGATTTCTAATTCTGGTTCGTCTGGCGTGGTGATATCGATTGCGCGGCCTGTGTGGTGTTCGCTGTAGCCGGGTGGTGCGCATTGCTGCAAGATGGTGGCGATGCTTTCGCCTTGCGCTAATTTGGCTTCAATAATTTCACATTGACGTGCCACACTACGAAACGCCGACATCATCAGTAAATCAACTCCGTCTTGCCGTGCCGCTTGTTTCATGGCTAACCACGCTTGTTTGCAGGCGGGCGTGAGGAAGAATTCTCGGCCTGTGTTATCGACTTCTGCCAAAACGAGTTCAAGCGCTTCTTGCTGAACAACCAAGCCGCGCTCAATGAGCATTTCAGGTTTGATTCCCAGCGCGAGCAAGTTGGTATTCATTATTTTTTTTGTGCTGCAATGTTTTTGGCGCTGGTGAGCACGTCCAAGAGGGCTGCGGTTTGCGCATCCGCTACGCCACTAAAGTTGTTGGGGCGGTAGCGTGCTTGAAACGCAATCAGCACGTTTTTGGTGGCTTCGTCCCACACGCCGGTTTGCGGCGTCAAGTAACCATGTTGCGCCAAACGTTTTTGAAACCAAGTGACTTCTGGCATGGCTAACTCATACATCACCTGTTTTTCCGCAACTTGATCGGCATTTGGCCAAGGGATTAAACCCGCGTCGGCAAACTGCTTCCAAGGGAACAGCGGGCCGGGGTCAGATTTGCGCTGGGGTGCAATTTCGGCATGGCCAAGAATATATTCTGGGCGTATTTGATGGCGGGCGGCGATCTCTTTGACAAGGCGAATCACTTGATCAATTTGATGTTGCGGAAAAGGGTAGTACACGCGCCCCTCAGGGGTGTCTGTGTAGCCCAAATTCACAATTTCTATGCCTATGGAACTGGGGTTTAAGCGGCTAAAGCCTTTCCAATCGCTTAAGCCTGAGTGATATGCCATGCGGTTTTCATCGACGAGCTGATACACAGTCGCCTCAGCGTCGTCAGCCACAAGATAATGGCTACTCACACTTTGTTCGGTCAGCACCTTCAATGACTTAGCAAGGTCCAAGGCGGTATAGTGCAAAATCAAAAACTGGGCGCGGCTTTCTTGCCCAAACGCAGATTTGCTGCGATCAATCTTCACACCGCTTGCGCAACCGCTGAGTAGGGCTGCGAGTAAAAAAAAGGACAAGATTCGGTTCATGGGGCTTTAGTTATTGAGCTAAGTTAGGGAAGCTCTGATTAAGTTACTGCGCGGCCAAATTTTGTACCTGCGACACCGGCTACCGTGCTCGCTGTACTCTCGTACAGGTGCGCTTCTCGATTCAAACTTTGACCGCTCGCTACACTTAATCAGAGCTTCCATAGCTTAAAAATACCACGGTTTGATGTTTGGCTGACGAGGTAAGTGCTTGTGCGCACAGCTAAGGCAAAAATAATCGCAAAGACAAGCTAGGTTAAATCGTAAAATGCGGAAGTTGACTCAAAAGAAAAGACCGCGCTATGCACACGCAAACCGAACAAAATATGCCACAAAACAGCTTACAAACTAATCTGCCTAGCTCCCCAAAAAACACGCTTTGGCAGTGGATTCCTACGCTGTATTTTTGTTCTGGCTTGCCCTTTGTGGCGGTGAATATTCTGTCCGTCATCATGTACAAAAACATGGGCTTGGCGAATGACGATATCGTCATTTACACCAGTTGGCTTTATCTGCCTTTTGTCATCAAGCCGCTATGGTCGCCCTTGGTTGATTTGTTTAAAACTAAACGCTGGTGGATCGTCGCGGCGGAATTACTGATTGGTGCATTGTTTGGTTTGGTGGCGTTGACGCTGCCGAGTAATCATTTTTTTCAAACGAGCATGTTAGTGTTTTGGCTGCTGTCGTTTAGCGCCGCCACCCATGATATTAGTACTGACGGCTTTTACATGATGGCGTTAGAACAGCATCAACAGGCGGCCTATGTCGGCGTGCGCAGCATGTTTTACCGCTTGGCCGTGATTGTTGGTCAGGGCTTACTGGTGATTTTTGCGGGCTGGTTAATCGACGTTAAAGGCAACGCGACGATGGCGTGGGTGATTATCTTTGTGCTGTTGGGCGCCTTGTTTGTGGTGCTGGCGCTTTACCACCAATGGGTTTTGCCGCGCCCAGCCAGTGACCAAGTACGGGTCACTAATGAGTCTGTGTTGACCAGTTTCGTTACGGTTTTTGGTAGTTTTCTCAAAAAGAAAAACATAGTGATCGCCATCTGTTTTCTGCTGCTGTATCGCTTTGGTGAAGCGCAGTTGATGAAGGTGGCGCCTTTGTTCATGTTAGACCCTGCCAGCAAAGAAGGGCTTGCGCTTAGCAATCAACAAATGGGCTTTATTACCGGCACTGTGGGCTTGATCGCCCTCACATGCGGCGGTTTGGCGGGCGGCTATTTGATTTCGCGTTTTGGTTTAAAGCGCATGCTTTGGCCTATGGCCTTGGCGATTAATGTGCCGCACGTGGCTTACGTGTTTTTGGCGATGGCACTGCCACAAAATCTCGCCGTGATTGGCGTCGCTGTGGCGATTGAACAATTCGGCTATGGCTTTGGCTTTACTGCGTATATCTTGTTCATGATCATGTTTGCCGACGGTGAACATAAGACCGCCCATTACGCCATTTGCACAGGGTTTATGGCACTCAGTATGATGTTGCCCGGTTTGCTGAGCGCACCAATATTAAATGCGCTGGGTTACGCTAATTTTTTCGTGTGGGTGTGTGTGGCCGCCGTTCCCACTTTTATCGTTACGGCGCTAATTAAAGTCGACCCGCAATTTGGTAAAAAACAAGCGCAAGCGATCAAAAGCGATCATTAACGATGATGCAGCGACCGAAAAATCTGGAAGCGCGGAAAAATAAAGAAAGGGGATAAAGCGTGGCAATTGATCTTTCCCACTACGTCTTTAAAAGCAGCAATTTCACATCACCCATCGCGGGCGAAAAAGTCATCTTCACTGGCGCGGTGCATGGCAATGAAATCTGCGGTACGCAAGCGATTTTGCGTTTGATGCGCGAGATGGAGACAGGCGAGATTCGCCTATTAGCTGGCGGCGTGACGCTTGTCCCCGTATGTAATCCACTCGCGTATGCATTAGGGCAGCGCGAAGGCGAGCGGAATTTGAATCGACGGCTACGTCCAACAACGCAGATCACGCAATTTGAAGATGCCGTGGCCAATTGGTTGTGCCCCTTGCTGGCGCAGCACGACACGCTGGTTGACCTGCATTCCTTTCGCGGCGCAGGACGCGCTTTTGTGATGGTGGGGCCAGACAATAATCAAGGCCAAATCGAAGCCTTTGCCTTGGCGGAAGAAGAGCGCAGCTTGGCACTGCGTTTGGGCGTGACACGCTTTGTTGATGGTTGGTTGAGCACCTATGCGCTTGGCGTGCAAAAGCGCCAAGCCCGCTATGCCACGCAGCCTGAGCTCGCAGCGCAACTTGATCTTGACCCTAACTACGGCGTCGGCACCACCGAAACCATGCGCGCTTTGGGTGGTTGCGCTTTAACGCTAGAATGCGGCCAACACCAAGACCCCATGGCGTCGGAAGTGGCCTACCAAGCCATGCTCAGCACCTTGCGTCATTTCGGCATGATTACGGGTTCTGCACTGCAAGAAGCACCAACTACCCAGCGCGAAGCATTACGCTTGGTGGAAGTAGTCGACAAAATCCACGCAGACGATAGCTTCAGCCGCACATGGGCCTCGTTTGATCAGGTCAAACAAGGCGAAGAAATTGGCAAGCGCGCCGATGGTCGTGTGGTTGTGGCGGAATTTGATGCTGCCATCGTGTTTCCCGATGTGGCAGCGAAAGCGGGGGAAGAGTGGTTCTACTTGGCGCGGCAGAATAATCGTTTTATGTGAAAAAAAAGTCTCGCCGCACAAGCGGGAAAATCTTCACCGCGGAGGCGCAGAGGGCGCAGAGTTTTTAAAGAACAAGATTTTCTCCGCGTATTTTTCGTTTATGTGGAAAAAATTAACGCCCAAATCGAATTTTAAGGCGGATATTATTTAAACAGTTCCCACTTGGTTTGAGACTCTGGTTCAAATCCCTCGTGCGTGTCTAAGCCAGTTTCCAAACGCAACCACCGCAGCAATTTTTCACCGGTTATCCAGTATGGTACGCCGTCAGAAACAAAATCTGGAACGTCACACCTGCAAATATAAATGGTCTCCGATTCGTCGGCAATGCGCACGACCCTGAACGCTTGTTGTCCTAGCTTTATGTCACAAATTCGATGTGCGAAAGGGTAATCATATTCACTCGGCAATGGCTTCGCGAATTGAGTAATCGCGTTTGTTAGCGCAACTTCATCGCCATTTCTTAAATACGATTCCCAAGCTAACTTAATCTCAGTCATATTGGCTTTTAGGTATAGCTATTCAAATCAACCTACGTCCCGTCATTCTTTCCAAGATGCGCAACGGCGACGAATCAGGGTTATATAAGCCCTCTACGGGAAGATGAAATGTCTGCTCCATCAAAAACTGCCCGCTCATTGCGGCATGTAGCACTTGGTCTGAATACACGATCCAAGTACACCCTGCGGGGAAATCGAATGCTTGCTGTGGACAGCTTTCTTGGTATTGCAAGTCCGCTTTGACGTGATCGTGGAGTTGCAGCATCAAATGGTCGTACTCACTGCGCGGCTTTTTGGTGATATGCAATTGATGCATCAACCAGCTTTGGCCGGGGAAGAGGGGTTTAGTGCCGGGTAAAAATTTTTCCGCCATGGCTTCAAATGGTTCACCCACGCGCCACGCCCGCGCGCGACCCTCTGGGTTGATATTGCTAAACACGCGCAATAATCGCTGGCCAAGGGTGGGGTTGGACGGAAAAGAATCGGCATGCAAGCGTGTATCGTCCTTGCGGTAAGAACTGTGCCGACCAGCAATTTCAAACGGGCGGTAACTGGTGTTCGCCGTTATTAGGTGGGGTATGTAAGCGGGAAAAAGCTGACTAACCAAACTTGTCGCGTTGGCACGATAGCGCTTCAGCATTTGCTCTAAGGCCATCAACTCCGCCGCAGAACCTTGCGCCCCTTTGAATTCATCTCCCGCGCTTCCACGCTTTGGTCTGAGCGAAATGTTCTTCGCTTTCCCGTCAGATACTCTGGTATCCAACAAAGGCAATTCATCAGCCTTCAGTTTGAACGGTAGCTTAGGCAAATACAGCACGCCACCGTTTTCCAAGGTGCTGATGGCGTGATCTCTTTCTTCAGTGTTGAGTGCTGGCGACCACTCTTCTGCTTGAAAGGTTTGAATGATATTCATGATTCAATTCAAAAACTAGTTTTTAAACACCGCCCCATTTTTCATCACAAAGCTGACCTTGGTGAGCACGGTTACATCCGCAATCGGGTCGGCTGGTACGGCGATGATGTCGGCGTATTTGCCTACGCTGATACTGCCGACGCGGTCTTTCCAGCCTAGTAAATCTGCGCCGTTAATTGTGGCTGCTTGTATCGCTTGCATGGGTGTCATGCCGTACTTCACCATGTAGAAAAACTGTTTGGCGTTGTCGCCGTGTGGGTACACGCCCGCGTCGCTGCCGAACGCCATTTTTGCGCCCGCTTGGAAGGCTTTGCGGAAATTATCGCGTTGTAGTTGTCCGATTTCTTTTTCTTTCACCAATGACTCTGGCAAGAAACCAGCTTTTTCTCCCGCACTCAAAATATAGTCATCGTTGTAAATGTCCATGACCAAATAGGTGCCTTTTTCTTTTGCGAGTTTGATGCCTTCTGCATCGATCAAGCTGCTATGTTCAACCGAATCGACGCCTGCGCGAATCGCGTCGCTGATGCCGCTTGCGCCGTGGGCATGGGCGGCGACTTTGCGGCCTAGTTTGTGGGCTTCTTGCACGATCGCTTGCATTTCTTCTAGCGTGTATTGCTGCGCGCCGGCGGCATCGCCTTTAGAGAGCACGCCACCTGTGGCACAAATTTTGATCACGTCTGCGCCGTATTTCGCCATCTCGCGCACTTTCGCACGTGCTGCCCACGGGCCATCGGCCACGCCTTTGCCGACATCGTTGTATTCCGGTGCGAGCAAGTTGTTGTCGCAATGTCCGCCTTTAATGCCAATAGCGTAGCCAGAGCCGAGTATGCGTGGGCCAGGGAAATCGCCATCGTTAATTGCATCGCGCACCGCAAGGTCGGCGAACGCGTCTGATCCCACATCACGAATCATGGTGAAGCCCGCATTCAAGGTGTCACGCGCCGCGCGCACACCATACAGGGCAGAACGCACGCCGGAAACGCTTAAGCTGCTGTAACCGTGTAAATACGGGTTGCTGGTGATGTGAGTGTGGGCATCAATTAAGCCGGGTAATACGGTGGCTTTGGACAGGTCAATCACTCTCGCGTTACTGGGCACGGCAACGCTTGCCGCCGCGCCCACGGCGATGATCCGCTCGCCCTGCACCAAAATAACTTGGTCATTGAGCACGCGACCATTCACAACATCCACCAACCGACCGGCTTTGATCGCCGTGATGGCGGTATTGCTGGCTTCGCTCGCACTTGTGCTTGGTTCAGCGGCGTTTGCCATTGTCGTAGCGGTGCCAAGGTTTGCAGTGATCAGCGCTGTAAAAAGTAATGTGGTAACAAAAGGTTTGCGTGGCGTTGGCATCATGGTGTGGTTCTAGTTGTTTGAGGTAAGAAGGAGGGTTTTTAATATACTGCCGAAATTTTATAATTTAATGTGCTTATTTGCGCTTTATTTTAAAGCGGCTTGTACTATTTACTATGGTGGGTATCAATGTCTGTGTGCTATTTTCAGATGAATGTGAAGAAAAATAAAGGATTGCACTGCGAAGAAAAAACAAACCTCTCAACACAGAGACACAGAGACACAGAGACACAGAGACACAGAGACACAGAGACACAGAGTCTGAGGCTGAGAGAAGTAACAAGGGCACAGTTCGATCAACAATTTTTTGTGCTTCTCCTGCATTTCTCTGTGTCTCTGTGCCTCTGTGTTGAGAGGTTTTAACGATTTCGATTTTTTGAGGATATCTCAGTTTTTCAAAGTCGTATATTTCAAACTTCCACGAAATCAATCACGCAAAAATTCTTGTAGATCAATCAGCTTAATATCTGACCTTTGGCGCAGTTGCCGTAAAAACCAGCCCTTGTGTGCTGCGCCATAGGTGATCAGTACGCGCTTGCCTTGATTTTTGTGCGTATCTAACCAACGCGCGATATTGCCATAGTGTGCTTTGTTGATGGTGTCCCAGCCGCCACGGCCTAGTTCTGGGTCGAAGTGATTGTAAGCACTGAGTTCAATTTCTAAGGCCGCGTCGTAGGCGTCGGTGTGTAACCACGCTGGGTCGTCATCTGCGCCGCCTTGTTTGACGGCGACGGCACTGCGCTTGATCGCCGCTTGGTAATCCGCCCATTCTTTGGCGCGCGCGGGGTCGTTGCTAATGCGCTTCATGGCGGCGCTGCGATAGGTATTCATAGCTTCACTCCACCCCGCGGTGGGCACGATTTGGTAGCCCAAGGCTTTTCGCAGAGGGAACATGACATCGATATATTCAGGAAAAACTTCTACCCGTTCTTCCGTGATCTTGCCCGTCTTTTTGAATTGTTGGTCAGCCAGTTCGAAGCGATTGGGGGGAATTTCCACCAAGGTGACATCGGGCGCAATGCGGCGCAAAAGTTTCTCTATGGTTTTTAGGCCATAAAGTTTGCTTTCCAGATGTTCGCCATGAATCATGCCCATCACGATGACTTCATTCGGCTCGCCCACTTTGCCGTGCTTACCGACCTTGGTTTCGATTGGGGCAGCGGGTTGATTGACGAGTTTAAATGTTGCCGTGTTGATGTATTGCTTGCTGCTTTCGCAATCGACGATATAGGTCACATTGTCTGCCGCCATTACGCCGCCGCGCAGGTTTTTGCAGACTTTGGTGGTGGCCAGATTTTTCGCATTGAGTAAATCAATCACGCTCACGCTTGCTTCACCCAGATTGGGGACAAACGCGAGTACGCCATCGTCAGTGACATCGGCTGCGCCGGGTTGCTTACCAGTGCTATAGCTGGTCTCGACTTGTTGTTTGCTGTCGATAATTTTTAGCTTATCGATTTTGCTGCACGTGACTAAAATTTTATTTTGTACTGCGCGGGAAAACTTGTAGGCATCCGATTCACACGCATTTTTGAAGACTGCATTGTCCGGGCTTGTTGCGTGGCTGGCGTAGTGTGCTGTGCTGGCAAAAATAAGCAGCGCAGATGGTAGTAAGCGCACATAGCGAAGACCTTGATTTTTCATTGTTTCGTCCTTCATAAAGTTCTTGTCAGCCGCAGCTTGATTATTCGCTGACCAAATCCTGTAAGCGAAATTGCGCAATCTTGATAATTTGTTCTATGCACTCACGCATTTCTGTCGGCCTATCTGCCTCAAGTCGTTTTGCAAAATGCTGCAAGATGCTGGCTCTATCGTGGCCACGCACGGCGATCACGAAAGGGAAGCCAAAACGTTTATTGTAGGCCGCGTTCAAAGCTTGCATGCGCTCGAATTCTTCCGCACTGCATTGCGTGAGACCCGCGCCGCTTTGCTCCTTATTGGACGCTTCGGTCAGCTCACCCCGCACGGCGGCTTTGCTTGCTAACTCTGGGTGAGCGCGTATCAGCATCAAGCGCTCAGCCTCGCTTGCCTCGCGCACGATTTGCGCCATGGCGTGATGCAGGTGGCTGACTTTCATGAAGGGGCGCAAATGCGCCGCACGTTCGGCGACCCACGGCGAATGTTCAAAAATACCGCCCAGCAATTTGATAAATTCCGCTGCAGGCAGTTGGTTGATTTTTTTCATCGTCAAAGTCACGTTGTGCTCCAAGGAATATTAGGGCTTAAGACAGAGGCTTTACCGCAGAGACGCAAAGGACGCAGAGGAAAGCGACATCGAAAGTTTTTCTCTGCGTTCTCTGCACCTCTGCGTCGAGAAGTTTTGTCATTTGTTCTGCTCTTCCATCGGGAACTTCTGCATCCAGTGCTGCGCAATATCAATGCGCCGACATATCCATACTTTGTCATGCGCTTGAATGTAGTCTAAGAAGCGCTGCAGGGCGCGGAAACGACCAGGGCGCCCAAGCAAGCGGCAGTGCATACCAATCGACAGCATCTTAGGCGCATTTTGCCCGGCGGGGTCGCCTTCCGCATATAACACGTCAAAACTATCTTTCAAATATTGGTAAAACTGTTCGCCCGTATTAAAACCTTGTGGCGTGGCAAAGCGCATGTCATTGCTATCTAAGGTGTAAGGTACAACCAGATGCCATTTTTCTGTGCCGTCATTGAGCTTAACGCGCGTCCAAAACGGCAAATCATCGCCGTAATAATCGGCGTCATAGGCAAAACCACCATGTTCAACTACCAGCTTGCGCGTGTTGGGTGAATCGCGCCCGGTGTACCAGCCCAGCGGCGCGGCGCCGGTGAGTTGCTTGATGATGCTGACTGCTGCCTGCATGTGCGCGCGTTCGCTTGCTTCATCCATGTGCTGGTAATGAATCCAACGCAGGCCGTGGCAGGCGATTTCGTGGCCTAGTTCAACAAAGGCTTGCGTGAGATCAGGATGCCTTTGCAGCGCCATTGCCACACCAAACACGGTGAGCGGCAGGCGGCGCTGCTCAAATTCACGCAGGATGCGCCACACGCCTGCGCGTGAGCCATATTCATAAATGGACTCCATCGACATGTGGCGTGCTTCGTAGGCGGCTGCACCGACAATTTCAGAGAGAAACTGCTCGGACGCCTGATCACCATGCAAGACGCAGTTTTCCCCGCCTTCTTCATAGTTCAAGACAAACTGCACAGCAATCCGCGCTTGTTGCGGCCAAGCGGGGTGGGGCGGCGTGCGGCCATAGCCGATTAAATCGCGTGGGTAGGGTGTGGTATCTGCGTTATGAAGCATGGGGCGTCCTTCACTCCAGTTGGAGGCATGAAAATAACTTTCATAGGATAGTGCAAATTCGCCAAAAATATTATTTTTAGGAAATAAAATGTGGATTAGGATAAGCTGGAATTTGGCATAATGGCTTGCGAACGCCCCAAACTCCGCGCTGCGCACGCCAGCACAGAAAAAATGGGGTGCAAGATTAATCGACGTTTATTAAGGCAACTATGGGCCGAATCACCACCCACGTATTAGACACCGCCAACGGTAAGCCCGGGCAAGGTATTTCTTTGCAACTGTACTTCATACAACAGGGCGTACAGCAGGCGCAACGTGTGCTGCGTTGCGCAACCCACACCAATGCGGATGGACGCTGCGACCAAGCATTGATCGAAGCAGAGCAACTCGATGTAGGTGTGTATGAAATCGATTTCTCAGTCGGCGCGTATTTCGCAAAAATGGGACACGAACTACCAACGCCCAATTTTTTAGATCGCATCACTTTGCGTTTTGGCGTAGCAGATGGCGCAGCGCATTACCACGTACCGCTGTTAGTGACACCTTGGAGTTATTCCACCTATCGCGGTAGTTAGTTTAGGACTTACCCAACGCAGACGTTGGCGTTGTTGCTTTGCCCTAAGTTACCATTTGTAGCATTTGCACTGTCTGCGGCTTCGCGCCTAGCCAACGCAATTTTGGGTAAGTCCTAGTGTTGTATGCACTTTGCAAGAGTAAGGTAATCAAGAAAGATTCAAAAAATACAGTGGGAAGAAATTAATGGAAGCATATTTACTCGAATGGGCGGGCTTGCTACTGCG
>OFSE01000466.1_pt1 | contig 12013 bp, 12 predicted proteins | sample 1543261 | NCBI WGS metagenome assembly OFSE01 (sample SAMN07774225, study PRJEB24372) | wastewater metagenome | isolation source: Exp Tend VB 50WW | collected 2016-02 | reverse complement strand
CGGCGTGCGCACATGAGGAATAAACCCGATTAATGATTTTTTTTGATTCAGCAATAAATCAGCTTCTTCGTCATACGCCTCTTTGCTGCGTGGCAGAACAAATGTGCCATCTGCCGCAATGGGAACAGGTATCGATGTCTCATTACCTGCAATCCGCATACTCACGTCGCCCCAATTAGATTGGAAGCTATTTAGGTCAGCACGTTTTTTTAATCTAAATTTAAGCGCTGCGTCGGGCGCGAGCTTGTGGTGTTCATCAAAAGCATCCAAGCCAGCGAGCATGACTCTGTATGGCTTTAACTCAGGATTTTTTATTCCATTGACAGTAACATCTGCCAACTGCTCCTCCTTCGACTTGTCCACTTTGCCTTCAACAGCAGGCTCTTCTGACCGCACATTGACACTAAAAAACATCACTGAAGAAAGGATGGCGAATCGTATTTTCATATTTTTCTCATTTGTGGACAAGGCAGTTGTTTTATATTTCTGCTTGGTATGAGAGTGCGTCGATTGCCAAAAGTTCAGAAGTAATTTTTTAGGGTTGCGCGCCATAATCGCCAACGCCATTAGTCGCAGGCGTAATGCTGCGTATTGGATAGATACGAGTTCGCTCTAACATTGCGGACTATTGAATTTGACATGTCTCCGATTACGCTGGCGCTAATCGGAGCTACGCGGGCTTCCAAATTTCAGATTTTCCTTATGCTCATATAACTTACAACGTTTGATTTGTCATAAATTACTGTAAGTTTCGCAACACCTTCAAGTACGGTATATCTACTTCCAACTGAGTCGCGCACCTCTGGCTCGCCAAGAAGCGAGTGTATTTCTTTGTCGGTCATTCCAACCTTTACACCAAATGGAAGTTCACCAGAGAAAGGCAAATGTGTTTCTGACCTTTGAATAAAGACCTGAAAGTCGAATACTGTCTCGTTTTCAATAAGCAAATCGACGCCTTTTGCAGATGAGCCTACATAACGCCGAAATGGCGGGTCATCATATACATCCGCTAGGGTATAAGTATTCAAGACGCCAACAACCTCTGCGCTTGACGCATTTTTCCCTAAAATTGAAATCAAGTCTTCAGCGAACGACATTACTTAGGTTCCTAGGCGCCAAGATTTTTAAAGAGCCGTAGGGACGAATAGCGTCAGCGTATTCGTCCGAATGGGATGCTGTGAAAAAGTCTTATGCGGCGGTTCCAGTGGCAATGCCCGCCGCATCAAACATGCCGTCAAACAAAATTGAACTGAGATAACGTTCACCGGAATCAGGCAAGACAACCACGATGGTTTTGCCTGCGTGCTCTGGCAGTTTTGCTAAGCGCACAGCCACAGCGCAGGCGGCGCCGCAGGAAATGCCGGCCAAGATGCCTTCTTCTCGCGCCAAGCGTTGCGCAAAACTAACCGCTTCTTCGTTACTGACCTGTTCAATTTGGTCGATTAAGCTGGTGTCCAATACATCCGGCACGAAACCTGCACCAATCCCTTGAATTTTATGTGGGCCAGGCTGTAGCGCTGCGCCGCTGCGTTGTTGCGTGAGTACGGGGCTTGCGCTTGGTTCGACGGCAACAGTCCAGATTTTTTTGCCTTTGGTCTTTTTGATGTAGCGCGAAACACCGGTAATGGTGCCACCCGTGCCAACGCCAGAGACAAAGATATCGATGGCGCCATCAGTGTCGTTCCAAATTTCTGGTCCTGTGGTGCGTTCGTGCACGGCGGGGTTGGCAGGGTTCTTAAACTGCTGCAGAAGGACATATTTTTCCGGCGCACTGGCTTGTATTTCCTCGGCTTTGGCAATCGCGCCTTTCATGCCTTTTGCGCCTTCGGTCAGCACTAATTTTGCACCGTAAGCGATGAGCAATTTGCGCCGTTCTATGCTCATGGTGTCGGGCATGGTCAAGGTTAATGGAATACCTTTTGCTGCGGCGACAAACGCGAGGGCAATGCCTGTATTGCCACTGGTTGGCTCAATAATTTCTTTGCCTGGACCGAGCAAACCTTTTGCTTCAGCGTCTGCCACCATGGACGCACCAATGCGGCATTTGACCGAATACGCGGGGTTGCGCCCTTCAATTTTTGCCAGCACCGTCGCTCCCGCGCCATCAGTCACGCGGTTAAGTTTAACGAGCGGCGTTCCGCCTATCGAATCTGCATTGTTCATAAACAGCGCCATGATGTTCCTTTCAAATGAATTCTAAAAGTCGTCAGATGATTGCGGCACGACGACATCTGCCTTGTGGTGGAGATTAAAACATATTTGTGAATTAGCAAAAGAATTTGTTTTGAATGTGAATACGCAAAAAAGATATAAGGACTCTTGGCGGCCATGCGAACCCTTCGCTGCTACTCAGATTTAAGTTCATGCGGCGAAGATTTAATATACCTATATAGGTATTATCTGTATTCGCTTTATTTACAAGCGGAAATGGCAATACTTTTTATGAAAATAAGGCAGTATATGAGATGACTTGAATTCGCACCCAGCGAATAACGCCCCTGAGCCTAAGCTATTGTTAACGAATGCTCGTGGTTCAGATTGGCAATGCGAAGAGGGTTCGCCCATTGGGCGAAGTGAGGTAGTTCGCGTTCGGCAATTTCTAAGTGAATAACGCGCCGGTGTTTGACCGCTTTCGCTTTTTCCGAAGCATGCAGCAGCAAGGGCTTCATCAAGAAGACATCGCCCGATGACATGCTACATACATTGGAAGCCGAATCGCGGGCGATTTTTTCGATCTCTGGCGTGTTGAGTTTTCCGAAGCGATGGGAACCAGGAATGACTTTGAGTGCGCCGTTTTCTTCACCAATGTCGTCCAATGCAAAGCGCAAAGTCAGCATGTTTTGTAAAACCTCGACAGGCGGCTCGACGTGAAGAATATGGTCTTTTATCGTCCATTTTGAAAAGCTGGGGTGTTCGAATCGATCACGCAAACAAATAGTTTTGTCTTGGTGCCAAGCGACCAACCAATTGTTCGAAGCGGTTTTATTGAAAAATAGCGAACGCGCAACGACGGGTTCTTGGAAGCCCAGCGAGTGCAAAAGGGCACTTATTTTCTTCCAAGGTAAAGCCGTGTAAATGAGCGGAAATTGATTCAATACGTCTCGTTCGCCATAGCTCTCCCGAATGGGAAGGCAGGCGGCAGTCAATGCGTTGATTTCTTGAGGGCTAAGAAAATTGCGCTTCAAGGCAAAGCCTAGCGCATCGACTGCGGCTTTCAAATCGTCAAGTTTATTTACTTGCTTAACCATGAATACCGACGACACCGTCCGTGCTTGATCAACTTGCGGCTAATAAGACTTTCTTCAACCACACGCTAATGTCTGTGATCTCCTCTTCGCAAACCGAATGTTGCATCATGTACTCGTGCCATTCCACTTGGTAGGCCAAGGATTTCAGCAAGTCGCGAGACTGTTCTGCGCGTTGGATGGGAATAACAGGGTCGGCGCGACCATGTACGAGAAAAATAGGAGTCGCTTGGTTGGCAGCATGCCGCTCGTTGGCAATTTTGCCGTTCAAAGGCACATAGCCAGACAAACACAGGAGCCCGCCCAGTTTTTCTGGATAACGCAAGCCCGTCTGCAAGGCCATGGCGCACCCCTGCGAGAAGCCCGCCAGCAAAATGTGTTGCGTTGGAATGCCGCGCGCCACTTCGCGTGCGATTAGTTGGTTGATCAAACCTTGTGATTCGCGCAAACCAGCCTCGTCTTCGCGCTTGGCGATATCGGTGCCCAAAATATCGTACCAAGCCCGCATGACGTAACCGCCATTGATCGTTACGGGCATCGTGGGGGCATTGGGAAACACAAAACGGATGCCAGGGCAGCCGCGCAAATCCAACTCTTTGACGATGGGTACAAAATCATTCGCGTCGGCACCGAGGCCGTGCATCCAAATAATGGAGAAACTAGGATTTGGTGTGCTTTCTAATTCGACGGTATTGAGGACAGGTTCTATCATGGCGTAGAGTAAAAAAAGGTGGAATGATTTATTTGGCGCGGATTGCAGATTTGGGGCGAAAAGCTTTGCAAACCAGTTCCGACGTTTCGATATAAGGCCCGCCGATTAAATCGATGCAGTAAGGCACTGCGGCAAAAATACCCGCGACGATTTGCTTGCCATCAGCGTCTTTTAAACCTTCCAAGGTTTCTTTGATGGCTTTTGGTTGGCCAGGCAAATTTAAAATTAAAGCGGCGTGCTGCGCGGTTTCACGAATCACGGCGACTTGCCGTGACAGGATTGCCGTGGGTACAAACTGCAAACTAATTTGGCGCATTTGTTCGCCAAAACCGGGCATTTCTTTGGTGCCAACGGCAAGGGTTGCTTCTGGTGTCACGTCGCGTCTAGCGGGGCCTGTGCCGCCCGTGGTGACTACCAAATCACACTTGGCATCGTCAACCAAGCTGATTAATGCCGCTTCAATTGCACTGCGTTCATCGGGAATTAATCGTGTTTCAATTTCCCACTTACTCGTTAGCGCGGCAGTCAACCAGTCTCTTAATGCGGGTAGACCTTGGTCTTGGTAAACACCTGCCGAAGCGCGATCAGAAATCGATACCAGCCCAATCCTTAATTTGCGCTCGGCACTCTCTGCATCCTCGGCTAGACCCGTTGCCTCAGTCCTCGTGCTCATCGTCTTCTTGTGTACCATCAAGATCGTCGTCGACTATCCCTTTCGCTGCGTTCTCTTTGATTTGAATTTGCTTTAGGATTTGGAAAATTTCTCGATACGCTTTTGGTGGCTTGTTTTCCGCTTGTTCTTTGCGCGCGTTACGGATCAAAGCACGTACGTGTTGCACGTCAAGTTCTGGGTTTTGTGCCATCAGTTCGGTTAATGCCGCATCGTTGGCGAGTAGCTTTTCGCGCTGGCGTTCTAACGCGTGCATAGCTGCCGTTTCAGATTTTGATGCACCTTTCCAGCTATCGATGGTTTTTTGAATCAGCGCGACTTCCGCTTCATCCAAGGTGCGCATTTTTTTGCCCACAAACTGAATTTGTCGACGACGACCTTCATGGTCTTTAATGGTTTGGCATTCAAGAATCGCGTCGCGCACATCTTCAGGCATAGGCACACGTTTAACGCGATCACGAGGCTGGTCAACCAGCTCTTGGCCGAGCTTTTGTAAGCCAGTCATCTCGCGTTTTAATTGGGATTTGGAAGGGCGCTCGTATTCTTGCTCAAATTCATTTGATTTGAAGCCGACCGAGCCACGATTGGCATTGGGCATAATGGACTCGCCTTTTCTTTTACATAAACGATTGAAACGGCTGCTATGATACCTCTTTATCCTCTATTTTTCTGACTTCCCCTATGAGCAAACCCGTTTTTACCCATACCCAAGATCAATTTAAACAATTAGCACAAGATATGCTGCGTTTTGCGCGCGAAAAAGGTGCCTCGGATGCGGCGGTGGAGATTAGCGAAGGAGGAGGGCTGGCGATTAGTGTTCGTAAAGGCAAGGTGGAAACCATCGAACAAAATCGCGATAAAGGAATCGGTGTCACGGTGTATATCGGCCAAAAACGCGGCAATGCCAGCACCTCAGATTTTTCGCAAAAGTCGCTTAGTGATACGGTTGACGCGGCTTACAACATCGCGCGATTTACCGCCGAAGATGATTGTGCAGGCTTGCCCGAAGCCGAACTTTTAGAGATGAATCCGCGTGACTTTAAACTTTTTTACCCTTGGAACATCACCGCAGAGCAAGCGATAGCGTTGGCCTGCCGCGCCGAAGATGCGGCTTTTGCGACGGATAAGCGCATTACAAATAGCGAAGGGGCGCACGTGCACGTGCAACATTCGCATTTCATCGCCGCTAATTCGCGTGGCTTCATTGGTGGTTACCCGTCTTCACGGCATACCGTCTCAGTGGTGCCGATTGCCGGGCGTGGCGCACGCATGCAACGTGATGATTGGTATTCGTCGCAACGTAACGCAAAAAAACTAGCCTCACCCGAAACGATAGGGCGCTATGCGGCGGAACGTGCATTGGCAAGGTTGAACGCAAAAAAGTTAGATACACGGAAATGCCCAGTCTTGTTTGAAGCGCCATTGGCGGCAGGACTATTAGGTTCATTTGTGCAAGCGGTTTCAGGTGGCGCCTTGTACCGAAAATCGAGCTTTTTGTTAGATAGCCTAGGCCAACAAGTGCTGCCAAAGCATGTCCAAATTGTAGAAAACCCGCATCAAGTGGGCGCGATAGGTGCTGCACCTTTCGACGACGAAGGTGTCAAAACGCATCAACGTGACGTGGTGAAAAATGGCGTGGTACAGGGCTATTTCCTCTCATGCTATTCGGCTCGCAAATTAGGCATGAAGACCACAGGCAATGCTGGCGGTTCGCATCATCTTTCCATGACATCAGATCTGACCAAACGTGGTGATAATTTTGCGGCAATGTTGAAGAAGATGGGAACAGGATTACTGGTGACCGAATTGATGGGGCAGGGCGTGAATTATGTGACGGGTGATTATTCGCGTGGTGCCTCTGGGTATTGGGTTGAGAATGGCGTAATTCAGTATCCTGTTGAAGAAATTACCATCGCTGGAAATATGCGCGAAATGCTGAGCCAAATAGTGGCGATTGGTGCGGACGTACTTTTGCGTGGTAGCAAGCAAACGGGGTCAATATTGTTAGAAAGCATGACCGTAGCGGGTAGCTAGTATCACATCGCTACACCTAAAAAATTATAAGGAGGAGACAAAATGACGCGTCGTTCATTTTTAAAAAAATCGGGTCTAAATGCTGGTTTGGGTGTCATCGTTGGTGCGCAAAGTATCACGGCATCCGCATCAAATAATGCGGCGGCAAAACTGCCGACATTGAATTGGCGTATGGCCTCAAGTTTCGGTAAAAATCTTGACACGATTTATGGTGCTGCTGAAACGTTTTGCAATCGTGTAAAAGAACTCACCGACGGCAATTTCACTATTCGGGTCTTCGCGGCAAATGAGATCGTCCCGTTTAATCAAGTCTTGGATGCCGTGCAAAGCGGCACCATAGAAATGGGGCATACCGCATCGTATTATTACTTCGGCAAAGACCCCACGTTTGCATTTGATACGGCTGTACCTTTTGGACTGACTTCACGTCAGCAAACAGCGTGGATGTTGCAGGGCAATGGTATGAAGCTGATGCGTGAATTTTTTGCTGAATACAATGTCGTGAATTTTTTGGGAGGTAATACGGGAACACAAATGGGTGGCTGGTTTCGTAAAGAGATCAAGGAACCAGGGGACCTTAAAGGACTGAAATTCCGCGTTGGGGGATTTGCAGGAAAGGTACTGACTAAACTAGGTACGGTGCCGCAGCAAATCGTCAGTGCTGACATTTATCCTGCGTTAGAAAAAGGCACGATAGATGCGGCCGAATGGGTTGGCCCCTATGACGACGAAAAGCTGGGTTTCTATAAAGTGGCAAAGGTTTACCACTACCCTGGTTGGTGGGAAGGCGGCGCACAGTTGAGTTTTTACGTGACGAAGAAAGAGTGGGACAAATTGCCCCGCTTGTATCAGGCAGCCATCGAGGTGGCGTCGCTTGAGGCGCATACAGAAATGCAAGCAAGGTATGACGCTCGCAATCCGCTCGCACTGGCTCGCTTGATCAGCAATGGCATCAACCTTAAGCCGTTTCCTCAAAAGGTGATGGACGTATGTTTCCAAGCGGCGCAGGAAACATTTACTGAAGAGCAGGCAAAAAATCCAAAATTCAAAAAAATTTACTCAGATTGGGTGACGTTTAGAAACAATCAAGCGCAGTGGTTTAATGCGGCGGAACAGTCGTTTGCGCGAGCAAGTTTCGGAAAAGCGCTGAAATAGTTAAATCACAAGCCGGTTACTTGCATTTCCCTGCTAAAGCCTTGTAGGCAATGACAGGTGCGGCCAGCAAGCCCCCACCTGCTTCGTTAGGGCTTATGCAATCTGGGATGCGCGCCGCTTCTGCTTTTGCTTGAAAAACTTCGTATTTGCTAGGAATCTCGCTGTTAAGTGGTTTACCACTTCGTTCCGACATCCGTTGAATTTCGCTCTTACTGTCGTTGTAGGCGCGTGAAATTGTTTTGCTGTCGGGCAAAATCAAGCGCACGCCATCGGAACTTTCTGTTGAGATGTTTGGCGATGCTGATGGGGAGGATGAAGGTGGTGATGGCTCAGGCGGTGTCACTGGCGTTTTGTTTTGCGCTGTTGAAGAGGGCTTGCTTAGTCGCGATTGTTGGCGAGAAGCAATATTTGTTTCGTCTATGCTTGCTTTAGGCTTGCTCTCGATGATTTTCTCTACGAACCGTATGTTTAATGTTGTAGGCGAATGTTGCGAGAAATTCGGAAGTGAATTGTACGAGGGCTGTAATCTAAAAACAGAGAAAAACGCTAGGGGAACAATTGTCGATAAAATCGCAATGAAGATTTGCTGCGAAATACCCCGCTTCCGCCATTCTTTTATTTGTGTCGTGTCATTAAGCATCATCATTCGCGCAAACCCAAAGAAGAATCATCGCCTACTGTGAGCCAAACATACAGAAAAAGTTCATTTTTTAATGATCTTAAAACAAACACTTGTGCAAGAACGCCTGTAGAGCACGAACCATTCCTATGCTTCCCGCTTAACTGTTTGTATTTCTCTTTTTAACGTGGCGGGCCGATCACCTAGTAAATAGCGTGCTCCTGTACCCTTGGAGGACGCAATATCGTCTTGGTTATACAAAGCGCAGGCTTTTAATGATAAACACCCGCAGCCTATGCACGAGGTGAGTTGATCTCGCAGGGCAACTAACAAATCAATGCGCTGTTGAATCGTTGGTAACCAACTACTTGAAAGACGCTGCCAGTCTTGTTTGTTGGGCGTGCGCTGTTGTGGAAGATGGGCTAATGCAGCCTTGATTTCTAGTAGACCAAGCCCCGCCATCTGTGCTGCGCGAATAAACGCGACGCGGCGCAAGGTGTCGGCTGTAAATTGTCGCATTTTTCCAGCGTTTCTCGTGCTCTGAATAATGCCTTGCTCTTCATAAAAACGTAAGGCGCTTGCGGCAACGCCTGCTCTTTTCGCCAACTCTCCTATTGCAATCAATTTTGTCATTCGTCGTTCTCCAATACAAATAAAAGCGCTTGACTTCAAGTTTACTTGAACTTGCATAATGATCTTGTTGATCACATTTTTATGAGCTTGAGCAGGTTTAATTTTTTTTGAGGTCTTTATGAGCACGCTTTCTTCGCAATCTCTCTTATTTTCTTTGCTGGATAAGAATCGAGAGTTCGCTCTTGCTGCGCGCGGCACAAATCACTGCCCGATGGCATTATCAGCACTGGCGAAAATGGGGGCGAGCGATCAACAATTGCAGAACTTTTATGATTTTTGGTCGCAAAAATTTTGCCTTCCACGTGATCAAAACAGGTGCCACGGAGGAATTCAAGGGTGGAAGGCGAGTCTTGGTCGACGAGAAGATTTTCATGCGCTCCAAGCGTATTTTCAGACAGAAATTGAGGTGCGCTCCGTGCAAAAAGTTCTGATCGATGTTCTCGATGCTTGCGCTTTTGCGCCTGCAACCGGCGCTTTCCATGCGCTTATTCGGCTTTCCTTCGGGCTTGAAATTGGCCATAAAGGGGAGGTGGCGGCGGGACTCGCATTCTTAGTTTGCGCTAATTTAGTATTGGCTCAACCAGAAGTTGTACCACCAAAGTCTGGCCTTCTAAACACACAAAGCGTGGCACAAAGATTTTCTTTGTTTCACCGCCAATTTAAAGATGTGAGTTTTGATGCAGACTCGATTACTGCGCGATTACAGTTAGTAGCAAACGATCCAATTTTTTGGCAAACGCATACACAAATGGGAGAGTTCGATAACACGCAGAGCATGATTGACGACATGGCAGTCGTAGCAATTCGACTCTACATTCAGACAAAAAATTTTACGGTCTTGCACATGGTCACCGGTGTGGCTGCTCTTAGGGTGCTTCTTAATTCCGCGCCGACTCTTAATCAAACTCGGATTATTGAGTCTTTTTGGTTGGCCTTTTGCGCTGCCTATGTTTCAGTTGGCGCACCTGCGTTATTAGAGGATGAGGGCGTTACGGGAGTCTCTGAACACAAATCAGAAGGGGAAAGCGCATGGCAACAATATTTGGAGTTAGCGCTACACTCAAAAGATGATCATGTTATTAAATTGACCTATACATGTTGGGTCGAAAATCGCCAACGTCGATTACCGTACTACCTTCAAGCGATGGCAGTCTTGCACGGACAATAGGGGCACAAGAGAAAGCTAGTAGGTACCTTTGTCCGACTTGCAGTATTAATTAACGGCATCTTTATGGTACTGGCTCCTTTGTGCAACTTTATCAGGCCAAGAAGACGCGAAGACAAAAAAAGCTGACCTTGGCCAGCTTTTTTACTCTTAAAATTTACTTCTTTTTCTTGTCTTCTTTTGGCGGTTGCTTGGCAATTACTAAATCTTTGATGCCAGCATAAACGTCATTAGGAATGATTTTTTTGGTGACTAAATCATTTTTCCCTTTGTACGGGCGACCTTTAATAATTGCCGCAGAACGCATTTCACCAATTTTCGGCAATTGTGCCAATTCTTCTTGAGTCGCACTGTTTAAATCCAGTAGGGCTGGTTTTTCAGCAGATGTAGCAGGCGCTGCCGCTGCCGGTGCTGCCGGTGCAGCTGCCTGTTTTGTGTCGGCTGAATAGGCTGAAGGCGCTAACAAGAAAGAAGCACTTAGCACCGCCAACAAAAACTTTGAAAACTTATTCATTTATTGTTCCTTCTGGGAGAGAGCGATTTGAGAAAATTGATCGGTAACATCATTTAAGGCTTTCTGAAACAGTCTTCGTTTCGAAATAAAGAATACCACTCAACGCTACAAGCAAGATAGAAATTAGTGTAGAAATTACATTCTTTTACATAAGGTGAATTTGATTGTGTTACTGCACGGCCATACTTAGAATCGTTGGCAGTCAGTACGATGCGCGACGACTGGAGTTTTAGTGCAACCGTGCTTCTAAATTCAAAATCTTGACCATTCGCAATACTTCATCAATATCTCCGTAAGTCGTTTCAAAAAAATGTAATTTGAAACTACATCGTTGGCAAAAAATTTTTCAATTTAAGCTCAGTCGACTGTGTATGTCTGAAGTATTTTGTTGAAGCTTCCTGTTGCTTTTCCTTTGGCGATGGCTTTGTCGATACGTTGCAGTAGTTCTGAATTCTGCTCGCGACGAATGCCAAAACGGAGGCCATCTTTGAGTAATGGTGTGGGTAAGACACTAAAACTTGGAACTTCTTGGGCGTTTAGCTCCGCTTCCGCTCGTAAAATTTGGTTGATCCGCATTTGAACGTGTGCAGCGCGGTTATCGGGGCTGGCAAAGAGCATGGCATCCATGCGCTTATTATTGAGTTTTTTTAGGCGTACTGAATAGACGCCGATATCCTCTTCAACTTTAAACAATTTATTTTGTGCACGATCGAAATCGTCTCCATAACTCGCACCGCGCAAAATACCAATTGTCTTGCCCTTGAGATCTTCTAATGATTTAAACGGAAAAGTTTGGTCGCTACGTGTGACTATCCATACGTTGTTGTAATACAGAGGTTCTGAGAAACTAAATAGTTTTTCTCTTTCTGAAGTCAAACTCAAACCGAAAATGAGTTTTCCTTCATTTCGCGCCATATTAATCGCTCGGGGCCACGGATAATTTTTTATTGAGAAATGCAAACCGGTATCACTTTCAACTTGCATTAAAAACTGTTTAATAAGTTGCGGTATTGGAAGTTCTTCACCGCGTTCGTTTTTGTTTTCCCCGAAGAGCAGAGGCGTTGGCGCTTCAACCAGTGCAGAAGCGCAAACAATGTTGCTCGCGAGAGCAAACAGCATTGCGCACACAAATAAGGTTATTTGCTTTCTTTGCATTGAGCCTAGAAACGGCAGTTGACCGCTTAAAAGATTAATTAAATTCATGTTTTTTAACAGAATTTTATTGTTAATAATGCTCACCGTTTTGGTGAGAACGCTACAGGCCCG
>OFSE01000465.1_pt1 | contig 12056 bp, 28 predicted proteins | sample 1543261 | NCBI WGS metagenome assembly OFSE01 (sample SAMN07774225, study PRJEB24372) | wastewater metagenome | isolation source: Exp Tend VB 50WW | collected 2016-02 | reverse complement strand
TCCGATCTTCCAGGCTCACGCGGATCTTGGCTATCAGCATCTCGATCTCCATCGGGGTCCACTTGTGCGGGGTGCGGGCTAGAGCGCGGATTTCCTCGAAAGCGGCTTCCCCGTACTGCGCCATGTAGCGGCGCCCGTACTCGGCCCCGTTCCCCTCGAGCCCGTGGTTGCAGTTGATGCACTGCGGGCGAAGGTTGCCGGGATGGAACGCGGAGAGCGCATGGGCGCGGCCCTTGGCGAACATGTGCCCGCACTGGTGATTGTGGCCGGCGAGCGGCCCATTGTCGCAGGTGAAGCAAAACGGCTGGTGCGCGGCCTTGACAGCGGGGGAGAGCAGTTCCCAAAGCTTGGCCTTCAGCCTGGACAGCGACGGGCGGGGACGCGACTTGATCCGCTTGGCCTTCGCCTTGCGCTTGGCTTTGCGCTCGGCGGCGTTTTCTTTGCGCGTTGCGGCCATTCGGGCGGTCATGCTGCGGCCCCCTGCTTGGCCTGTGGCGAGTCAGTAACAGCACCTTGGACCCTAGCCCTTACCGCCTCTCCCCCATCGCTTCCTGAGCCAACGTCGGGCTCCTGACACACGGTCAGGGTGAGCTCCGGCCTTTGGGGTTCCGTGGGGTTCCCGTGATCGGGTGGGGTTTTGGGGATCGAGGGCCTCAGGTGCGGATTGCGGGCAATCAGCAGCATGCACACGGTGCCTTGGATGTCGGTCGGAGCATTCTCCACAACGGCTTCGATCTCCGAGCGGTAGTGAATCGGCATGAGCCTCTGAGCGTCGATCCAATCGGCCGCCCTGGCGTCGGTGTCCGCTTGCTCCTGGTCGGCCCTGTCCCACGATCCGCCGCCCTTGCGGGTCTTGCGCCTCGAGGCCGACAGCGCATCGCCACGGCGTGACGCTACGATCCCGAGAAGCTTCCCGGCAGTGGCCTCGAGGAGCCTGGTTCCCTTGGAGATGCACGGGATGCTCTCGAAGTTCGTGATCGGAGAGCCGTGTGGCGGTCGGACCTCCGGCAGGCTTAGGAGATCGGCTCCAGGTAGGCCGGTAGCCTTTGACGCTTCAGCGAGTGCCGACCGACACTTCGCCTTCGCAGCTTCGTGGGCGGCGACCTCGGCATCCGTAGGTCCCTGTACCGGTTTCTTTCCCTTATCCTGATCCTGTTCCTGAGGTCGTGCTTCGTTATCCGATCCGTTACCGTCACCGTTACCGGAGTCGTTACCGGCTCCGTTACGGTAGTCGCGCTGTTTGCGAGCCCTCTTCTCTGACTCTTCCTTCACCTTTAGGGCCGTCTCGTTAGTCCATCCGCCTGCGACCCTCTTCATTGATTTCAGGACATTTGACCCCGAGCGAGCCCACGCCTCATGATCCCCAGAAGCCTTGGCCAGGATGCGTGGATTGTCAGGGATCACGCCGTCGTCGCGCAGGAACACCTCGTCGCACAAGTTTCGGAATAGACCCTGCTCCTCGGCCGTCATGCGAGCGAAGGCGTCGCTCTGCCTCCACCGATCAACCCACCACATAGCGGCTCTCATCCCCTGTTTCCCCTTTTGATGTTGCAGCGAAGGCAAAGAACGCGAAGGTTTTCTATCGTGTCCGGTCCACCCTTCGAGTACGGGACTATGTGGTCAAGGCTCAGTCGTTTTTGAGAGTTACACAGAAGACAGGCGGCCCCGTCTCGAGCAAACACGGCGAGACGGATGCGCTCTGGAATGCCCGGGCGATCCGGTCGGCAACCGGGCTGCCAAAAATCCCAGTCCTTGACCTGGATGAAGCCTGGACCGATTTCTATCAGCCCCACGGATTCAAGGGCCTTCACGCTGGACGGGAAGTCAACTCCATGCACGAGAGGGAATGTCGACCCCGCAACGATCGCGTCGTACTTCTTCACGCGGCCCTTCTGATTTCCCATCATCCACAGAAACAACAGCATCACCCTGGCCCCGAACGGACACTCACAGACTCGCTCGTCAAAGAAGAAGTCCGGCTTCAGTTTCCTCTGTCTCATTCCGCGTGTACCTCTTTCGGCGCGGAGCCTACGCTTCCTTGGTCACGAGCAGGCGGATGATTGTCTCGACTAACTGGCCGGCGCCCAAGGGCCCTGGGCGGTAGGTCGCGGGTCCATCGCCAGAGGGTTCGAAGGGATATCCCCGCCGACTCTGCGATCTCCCGGGTTGTCAGTGTCGACCCCCACGCCGAGCGCACCGTGGCGACCATGCTGTCCGAGTGTCCGGCCCTGCCAGGTCTCACGCGACCCTCCTGAAGTTGATGCTGTGGACCCCGCCCCATTGAGGAAGTGGGCCGACCGGGAAGGCGCTACGTCCCCGCTTACGCTTCGCTGGCGCCGTCTCCCCGCAGTCGAGGCGGTGGGTTGAGTAACGCCCCCCGAAAACCGCCTCGTGCGCCCTGATGCCCTTCTGGAGCCTCTGGTGGAGGGTGTTGTAGTTGACGCCGGCCAGGCGCGCCCACTGGGCGACGGTGCGCGTCTCCCCGGCAATCGTGAGGACGGCGGGATGGCCCCTCACTCCGCGCCTCCCTCGGCCTTGGCGGGCTCAGACTTGCGGGCGACTTCGATTGCATTGCGGAATGTGTCTTTGCCGCACTTACATCGACCTGTATCGCAGTCGGGCCGATGAGGTGTTCGCAGATTGAAGTCCCCGCACTCCAAGAGCAACTCCTTCACCCGCGCCTCGGCCCGCTCCCGTGCGGCTCGCTCGGTGGCGAGAGCCTCTTGACTTTCGCAGTAGAGGCAAATCAGCGACGGCTCACCACCGACACCGGGTGGGCCAACCGTGGCAAGCTCAGAGCAGCAATCGAGACATCGGTCTTCCTTGTCAAGTTTCTTCATAACGGCCATTTCCAGCCGCTCGATCTCATCCTTCGCGGCGGCGAGTTCGGCGCGGAGGGTGTCGCGCTCCGCTTCAAGATCCCTCGATATGCATTGGGCATCCCACGTTTCTTTCTGGAGGTTCAGCCGAATCGCTTGGTGCTTGTCCCACAGTCCTTCATGGGGCTTCAGCCGCTCCACCTCGGCGCGGAGGGCGGCGTAAGCGTCCATGCTCGGAGGCCAGTCCTCGCTCCCGGCCTTCGGTTCATCGGGGGTGTCGAGTACGGGTATACCTGCGGTCATGGCTACTTGTCTCCTTTGGCGAGGATGGCTTCGAGGGCTTTCAGGTGCGGGTCAGAACACCGTCGCCCAACCCCGTTGTTGTACTTGAGCAAGGTCTTAGCCGCCTCGCTCACCTCGGCCAAGCGGGCGCGGAGCATCTTCTCCATGTTTGCTGAGGATCTCTCCCACTCCTCAGCTTTTTGCAGTTTGAACCGCAACTCCGCGATCACCTTCGCGTCGGACTCGATGCGGGCGATGAGAGCGGCACTCGATCTTGTAGGCCCGTGATATCCCTCCGAAAACCATGCAGCGACATCCTGATCGCTGGCAGGCGTCACGCTCGCCGGTTCGGGGGTCGGCGCGGGCGCAGGCTCGGCTTTCGGGATTCCTTCGTTGTCGCACATCATCGAGTGGTACGGGGGTCGGCATCCCGACAGGCACGGCTTCGCTTGTTCGGTCATCGCTTCGCTCCTTTGGGCGCTCTCTTTACCGGCACCATTGCGTAGCCCCGCAACTCTCGCAACCATTCAACTATCTCGGGGTCCATCAATAACGCCGCGATTGCAACCGAGTCAAAATGATGCGCGTCTGTGCTTGACGCTTCTTCCACGTGGACAATGAGAGAACCGACCTTGGCAGCAAGGCTCGCTGATTCAATTTTCCAACTCATCGCTTCGCTCCTTTGGGCTTGTCGGGTAGGGCGAAAATATCCCGGCCTTCGAGGGCGCCGATGATCGCAAAGCGTATCGCGTCAAGACCGGCATCGTGGTGATAGTTCAATCGGTCCCTTTCAATCTCGGCATTCATGCGATCTCTAACCTTCCGCATGATGGCCATGGTCGGGGTCTTCTTGGGGGTCATCGCTTCGCTCCTCGGGTAGGGCTGAGAGGGCGGCGAACATCGCACCGACACACAAGTCCTTGTCTGCGTGCGATACGAAGCACTCGGACGACTGGCCCTTGAACACGGTGGCGCACCAATCGCCAACGCCCCACAGTTTCACAACGTGAGCATGGGTGTATCCCTTCCTCTTCGCCAGCTTCCGCAGTTGCGCCAGGGTCGGGGTCTTGTCTCGCTTCGTCATCGCTTCACCTTGATCTTTCCGCGGCAGTAGGGGCAGAATGAGAATGGCTCCTGCCGCGTCGTCTCTCCACACCCGCTATCGTGCCCAATGGTGTCGCGCTCAGTCCACACGCACACCTTCGCGGGCTTGGCGGGGGTGTAGCGATAGCGGACTCCGGTCTTCATCCCCGTGGTAGGAACAGCGACGGCGGATACAAAGGGGCGACCATCGGTAGAAAACATGATCGGCACATCCGGCAGCTTCTTCGCCTTCATCGCGTCCTCCATCCGGGGTGCGTCTGGTCTGCCCATTCGGCGAGAGGGGCGATGCTCCGCACATAATCAAACCAAGCTCGCGGATCGTCCGAATCCGCTGCTCGATCCATCTGTTCCTCGGCCAGTACCAGCAGCGCCCCGAACCCGGCTCGCCAGAGCATGATCGCTTCGACTTGCGGTGCGTCCGAACGCTCCCACCCGCCTGTCCAATACATCCGACTCTCCATCCCCCTCGGCGTTGCCTTCGCATCCACCTCCCTGCACAACTCAATCAGCCGCCGCGCCTCGTCTACCGTCATCGGTTCGCTCATCGCTCAAGCCTCCATGTCCTCAGTAAATTCGCATGCGATCCCGGCGCAGTTGAGCGGGTGAAGCGCACGAAGCGCCATTCCCCACCCGCGAACAGGCTCCCGGCCCAGTTGCCCCAGACAATCCCAAGCTCTGGCCGGCGCTCGCACTCAAAGCGCACCAGGTCAGCCCACACCTCCCGGCCATCCGCGGCGAGCTCGCGGGCGATGGAGCGGGCTAGCTGGAGGTCCCGGTTGTGGGCGGATGCCGCGAGGGCCTTGCCACGCTCTGCGGCACGGGCTTCGAAAGTGAGGGACAGTTGATCGCTCACGATTGAGCCTCCCATCGCAATTTCTCCTGCGTCGGGTGGAGATCAACGCGCGGCCGCGTCTTGCAGTTCCACCACCCCCGCCCTTCTTCCGCGGTCAGGTGGCGCGTCCCGGGGTGATTCGCCTCGTGGACGGCCAGGGCCACCGGGGAGTGGTTGATGGCGATGTCCACAGGGCAGCCGAGCGCGGCCTCAATCCCAGTGCTCGCTCCCCCACCGCCCGCGAACAGGTCGATGATGAGTCCGCTCACTGAGCCGATCCCTCCATGATGTCGGCCACGTAGGCCCGCGCCTCTCGCGTCGTCACTTGTACTCCTCAGCTTCCAGCCGACTCATGAAGAAATGGATGCCCGAAGCGCACTCGATCCGCGCATCGTCGGAGTAGGGCTTGGCCGGCTTCACGACCTTCCCCACCACATACCGAAACGCTCCATCGTGCGTGCTGAAGCCCTCGCGCACCTTCTTTTTGCCCTTCCAGATGGCGATTACCTTGGCCGATTCTGCGCGGCACTTGCGCCCGATCAGTCCACCGATTCGCTTCGCCTTCGCCGGTATCTCAAGCTGTGCGATCAGGTCATCGCGGAGGCGCTTCCATGCCGTGAAGGAGCCTGTCTCGGGGCAGATGCGACGGAGCGCGATTAGACGGTCGAGTTCCGCGCGGGTCAGGTTCGCGCCGGTCAGTTCCGCGCGGGTCAGGTTCGCGCCGCTCAGGTTCGCGCCGGTCAGTTCCGCGCCGTACAGGTACGCGCGGGTCAGTTCCGCGCCGTACAGGTACGCGCGGGTCAGGTTCGCGCGTTCGCCTCCCGCCTCGCCGCGCCAGTACTTCGCGTGCTTTTCGAGGATGTCACGCCATTCCGCCGCCGTCGGTGTCTTGCCAGCCCAATCAGTCATTACTCGCTCCAATCTCCCGCACGTAGGCCGTGCGCCTGCCCCAATCTCGAGCGGCCCGGCAGTCAGCCAAGAACAGGTCCAGCCTCAGACCCCTGATAGCCCGCCCACGATCCCCCACGATGAGCCGGGAGGGCAGACCCCGGTAGACCACCTCCAACACCGTACCGAAGGCCAAGGAGGGATCTGCAGCAACGTGCAGCCCTGCTACAGGCCACTCACCAGAGGCCATCCGCTGAGGAGGAGGTTCTGGCCCGAACTTTGGCAGGACGCACCCGTGCGAATACGCCGTCACCACATAGGGGCGGAAGGAACCCCGCCGAGCCTCTGAACGCAAGCTACGGCTTAGCCACTCGGCGGGGGCAAGGCGAACGCCCTGCGTGCTGCCCATCAGGGGGGCCATGCTCGCAGCGACCTCCCCGCGGATCGGCTTAGCCCCTGCGAGGAGGAACACCGATGAGGATGAGCAGCACGCAAAGCCAGGAGTGAGGCTCTTTGCAAGCCCCTTGCGCCCGGTATGGGCTTCCCCTGTTCGGGGGCGGGTCGGCGGCTCCTGACCGCCAAGCACTGCGGGTAGCGTCCACTCCGCAGCACTAACCCTGATGACACCCGATCCGCTCTCGCGATGAGCTTCCCGGGCGAAGTATTGACCGATCCCGAGGACTCCGACCCACGCCACGCAGGCAGCGGATCGGATCTGATCGGGGAGCCTCACGCGGCCCTCGGGGCGTCGTAGAGGTTGGAGAAGGGCAGAATCGGGAACGGCTCCTGACGCCTCCACCAGAGCCGCGCATACTCCATCTCCGCGCGGCGCTCTGTTCCTGTCTCCCAAACGACGAACTCCCGGTAGGCCTCCTCGTCCTTCTGACGGGACTGCTTCAGGTCCTCGGACTCGGCGACGTAGCGATAGAGCTGCTTCATGGGCTAGAAGGGAACGTCCTCATCCGTCGCCTGGAACGGCTCGCCCGAGTCACCATTCGCTTGAGGCCGGGCACCTTCGGACTTCGAACCAAGAAGCACCAGCCGGCCGCCGAAGCCGGAGACGCGAACCTTCGTCGTGTTCCGCTTCACTCCCGCCTTGTCGGTGTACTCGTCGTAATGAATCGAGCCCTCGACATAGAGCGGCTTGCCCTTCGTCACGTAGTCGCGGACGACCTGGGCAGCCTTCCCGAAGACCTCGACGCGGTGCCATTCGGTCTTCTCCTGCTTCTGCCCGGACTTGTCGGTCCAGTTCTCGGAGGTGGCGAGTGAGAAATTGGCGATAGCTTCTCCGCCCTGGGTGAATCTGATCTCGGGATCTTTTCCGACGTTCCCGACTAGCACGACTTTGTTGACCGAAGCCATAGTTACGCCGCCTCCTTGACGGCCTTCATGTCGCTGATGAGGTACTCGCCGGGAAGAGGAATGAAAATCCCAAGCTCGACCGCAGCCCACTCACGCACGCGGGTCATGAACTCCTCGAACTCTGCCGTGCTGAGATCAGAGGTCCCGCGAATCCTCATCAGCCCAGTCTTGTCGTCCACCGATGAGAGGAACTTGTGGCAGAGAGCGGCCTTCATTTCGTCCTTGTAGTAGCCGAGGTCTTCGCCAAGGATCGGGAGCACCACCCCGTGGAGATAGCGGTTCTGCATCGCCGAGCGGCTCTTGCGCCACGCCGATACCTCGACCGTGATCCGCTTGCCCTCCAGCTTCGACAGCGCGAGCGTCCAGGCGGAAGGATCAACCGGGATCAAGAGCCCGTTCACGACATCAGCAACGTGTGAGCTCATGCGGCCTCCGTAGCCTCATGGCGCAGGATGGCGACGATCGCGGAGCACTCCGCGTCGAACTCGCTCACCGCGGCCTCCATCGCCGCAACCGTTGCCTTGTCGCGGTGCAGCCGGCGCACGAAGAGCCTGAGGTCCTCGTCCGGCACACGCCCGTCGAAGGACACGAAGTCCCACCACGCCGCCCCGGTGACCGCCATGCACCAGTGCATCTGCTTTAGGTGCTCAGCCGGAACTTCCCCGCCGATGATCCAGCGAATGTGCGTCGAGGTGTTCGGGCACTTGATCTCGCACCCTCCGTCGCTGCCCACGAGCCCGTCAGGAGAGCATCCCGCATTCGGGATGGCCGAATGGACCACGAAAGCGACCTGATCCACGAAGAGCCCCTTCTCGGCCTCGTAGGCGGCACGGGCGAAGGGTTCCTGCTCGGTCCCCCGGCGCATCGCGTCCGTCTCGTACCCGTCCTCCTGGGATATTCCGGTGAGCCTCTCGGCCACGATCTGCGCCCGGTACTTTGCCCTGGTCACCGACTCGGCGGCGCCCTTGCCCTTCGCCATCACGTCGGCGATGCGAGACGCGGTGATCTTCCCCGCCCGCATGGCGAACCACTCCGGCGAGCCCTGGACGATCACGCGGCCACCCGCGCAACCGCGTCCTTCCGTGCATCCTTAGCGGCGATGAGAGCCTTTACCGCCTTCTCGTCGCGCTGGCAGGACTTGTACGCGAGAGCGAATGCCGTCTTCAGGGCGTCAACTGATTCGGCCGCGTCGATGGCAGCGAGGTGATTGGCGAGGACCGACTCCCCAACCCCCGCGATCTCCTCCACTGCCGCAGCTGCGTTCCCGTCATCATCAGCCTGGGCAACTCCAGCGATGGCCGCGAGCGCGAACCGGCGAGCGTAGGTCAGGGCCGAACCGAGCCCGTGGGCACCCTTCTTCTCCACCGGGATGCTGATCTCCGAAGAGATCCACTCCCCCGAGGAATGCATCAGGATCGTCTCTACGACCGCGCTAGATTCGCTCGGCTTGATCGCCTGGACGTAGGCGAGTCCGTTCTTAGCGAATGACTCGCGGATCGCATCGACGACGTTGGAAAGGTCCGCGTACTTCGAAGCCTTGTCCCCGCGCTTGAAGGCGGGATTCTCGGCCTCCTTGTGGGCGTGAGACATCGCCCCTTGAGCCGCTGCGAGAGCCGCGGCGAGTGTTCCTATAGTTGCTGATTGAGCCATGATGTTTCCTCTGTTGGTGTTGCGGCGGTTAGTTGGTGAGCCAGGCGAAGAGCCCGGCGCGGTAGACGGCGACGAGCCCGACGACGAAGAGCACACCCAGGGCGACCGTCCCTAGTACCTCGGTCCAAAAGGTTGTGAGATGGACGTTGCGCGCGTGGCGGTCCGCTCTCATGGCCCGCTCTGCGGCCTCGGCGTCGAGGCGGGTCTGCCAGTTACGTTCTGGGTCGGAGGGTCGAAATGGCGCGTGGATCACTGGCGGCCTCCAGAGATCACCTGAGCGATGCGGGAGGAAACCTTCGCGCGCGATTCGAGCGCCTGCTCAAACACGCGCAGCTTCTCGCGGGCCTCGCGGATCTCCCGGCGGATCTCCGTGTCGGTCTTGCCGAGCATCAGGGCGTTCGGGACATCGCAGGCCTCGGTCAGAAACTCGGCCGCGGCGTCCATGACATCGACACCGGCGCCCGCTCCGTCGAGGATGGCGACTACCGGGGCGAGGAGCGCCCGCACCGCACCGCGGCCCTCGGACCCACCCGCGAGCACGAGCTCGCAGATGTCGTCCCAGGTGAGGGCACGCTTTCCGGTACCTTGTTCGCGGGCATAACTTTCAGAGCGGCTTCGGAGCGCCGTGGTCAGGCTCCCGTTGATCTCCTCGTGAAACCCGAAGACGCAGGCGGCTGAGAGGGTGATCGCGGCGGGGGTGTTCCGGTGCAACTCCTCGCGCCTGGAGGCGATGTTGAGCGCGATTACCGCCTCCGTGATGGGCTCCGGTGACGAATGATGCTCGCGCGTAACTGGCGCGGCAGAGATGAGGCGGGGATGATGGCTCATGTCAAGCCACCTCCGCCGCACAATCGACGCCCTGGTGAGCGCGCGCCTGCTTCAGGGCAGCGTTCGCTCGCTGAGTCTCCTCAAGAGCGGTCGCCCGATCCCGCTCAAGCTCGCGCTCAAGCTCGCGCGCCTGCTCCGCATTCACCATCTTCCACACGGCGGACACGTCGTCCACCTTCAACCCCGAGGGCCAAGCCGCCCCGATGCGCTTCGACGCCGAGTAAGAGCAGATCCGGCACAGCGGGGAGCAATCCCCCGTGGCGTCCTGGTCAATCTCCCCACCGTCCGCAAGCTCCACCGGGGACACGCGGTCCCAAACGTGCGTCCCGCAGCCGAGGCACTTGTATCCCCCGAAGAGACTCCCCTCGATGACGGCGAAGTGGAGCAGGGATTCAAGCCCCTGGACCCGGCGGGGAATGGAGACGATGAGAGGGAGGGACATGGTTTCCTTTCAGGCGGCGGGCTGGTTTTCGATGGTGGAGCGCAGAGCGGCGTCAAGATGGAGCCGGAAGAAGCGAGGGTGAGAACGGGGTCCCGCGGGGTGAGCGGCCTTGATCGGGATCCGCTTCGCCATCCGCCGGAAGGTGGTGACCGAGACTTGGCAGTACTCGGCGGCCTGCTCCGTGGTCAGCCAGCGACATTCGTGGTTCACTTCAAGCCGCCTTCTCGTGCTCTTCGGCGGAGTGTCCGCAGCGGGTCACGCTGTCGGGATCCTCGTCCACCACCGCAGAGCACTCGCCATCCCCGAAGTCGCCGTCCTCAAAGGGATGGTCGATCAGGGCTGGCGGTGTCGGGTTCTGACGGTGCCACGTGTAGACCGCCGCGTCGCACACCAGTTCGGCGAGCGGGGTCTGAGTCCAGGGGCAGCCCTTGGTCGTGCATTCGACGAAGGCACCAGCGACGACGAAGCGCAGGGAGCCGGGGACCTTGCAGAGTGGGCAGTCCATCACGCGGCCACCTTGCGCGGTGCCAGGAAGTCGGAGAGGTCGGACTTGATGCCGCGACGGTTCAGTGCGGCCTGAAGGAGTGCAGCGGATTGGATCGAGACATCACGCTTCCCGTTCTTCCAGTCGTGGGCCGTCGTGTAGTCCACACCAGCGAGGTCGCGAACATCGCAAACCCGCCAAGCGGCCCGCTTCATCAGCTTCGCGAAGGGGGTTTGATTGCTCATCTGCTTCATTGTGGGACGAACAATAAGGCATATGTCGGATAGGTGTCAATACCCTATTGAGAAATTTCTCTATGCTCACTTCACCGATGGAAAAGGCTCCGAGCGAACGACTCCATGAGGTCGTCGCGGCGATCCCTGCCGGAGAGGTCTCGGCAACCGCCCGCAGGAGCGGCCTGAACGTGCGCTATCTGATGAAGATGCGCGGGGAAGTCGTAAACGTCGGGATAGACACGCTCGCCAAACTCTGCAAGGGCCTGAACCGCTCCGCCGATGATCTTCTCGGGCTCTCGCCCCCGGACCCCTCTAGGACTTCCGAGGCGAACGTCCGCGCGGCCGAGGCCGACGCCGCACGGGCTCACAAGCGCATCGAGCGCGCCCTCCGCCTTCTTCAAGGGCCAGCCGCTTCAAAGCCGCCGAAACATCAGCCGTAGCGGCTGCAAGGGAAAGCAGGACCTTCGTGATTCTCATCGACCCCTCCAACGTGAACCGTAAACCTACAGCCGGGGGCGCCCGCTTCGGGTCCAACTGAAAACAGGAGCGAAGAAAATGGCTCTCATCAAGTGCGCGGACTGCGGGAAGGACTTCTCCGATGCCGCGACGGCCTGCCCCGGGTGCGGACGCCCGAACAAGACCGCGGAGAAGAGGGCCCCGGCGTCGAACGGCTGCCTAATCGTCATCCTCATCCTTCTTGCCCTGTTCGGCGGGCTGATGGCCACCTTCTCGATGATGGCGGACGCCGAGAAGATCATGAACAAGGCCCCGTAGAATGGAGGAACTGATGCCGAAGAAGCTGAAGCGCGCCGCCGCGATCGAGCGAGCCGAGACGCCGGGCCTCCCGAAGGCCGAGCCGAACCGCCTCATCCTGAAGCGCATCTGGACGAACGCGGACGGCAGCGAGGACCGCACCATCGACTTGGTGGAGCAGGTGAAGCCGGGGCTCCTCCGCACCTACCGAGAGACGCGGACCTTCGGGCCGGATTTACTGCCGGTGACGCCCAAGCCCACCGCGTGACTCGTGCCCGCTTGCGCGCCGGGTTACCATTCCCAGCGTGAGACTCACCTCCCGCAACGTCCGCTCCCTCGATCCCGGAGAGTACCGCGACCCCCTGGTCCCCGGCCA
>OFSE01000462.1_pt1 | contig 12127 bp, 8 predicted proteins | sample 1543261 | NCBI WGS metagenome assembly OFSE01 (sample SAMN07774225, study PRJEB24372) | wastewater metagenome | isolation source: Exp Tend VB 50WW | collected 2016-02 | reverse complement strand
CATTATTTTTTTTCCTTCGAAAAGTGAAAACAAAACACCAAAGGGATTACTCGTAATAATCAACATTTGAAGAACCTAAGCGAGTGCCATAAAGACACTCTGATCATGTTACCGCGCGACCAACGTTTAAATCTGCGGCACCCGCTACGGCACCCGTTACGGCACCCGCTATGGTGCTCGCTGTACAGCCGTACGGTGCGCTTCTCGATCCAAACTTCGGCCGCTCGCTGCGCTTAATCAGAGCTTCTTTAACAACAATTGTTCGACTTTTGAGAGCTCGTTTCCAACCTTGCTCCTTTGGTCTCTTTTGGGTCACGCAATGCGGAGCGACCGTAATCCCACGCGGGTGCGTCGGCCAAACTTATCGCTTCTTTCGGGTTAACAAGAATAAAGTGGTCACGATACGCTGGTCTGCTAAACAGAGAAAACGACTTCGCACACATCGCATATCGTTCGCCGCGCACCATTCTGTGTCCGTCGTCATCTAACACTTCTTTAAATGGCCCTTTGTAAATCACGGCTTGATTGCGGTCAAAACAAGCGCCCTGCTTACCTTTGACGGCTTCGATAGTGACCGAACGAAACTCGATACCTTCGACAGTCTGCCAGGGTGTTTCGGAAAATTCCAAAATTTGCATGCCACAAAAACCAGCTTCTTCGAACGCTTGCAGCAAACCTGTTTCAGTAAATGCGCCAGAAATACAACCGCTCCAAAGTTCAGGATTATTTTGCAAATGTATGGGAATGATTTCGTCCGACACAATGTCACTGATCACGGCACGACCACCATTTTTCAGTACGCGTAACATTTCAGAAAAGAGCTGTTTTTTGGCAGACTTTGAGACTAAGTTCAATACGCAGTTCGATACGATGACATCAATCGATTCATCAGCAATCAACGGTTTTGTTTGGCGCAATTGTTCTGCAACGGCATCCAACGCGAAATACGCCGTAGCGTTATCAATCGGTGTTTCAAGCAATTTACGATCGAAGGCATCAAGATCGAGTGCTAAATCTTGAATTCGCGCTTTGTGAAAACTCACATTGGCGTAACCAATCTTTTCGGCCACTTGCGGCGCGGCTTTACGAGAAAGTTGCAGCATTTCATCCGTCATATCGAGACCGATCACGCGGCCTTTTTCGCCCACAATCTGCGCGGCGATAAAACATACTTTACCCGTACCACTACCAAGATCGAGCACCGTTTCACCTGGCATTAAGTACTTACTCGGATCGCCGCAGCCATAATCACGCTCGATGACTTCAGCGGGAATCGCCTTTAAATAATGCGGATCATATTCAACCGCGCAACACAATGCGGGCTCTACTGCCATTGCGCCTTTCGCGTATCGTTCGCGTACTGCCGACTCAGATGAAAAAACTGCATCTTGCATACATAACCTCCAATATATAAAAATAAGACTAGCGATATACTCGCATATCCTGAAAAACGAAGTGAAATGGTTCTGGCTTGTTTGATTTTGGCTCAAGCAATTCCGCGCAACGCTAACTAAAGCATCATGAAGATATTTCCTTTCTTAAATTCGAAGTAAACTTGACCGATCATACTATGCAACTTCGAGATTTTAACTTTGCGGATCACTCGAAAATACTGAGGCTAAACAAAGAATCCGAGCATTTCTTAAGTCCTATGGACGCGGCTCGTTTAGCTCTCCTTGCAGGTGAAGCAAGTGTTCGCGTAGTAGCCGAGATCGCCCAAGAAGGGCAGAAACACATCGCGGGTTTTTTAATGTGTTTTCGTGAAGGCTGCGCCTATGACAGCCCAAATTACCGTTGGTTTGCTGAACGCTATGCGCGCTTTTTGTACATTGATCGGGTGGTGGTGTCTCAGCAATTTCATGGGCAGGGCGTTGGCACACAACTCTATCAAGAAATGCGAGAAAGAGCCCGCATGCAGGATATTACGCAAGTGTGCTGCGAATATGATCTTGACCCGCCTAACCCTGTGTCTGCGCGTTTTCACCATGAGTTCGGATTTCGCGAAGTGGGCCAACAGGCGGTCGGTGCGGGTAAGAAAATCGTCTCGCTACAGATGCTTACTCTGCCTGCAAAAAGTATAATTGCTTGAAATCTGCGTTCCGCTGCTGTTATTGGTAGGACTTACGCAAATTTGTTCCAGCTAGGCACATTGCCGCAGGCAGTGCGTCTGAACAACAAGGCAGCGCAACAACGCTGGGGCGGTTTTATGGAGGTTCTAATTTGAAAAAGCGCGCATTGCGAAGGCATGCCGCCATTGGCTTTTTAAAGGATTGTTATGCCCATTTTAGGAATCGGCTTACACGTCATTGTCGCCTTGTATTTTGCCATTCACGCCATGCGTACCGGCCAGCAGATGTATTGGCTGTTTGTCCTGTTTTCCTTCCCTTTGTTGGGGAGCGTGGTGTATTTCGTGGCGATTTATTTACCGAATTCGCGTCTTGAACACGGCGCGCGAAAGATGGTGATTGCGGCCGCGAAGAGCCTTGATCCTAGCCGCGAATTGCGCGAGGCACGGGAAGCGTTTTCATACACGCCATCGGCGCAGAATCAAATGCGCTTGGCGAAAGCGCTGCTCGAAGCAGGCGATGCCGAAGAAGCGGCCAATAACTATGAGGCCTGTTTGACGGGGCCATTTGCATCCGACAATGAAATCAAATTCTGTGCTGCCCGTGCTTTTGTAGAAAGTGCACGTTATGCCCGCGCAGTGCTGCATTTAGAAGAGGTACAGCAAGCAAACCCAAGCTTTCGTGCCGAGCAGATCAGCATTTTATTGGCACGCGCTTTAGCTGGTGCACAGCGTCATGACGAGGCCAACACCGTGTTCGAAGGCGCACTGAAACAATTTGGTAGTTTCGATGTAAAAAGCGAATACGCCATTTGGGCCTTGAGCACTGGGCGGCAGCAACTCGCACAGTCCCTGCTTGCAGATATTGAGCAAATTACACAACGTTGGAATCGGCATTCACGCGATGTACATGGCGCGACGTTAACACGCATCGACTCTGCCAAAGCACTGACAAAATAAGCGCAGGCTCAGCAACATTTATCTTTCAATGTTGCTCGTTTTGTCAGCGATCATGTCCGGTTGCGGTGCAAGCGCTGCGCCCCTATTCCATAAATGGTCGCGCTTTGCAGCTTCGCTGATGGCTAACACGGCAGGATGGGTCAACTTACGCTGCACTGAAATAGCGAAAAACTCCTCTTTGATGTCCCGCGTTTGCCCAACGAGCACCACGTCATACTGTTTCGTGACCATTTCAGCGATCACAGACGGCGCAGCAAAAAAGCCTGCGCCCGCGCGACCAAAGGCACTCATCAAGGCACTATCGTCAAATTCACCCGCGATGCGCGGACGCAGTTCGTTGGCATGAAACCAATGCATCAACTTCGAGCGCAAGGCCGCGTCTTCGCCGGGTAAGAGAAACGGCGCACCGTTCAAGCAGGCTGGAAATCCAGCAGAAAACTGTTCGGCCAGCATCTTCGTCGCAAAAAAACTCACGTCGCATTCACCAAGATGATGATTAAAGCCGCGAATGTTCGCCGTGGGTGGCATCGGTGTGTCCGTGATCACCACATCTAATTTATGTGCCGCTAGTTCCGCCAGTAGTTGCTGTAACTTTCCCTCACGACAATTGATGCGCAAGGTTTGCGCAGAGTTTTGCACGGCATTCAAGGCGGGCTCGAGAAGCCGGTAGGCGAGTGCTTTGGCTACCGCGTCAGAGACGCCAACCCGCAACTGGACGGCTCGCTCAGTCGGGCGATGCTGTAAAACTTCTTCTAACTCTTGGCCTAAGGAGAAAATTTCATCCGCATAGCTCAGCACGAGCCGGCCGGCATCAGTGAGAACCAAATTACGGCCGCTTTTTTCAAACAATTGTTCGCCCTGAATTTCTTCAAACAAACTTAACTGTCCACTAATTGTCTGGGGCGTGAGGTGCAGTTGCTCGCTCGCTCGTGCGATACTGCCAGTCTTGGCGACCACCCAAAAATAGTGTAAATGCTTGTAATTAAGGCTAGACATTGGGGGTATCCATCGGGTTAGTCGATCTATTATTCAATTATATTCGACTTTTTTTGTGTATTTGCTTGCACTACACTGGCAACACCTTCATTAACGAGGGTGAAGATCATTTAAGACTTATCCAAAACAGACGTTGGCGTAGTTGCTTCACCTAGCCAACGCAATTTTGTGTAAGTTCTGTCAATATGGTTGATTTTCAAAATTTCAGGAGAAATAACATGGCACTTTTCAATCGATCAACGCAGTCAGGCTTGCGCAGTGTGCAGACTGTCGACTATACCGAGGAGAGTCTACTCTCGAGTCACAAAGTTTTGCGTAACACTTACATGTTACTTTCCATGACTTTGTTGTTCTCTGCCGCGACAGCAGGTTTGAGTATTGCGTTCAAATTACCCTCGATGGGCATACTCATTACGCTGGTCGGTTATTTCGGTTTGCTCTTCCTGACCACAAAATTACGCAATAGCGGCTGGGGTATCGTCTCGGTTTTCGGTCTCACAGGCTTTATGGGTCTGACATTAGGCCCAATCATCAGTCGCTATTTATCAGTACCAGGCGGTGGCGGCATCGTCATGAGCGCGATGGGTCTGACAGGTTTAATTTTTGTCGGCTTATCTGCTTACGTCTTGATCAGCAAGCGCGACTTTAGTTTCATGGGTGGCTTTTTGATGGTCGGCGTATTAGTGGCCTTCGCAGCAAGTTTAGGCGCGATTTTCTTCGAGATACCAGCGCTCTCACTGGCAGTGTCAGCGGCCATGGTATTACTCATGTCGGGCATGATTTTGTTTGAAACTAGCAATATCATTCGCGGCGGTGAAACTAATTACATCATGGCGACGGTAAGTTTATACATTACGATTTTCAACCTGTTTATTAGCTTGTTGCAGTTATTGGGATTTGTCGATCGCGAATAAAATTCTCGCGTAGTCAACTCAATTGGAGTTACACAACAGCTAAGTTTGGTTTACGATCTCCTTTCAGGGTGCCTATCACGGTGTGATAAGCGCACCCATTTTTTTTGGCACAGCGCCATTTCATAGGAATCGCCCAAACCTTCGCTAAAATAAAAGTGCGCGCCCGATTTCTAAGCGCACTACTCACTTACAAGGAATTCTCATGCACTTAAACTCAATAGCCGAACCGTGGATGTGGGGCGTCTTCATTGCCTTCGTGATTGCGATGCTGGCACTCGACATCTTCGCACTCGGTGGCTCACGTTCACACAAGGTGAGCGTGAAGGAAGCGGCGAGCTGGTCTATTGTTTGGGTGAGTCTTGCCATGCTTTTCAACCTCGGCCTGTGGTATTACGTGCGCGATCATTTTGATGAGGCCATTGCGACTACAAAAGCGATGGAATTTCTGACCGGCTATGTAATCGAAAAATCTCTCTCGGTGGACAATGTTTTTGTGTTCCTGATGATCTTTAGCCATTTTGCCGTGCCAGAGCAGTATCAGCGCAAAGTCTTGTTGTACGGCGTTTTGGGCGCAATCGTCATGCGCATCGCCATGATTTTGGCGGGTACTTGGGTGGTGACGCAATTCTCGTGGGTGCTTTATATTTTTGGCGTTTTCCTTCTTTTCACTGGTTTTAAGATGCTGGTTTCGGCGGAAAAAGAACCTGACTTAGAGGCTAACCCTGTGCTGCGTTTTGCTAAAAAAATGCTGCCCTTTACGAATCAATTTCATGGTGAAAAATTTAGCACTATAGAAAATGGTAAGCGCGTATTTACGCCCCTCTTCTTGGTACTTATCTTGATTGAAATTTCGGATGTGGTGTTTGCCGTCGACTCGATTCCTGCGATTTTCGCCGTGACGACTGATCCATTCATCGTGTTTACATCAAATATTTTTGCCATTATGGGCTTGCGCGCTTTGTACTTTTTGTTAGCAGATATGGCGTCTCGTTTCCATCTACTCAAGTTCGGCCTTGCGTTCGTTCTGATGTTTGTGGGCGTGAAAATGCTGATCGTGAAATGGATACATGTACCAACTGCCGTTTCGCTCACTGTGATTGGTACGCTGCTGATCAGCTCGGTCGTGGCTAGTCTCATATCGACTAGAAGAAAAGCATAAAGCAGCGTTTTACAAATAATTTTCCCTTTGAGCGCGCTCAGTTTATAACTGACGCGCTTTTTTTTATCCATAAAAAAAGCCTCTGTTTCTCACAGAGGCTTTTTACAGTTTCATTTCCACTTTTGCGTGTATTTCTTACTTCTTATAAAACTTCTTTTCCCATTTTTTCTGCTTATTACCCGCTTCGCGCATAAAGGGTGCCAAGGCACCAATGCTCAGAATCATGTTATTGATCCAATGCCAAGGTTGGCGCAATGGACGCACAAAATCAATAAACAACACCACGCGGTAACCGTCCGTGTCGTTCCAAACTTCGTGGTTAAACGTGTCATCAAAAATCAAGGGCTGACCTTCGTTCCAATGATGAAACTCATTTCCAATGCGAATCCGGCAATGTTCCGCTGGTTCAGGGACTTGTAAGCCAAGATGCAGACGCAGCAAGCCGTTATACGCCCCGCGGTGTGCTGGTATATGTTTTTTGGGTGCCAAGATGGAGAAAAAGGCTGTTTTCATGCCGGGAATTTTTTGCAAAATACGCATCGTTTCCGGGCACTGCTTGGCGTTTTCTGCGCAATCCATGCCAATGCCGGTCAGGAAAAACGTCTTCCAGCTATCATCTTTGGTGATTGCTTCCGCTTCTTTTAAGATGTCTTGAAAACTGGGAATTTGATCCCGCACTTGCATGACTTGGTCTAATTCTGCCCGAATCAGTTTCCATTCGGCGCTGACCTCACCAACCCACGGAAACACTGCTGGGTCATAGGTGTAGGGGTCACCATTTAACGAGGCCTTAACAATCAACTTCTCCGCCCACGCTTGGAAACGCAAACCCGCAGCAGCAATGCGGCCAGAGGGCACCGTGAATTTGCGCGTGCTGTGGTCAGCCTGCACGGGCGGAAGATTTTTGGCTTTATTGTTCAGGTCGTTTAGCGTCTGGCTCATAGTGTTGTGACTTTTTGTCATGAAAAACATCGACGAATTTTCAAATAAATCCTTATGACTGCCTGGGTCTTAGGCAAGTTCCTCGACGCTTTCATGAAATTAACGGTGAAAAAACCGCAGATTTTACCATTCTTGGCCGCCTTTTTACCGTGATCTAGTAGGCTTCACCTATAGCGCGCAACAAAAAACCCGCTCAGCAAAATCGCGATGAAAATCGTTTTAATCATTTTACGCAGCTAGGCAGGATAGCTCAATGACACAAATAATGCTCTATGAAAATACCAAAAAAAACCACAAGCTTGCGATAAATCAAGCAGGAATTTATTTTTTGTTATTGATTCTCTTTTCGCGGAAACTATGCTGCCCCACCGTCGCAACAAGGCAAGCGCAAAGCACCGTATAATCTTAATTCCAGCGCCGATTTGAGATTCAGATTGCGGGCGCGTAATAAATGCTGCTAAAAGGATGTCGCCCGATCCGCCAGCCAGCATGAGCCGATCGGGTTTTTCTTTTTTTGCGAGTACCAACATGACAGCCAACAGCCAGATCAGCCCAATCAACCAGACTGAAACCACCTTGCGCCGCCTTTTGCAACAACGCATCTTGATTCTTGATGGCGCGATGGGCACGATGATTCAGCGCTACCACCTTAGCGAAACGGATTATCGCGGCGAGCGCTTCAAAGACTTTGCGGTGCCTGGCAAGGAGATTTTCGTCAAGGGTAATAACGAATTACTCACGTTGACTCAGCCGCACGTGATCCAAGAGATTCACGAGCAATATTTGGCAGCGGGTGCTGACCTCATTGAAACCAACACTTTTGGTGCCACCAGCGTCGCGCAAGACGATTATCACATGGCACATTTGGCGTATGAGATGAATCTTCAGGCAGCCAAAATTGCCCGCGCCGCTTGCGAAAAATTCAGTACCGTTGACAAGCCACGTTTCGTCGCCGGCGCCTTGGGGCCGACACCAAAAACCGCATCGATTTCACCTGATGTGAACGACCCCGCCGCGCGTAACGTCACTTTCGATCAATTGGTCGCCGCCTATTTAGAGCAAACCCGGGGCTTGATTGAAGGCGGCGCTGACGTGTTATTAGTCGAGACGATCTTTGATACTTTGAACTGCAAGGCGGCATTGTTTGCGATTGACACGTATTTTGAAGAGTCAGGCAAGAAACTGCCCATCATGATTTCTGGCACGGTGACAGATGCCTCCGGTCGCATTTTATCGGGCCAAACGGTGCCCGCTTTTTGGAATTCTGTGCGTCACGCCAAGCCACTCACGATTGGCCTTAATTGCGCCTTAGGGGCCGCCTTAATGCGCCCTTATGCGGAAGAGTTATCCAAGATCGCCGACACCTTTGTGTCAATTTATCCGAACGCGGGTTTGCCCAACCCCATGAGCGATACCGGCTTTGATGAACTCCCTGCAGACACTTCCGCCTTACTCAAAGAATTTGCAGAAAGCGGCTTTGTTAACATTGCTGGTGGCTGCTGCGGCACCACGCCAGCGCACATAGCAGCGATTGCGAACCTGCTGAAAACGCAAGCACCGCGCACGGTGGCGACACCTGCAGCGGCCATGCGTTTATCGGGCTTAGAGCCATTTACCGTCGATGAGAGTTCGCTGTTCGTGAACGTGGGTGAACGCACCAATGTGACGGGTTCAAAAGCCTTCGCGCGCATGATTTTGAATGAGCAGTTTGATGAGGCTTTAGCTGTGGCGCGGCAACAAGTTGAAAACGGCGCGCAGGTAATCGATATCAACATGGACGAAGCCATGCTGGATTCGCAAGCGGCGATGACCCGTTTCTTGAACCTGATTGCCTCCGAACCCGATATTGCGCGCGTGCCTATCATGATCGATTCGTCCAAATGGAGCGTGATCGAGGCAGGCTTAAAGTGCGTGCAAGGTAAGGCCATTGTCAATTCGATTTCAATGAAAGAAGGCGAAGCAGAATTTCTACGTCAAGCCACGCTGTGTAAGCGTTACGGCGCGGCAGTCATCGTCATGGCGTTTGACGAAAAAGGCCAAGCAGATACGTACGAGCGCAAGATAGAAATTTGTGAACGCGCTTACCGTTTGTTGGTTGATCAGTGCGAATTTGATCCACAAGATATTATTTTCGATCCGAATATTTTTGCCATCGCGACGGGGATTGAAGAACACAACAACTACGCCGTTGATTTCATCAATGCCACGCGTTGGATACACCAAAATCTTCCTGGCGCAAAGATTAGCGGTGGCGTGTCGAACGTCAGCTTTTCTTTCCGTGGCAATGACCCGGCGCGCGAAGCAATTCATACGGTCTTTTTATACCACGCGATTCAAGCGGGGATGACCATGGGCATTGTGAATGCCGGCATGGTAGGCGTGTACAGCGAGTTAGATGCGGAACTGCGCGAACGGGTGGAAGACGTGGTATTGAACCGTCGCCCAGACGCCACCGAACGCATGATCGATATTGCTGCCACGCTCAAAGCCGGTGGCAAAAAAGAGGAAGCAACTTTGGAGTGGCGCGGCGATAGTGTTGAGAAGCGCTTAGCGCACGCGATGGTGCACGGCATCACCAATTGGATCGTGGAAGACACGGAAGAAGCACGCCAGAAAATCATGAACGAAGGTGGACGCCCGATTCAAGTGATCGAAGGGCCACTGATGGCAGGCATGAATATCGTCGGCGACCTATTTGGGCAAGGGAAAATGTTTTTGCCGCAAGTCGTGAAATCAGCGCGCGTCATGAAGCAAGCGGTTGCGCATTTAGTACCGTTTATTGAAGAGGAAAAGCGCCGCAGTGGCGACAACAAACCGAAAGGAAAAATTGTCATCGCCACGGTGAAAGGCGACGTGCACGATATTGGTAAAAACATCGTCACCGTGGTCTTACAATGCAATAACTTTGAAGTGGTTAACATGGGCGTGATGGTGCCGTGTTCTGAAATTTTAGCGCGCGCGAAAATGGAGAATGCCGATATTATCGGGCTCTCTGGCCTGATTACCCCGTCGCTCGAAGAAATGGCTTACGTGGCCAAAGAAATGCAACGCGATCCGCATTTCCGCATGTTGAAAATACCCTTGATGATAGGTGGCGCCACCACCAGCCGCGCGCATACGGCAGTGAAGATTTCGCACAATTACGACGGCCCCGTGGTGTATGTGCCGGACGCTTCACGTTCCGTATCGGTTGCGCAATCATTGCTCACGCCCGAAACGCGGGATCAGTACATAGCGGACTTGGCGCTCGATTACGAACGTATTCGCACCCAACACGCGAATAAGAAAGCACTGCCCATGCTGAGCTTGGCGCAAGCCCGCGCCAACAAAATGAAGCTAGATTTCACTGGGCCGAATGCGCCAGTAAAGCCGAAGTTTATCGGTCGTCGTGTGTTTAAAAATGTCGATTTAGCTTTGCTCGCCAACTATATTGATTGGGGACCGTTTTTTCAAACGTGGGACTTAGCCGGTCCTTTCCCCGCCATCTTGACAGATGAGGTGGTCGGTGACGCCGCCAGTAAAGTGTTTGCCGAAGGCCAGGCGATGCTGAAAAAAATCATAGATGGACGCTGGCTCACAGCAAACGGCGTGGTCGCGCTGCTGCCCGCCAATACGGTACGAGATGACGACATCGAGGTGTACACCGATGAGTCGCGCCAAGAAGTGGCATTTACCTACTACGGCGTGCGGCAACAAACGGAAAAACCACTGATAGACGGCGTACAGCGACCAAACCAATGTCTCGCCGACTTCATCGCACCAAAAGACAGCGGCATTGCCGATTACCTGGGCATGTTTGCCGTCACCAGCGGTCTGGGAATAGAAAAACATGAGCAGCGCTTTGAAGCTGCGCATGACGATTACAGCAGCATCATGCTGAAATCTTTAGCAGATCGCCTCGCCGAGGCGTTTGCCGAATATTTGCATGAGCGCGTGCGCAAAGACCTGTGGGGCTTTGCCGCGCAAGAAAATTTCGCGACTGCCGACCTCATCCAAGAATCTTACCAAGGCATACGCCCAGCGCCCGGCTACCCTGCCTGCCCAGAACATACCGTGAAGGGCGACATGTTTAAGCAAATGCAGTGCGCCGAAATCGAGATGCAATTGACCGAATCGTGGGCGATGATGCCTGGGGCATCTGTTTCAGGCTTCTACTTCGCGCACCCGGCATCAAAGTATTTTGGCGTAGGCAAAATTGGCGACGATCAAGTCAATGACATGGCACATCGGCGCGGCGAGGAAAAAGCCTTAATCGAACGTTGGTTAGCCCCGATTTTGTAATCAGGAAGTTTTCTTGCAAGAAACAGGGGATGGTTGTCACTTTTTTGTGACTAATGCTTTTGCACGCCAAGCTGCTTCAATTGCAACTTTATCGACCGCCGGAGGCACTTAGCGGACGAACGGTTGCTGTCGCTGGTGATGCATACGTACAGAAAGCTTACATAATTCTTACGACAAATCGAAGAACTTGATGTAAATAAGCCATACTCCTGCATTTTTCGGAAAAAATACACTCTTTCGCGCTCGTATTTTCAGGCACTTTAAAATATACTCCAAGACGTATCAGTAATTGACCGAAGTTCATCGAAACCCTAGAATTTCATTTTTACAACGACTTATCAAAAAAAGTAAGAATTTAGACACTCTTGACTTATCTGAATGAATTTCGACCTATACTGAGTAGTATTGTTACAAAGCATGATTTTTTTCGTTCCATTTTTAGCCTTCATTTGTACAAACGATGATCTGAACGCTAACGAAAAAGATAGTGATAAGTTTGTCTCACGATCTGGGTTGGCAAACACTGGCAACATTTTTGATAATTTCGGCGATTTCGCTTAATGACCGACATTCAGACACAACTTATTGAGGTTTCGCAATTGCGTGTTGGGATGTTTATTTATCTCGACATCGGGTGGATGGCGCACCCATTTCCTGTCAATAGTTTTGAAATACGTAGCGAAGCGCAAATCGCCACCATTCGCTCCTTGGGTTTGGATCGCGTACGTTACGCGCCTGGCAAAAGTACACAAGAAACTCCCTCTGCCGAGGTAATCGCTTCAAATGTCGTGCCGATTGTGCCCGAGCCAA
>OFSE01000461.1_pt1 | contig 12153 bp, 13 predicted proteins | sample 1543261 | NCBI WGS metagenome assembly OFSE01 (sample SAMN07774225, study PRJEB24372) | wastewater metagenome | isolation source: Exp Tend VB 50WW | collected 2016-02 | reverse complement strand
TTTCCGGCCAGTTTTATGCGTCAAAGCCTGGAGGCCGCCGGTTTCGACATGGCAGCCCTGCAGGGCAAGGGTGAAGTGAACTTCGGCGACAAGCTCAAGCCGATCAACGACGAAGCCAAGGCCTGGAAAACCGTGTGGTCGGCCGGCCAGGGCGTCGGCGACATCGATGACCTGCCCAGCGTGGCCGAACTTGTAGCCCGCCTGGATGCCGAATACCGGGCAGCGCGCCAGCGCTTCACCCCACTCGAACACTAAGCACCTCCCTGGCGGCTGAACTCAAGCAGCCGCCAGGAACTAGGCCACCTTTCTCCTGTTGCGCACTTGTCGCCCAGGGCTGCGGCCCATTAGGCTGTGCGCTCAACTCTTTCCTGCCGACAGGGATGCCCGCATGTCACAAGCCCGTTTCAAGATCGTTTTCAGCGGCGAATTGATGCCCGCAGCGCAACTGGACGAGGTCAAAGCCAACCTGGCGCGCCTGTTCAAAAGCGACAGCGCCAAGATCGAAAGCCTGTTCTCTGGCAACCCGGTCGCTCTCAAGCGCGATCTGGCTGAAGACGAGGCCGAAAAGTACCTGGCCGCCCTGCAGCGTGCCGGTGCCAAGGTGTACAAAGAGGCCGACCTGGCCGCCAGCCTGAGCCTGGTAGAAACCGAAGACCACAATCCGCCTGCGGCTGCCAATGAAGTCACTGCAAGCACCGACAGCAACCGCATGAACTGCCCCAAGTGTGGTCACGAACAAGACAAGGCAGCCGAATGTTCGGCCTGCGGCATCATCATCGACAAATACCTGGCACGCCAGGCCGAACTGGCCGCCAGTGCGCCCGCCATCACCATCACCAGCACCATCAGCAGCGCGAATGGCAACGCCGCAATCGTGATCATGCCCTGCAGTGCATCCAGGCCACCGGCCAGCAGCAACGCCGCTGCAATCAGCGCCACCGCGATGCCCCAGGCCAGCTTGCGCTTCAACGGCGGATCGCCTGCCTCGTCAGTGGACATGCTGGCCAGTACCAGCACCGCCGAATCGGCTGATGTCACGAAGAAGATCATCAGCAGCACCAGTGCGATGCAGGAAAGCAGCAAGGGCAGCGGCATGCTGTCAAACAGGGTGAACAGCACCGTTTCATAGCCATTGCCCAGCGCCTGCACCAGGTCGGCGTGGCCGAAGATCTGCGCCCACAGCGCAGTACCACCAAACACCGCGAACCAGAAGAAGCCCAGCACCGTGGGTGCCAGCACGACGCCGATGACGAACTCGCGGATGCCGCCCGTGAAGCTCATGACGAGCTGGTGATTCGCGCTTGAACTGACCGCGGCCGCGTTGCCGTCCTTGATGACGACGGCGCCGGTGTTGGCCGCCTGAGCTGCGCGCCCGATGGCAACGGCGTCGCTCGCGGAGGCGAGCCCGCTGCGGCCGCCGACGACGACGGAGTAGTCGCCGCTCGCGGTCCCGCCGGAGCCGCCCAGGCAACTTGCCGCGGTGCCGCTCGCGGTGTTGGTCGTCCCGCCCGCAACCGTCGAGCTCGTGCCCGATGCGGCGTTGGTGGTGCCGCCCGAGCAGGTGCCCGTCCCGACCGCCGAGTTGCCGGTGCCTCCGCCCACGGTGCCATGAACCCCGCGCTCGACTACCTCCGTCGAACGTCGGATAGAACGGCCTCCCTCGAGTCGCAGCGCCGACGAAAATCGCCGCCGCTTTGGAAGCGCCCCACCTCAGCCCGCCGGGCGCGCCCGAGGCCCTGCCGGCCCCAGCCACGAAGGTGCGGACGTGCAATATGCACGAGGACTGCGACGCCGCGGACGCCAAGCGGCAGGCCCGTGACGGCAAGCGGGCGGCTCACTGCCACAGCGATGACTGTGAGGACTGTTTCGGGAAGTAGGACCTAGGCAAACAAGCCCGAGTCGAAACCGAGCCCCGCCGTGTCAAACTTGAGCGCGTCCTCGCCGTCGAAGTAAAGCTCGAGATCGGCCACGTCGGGGATCGCTTGCAGCAGCAGGGTGCGCAGGGCGACTTGGACAACGGGATCCGTGATGCCCGGCGCGTGGACCCAAACCGTGAGCGGTCCCGACCACACGGTCGGCTGTGCGGCTCCGGTGGGGGTGAGCGCCTGGACCACACGGAGCACGTCCCCGCGCGACCCCGACGACGCCCGCGCGATGACCGCGGCAAGCAGCACCTTGCGCCAGATCGCGGGCGTCCACGTTGCCCGGCGCGGCTGCCCGAGGATGGCCCCCCACGGCGCGAGGGCGAACGGGTAGGTTTCACCCGTGGCCGAGGTCAGGTCCAGCGCCGTGAGCACCTGCCGTTGGGCGTCCCAAAGGACCTGAAAGCGCGCCGCGAAGGTCTTGACGATGGCGAGGATTAGGGGCGTGCGGAAGGCGACGGGCAGGGATGCGACGGCGTCGGCGACGTGGTCGACCTCGAACTCGGGGATCCGCAGCGCCGTGGACACGCCCGGAGGCTAGGGGCTTGACAGGTCGGGTGGAGGGGCTTAGCTTATGATGACCATGACGAATCGCACCGACATCGCCCGTCCCACCCTCCGCGGCGTGGCCGCCGTCACGGCCGCCCGTGCTGGAGCGCCCCTCTTCATCCTCAATCCGCAGACCGGATGGGGCCTTGCCGACGCAGCCACGCTCACCCGCGCGGAGCGTCTCATCGCTGACGGTGCTGCCCACGCGACGTGGATCTACGGTGCCAATGCGTGACCCCGCCGTCCTCGCCGTGTTCGCCGTCCGCGTCACGGCTGACGAGTTCGCCCGCCTCGCCGCGGGCCTGCCGCGGAGATCTCGATCCGGTACGTACGGCGCCGCGCGTGGTGGGCGTGGGTGCTCCGCACTTGGGCGCGGGCCTAGATCTCCGACGTGGTCACGTCGCCCTCGGCGATGGCGGCGCGGGCCCGAACGCCGATGCTGTACTTCGGCACGAACGGGTCCGCGCTGCCGGCGAGACGATACCCGGCCGTGATGGCCGAGTAGGAGTCCTCGGGGAGCGCGAGGCCGATCACGTTGTACAGGCGGGCCGCTGTGGGGTCCTGCCCGATCTTCCACGCGAGCCCCGCCACGGCTGCCGCGGTTTGGTCGGCCACGTCGATCGGCATGTCGACCTCGGCGCCCGTCGTCGTCAACGCCACCTCCACCTCGAGGTCGACCGTCGACGGGCGGGTGAACTTGACCTCCACGGGGATGTCGGCATAGGTGTTCGCCGCGATCGTCGTGGAGCCCGCGAACCCGGCGACCGCTGAGACGGAGTTGTAAAGCGCGCGCGCGATCTCCTCGTCGCCGCCGCCCACCACGATCGCCTCGACCGACTTCGGGGGAACGGCCGTGACCGGATCCACGACCAGCGTCCGGTTGACCAGCACGCGGGTCTCCGCCGTCACGCCGGGCACCTGCAAGAGCGCCGCCGTGATGGCCGGTTCGGTCCCCGCACCGCTGGCGATGCTCGCCTTGAGTCGCGCCCGGTAGGTCTCGAGGTCCTCCTCGGGCTCGCCCGGGGTGCCGACCGTGGCGTTGAAGATGTCCGTGATCGAGGGCGTGACCGAAACGACCTGCCAAAAGTCGCCGCCGGTGATCGCGATCGTCACGTCGACGGGCTCGACCGCGATTAGCGTGACCGTGACCGTGCCGCCGCCCTCGATGACTGACCCCGCCGGAGCGCGCCAAAGCGTGTCGGTCGGCAGGTGGCGAAACGTGCGATTCGAGCAGTCGAAGGCCGGCACACCCGTGATCGTGCCGGCGACCGCGCCGTAGGAGGCGCCCAGCCGCGGCAGCCCGAACGAGGCCCCGATCCCCTCAAGGATCCGCCCCTGTGCGTTGTCCAGGTTCAGGGCGTCCACCACGTCGAGCAGCCCGCCCTGCAGGTACAGCTCCCGCAGCGCGAGGACGTGGAAGATCTGGCCCTCTACGCTGGTCAAGTCCGAGGCGTCGAAGTCGGCCCCGATGAGCAGCGCCACCGCGGCAGCAGCCTCGGCGACGATCTCGCTCCCCAACTGGACGACGGGACCTTCGGCGCTGAGGGCAAACGGCACGCCCGAAGGCTAGGGAGCGCGCCGAGGACGACAGGCGACCGCGGCCCGGAGCGCGGCGTCGATGCACTCGGGGGACCGGCCAGCGCCGGGCGGGCAGGCGGCCTCGGCGGCGATGCCGGCCTCGATGCACACGGCAGGGTCCGGCGGGGCGAGATCGGGCGCGGTGGCGCAGCCCTCCACGACGACGACGAGGCCGAGCCCGAGGGCCCAGCCGAGGAGGGAGAAGCGCGAAGTTGGGCGCGAAGCGGGTTGCACGGCCCGAGGCTAGGGTCGGCGCGGCGAGGTCCAATCGAGGTCAGCCTGCGAGTGCGGCCTTCCGCGTGACGCCGATACCACCCGACGAGGGCGCACCGGTAAGGCTTGGACGGCCCGTATGCCAAAAGGTTTGACCGCTTTCAAAAGACCAGCGGTATACGGCCGCGCCCTTACCACGCGCCACGAGCCAACGGGCCGCATCGCGAATAACAGGATCGAAACAGTCAATGAGGTCACAGGCCGTCAACATATCGTGAATATGTGCCCGCCCTGCCCGCGGCGCAAGTGCTATCTTCGCACTCGTGACGAGACTTGACGCGCTAAACGCCCCGGACCTCGTGTGTGATCCCATCCCAAATCCGATCCTGTGCACCCTCGCGCGTCCCTCCCCGGAGCGGCGCGTCAACCCCCTTGCGCGCGATCGTGCTGGGGGCGTTGCCGGGCGTCATGGTCTCGATCTTCGCCCGCATGAGGTCCTCGATCCGCTCCCCGAGGGCGTTCAGGCCGCGCCGCACCTTGGCCGCGCTGTCCCGGTCCGCGATCACCCCGCGCACGATCCCGGCGACGTGGGCGTTGATCTCCTCGACGTTCTCGTCCAGCACGGGCTGTAGCACGGGCCGGGCAGGGGGCCGCTTGCCGTCGCGCGAGCCCTGCTCGTTGATCGCCACGATGCGAGCGACCTCGGGGTCGGCCCAGCCGACGACGAGCGTGCTGCCCTCGAAGGACCGGATCGCGCGCAGGGTGTCGACAAACACGCCCCTAGGCTAGATTGGACGTGGCTGCCGGGGTGGGCGATGATGCAGTATGGGCCCGATCGCACCGCTCGCAGAACTGACCACGATCAACGGAACCGAGTACATGGTCCACTGGGGCGGGTACACGCACCGCGCTGAGTTCGCGGTGTGGGAGGTGGTGGGTGCTCGCAAGTGAACTTCGAGCAAGACATGCACCTGTGTGGGCGGGGATGCTGGCAGGCACACGTGGACATCGTTCGGCACGTGTGGCGTCGCGCGTTCGATTTGATGGATTCGCCGTACCCGGCCGAGGACTGCGCCCCGCTGCGCTAGGCCCGCCCGGTGCCGATCGTGGGGATGCAGTCGCGCAGCGCCATCGCCGTGATCCCGTAGATGGTGCGCCCGTCCAACGACCCGGCCGCCTCGCCGACCTTGACCTGCGCGACCGCGTACGAGGTCGACGCGCCGCCCAGCGAGACCGACGTGGACGACACGGGCCCGACCACGCCGGCGACCCCCACGCCCGTCACCGCCAGCATGTGCGCTACGTGCCACGCCACGATGTCGCTCCACTCGTCGCATAGGGTCAGGTCGGCATAGAGTCGCCCGACGGTCGTGATCAACCTCGCGATCACCAGATCGGGGATCGCATCCCACCGGCCGACCGGGTCGAAGGCAAGGGCTTTCACGTCGGCGGCGGTCGGCACCGCCCGAGGCTACCGGGGCAGCGCCAGCACTCCGGCCCGCCGCGTGGTGGGGTCGTAGACGGCGACGAGGCGTCCGGCCTGGCAGAGCTCCGCGACCGCAAGGCGGGCCCGCTGGCGCCCAGCAGCGTCCGTGGCGAGTGCGTCGGCGATCTCGGCCGTGATGCTGGTGCCGTCGTGGTCGGCGACGAAGGCGAGGACGCGGTCGCAGGTGTCGGCGAAGCGCTGGGCGAGAACGGGGCGAGGCGACATGCTCGGAAAATACCGTCGCGATCTACCCGAGATCAAGGTCAGGCAGCGAGCGGGAGGCCGACCTGTGCGCGATGGTGCGCGGCGATGCGGACGGCCTCGCCCCACTCGTCGTCGGTGAGCACGCCCGTGCGGAGGTGAGCGGCGAGCCGATGCCCGGCGGCCGAGGTGGACCCGGCGAACCCGACGCCGTTCTGCTCCCGCGCTCGGTCCGGATCCGCGTCGGCGAGCGTGAGGATGGCCTGCTCGGCGTGGCGCTCCGCTGCGGTCACGGGCGGGCGGGCGTCGAACAGCCGCGCGGCCTCGGCCTCCCGCGCACGGGCCTCCGCCGCCGCGGCGTCGCGCTCGCAGGCGTCCACGAGGTCGCGCGTCCCCCGACCCTGCACCACGGGCGGGAGACACCCGTCGGCCTCGCCCGCCACCTTGACCAGCCAACGCCCCACGTGGCCGCCGGGGAGGCCCGTGGCGACGCGTGCGAGGCGGGCGAGCAGGGCAGGGTCCCGGATCCACCCGGGCCGCGTGGGGCGTTCCACAGGCGCCGGGGCGGGGGCGGGCAGACCCACGACGACGGCCCCGAGGTCCGGCACCGCTGACACCCGCCCGCCGAGTTCCGCAACACGGTCGACGGTGCCGGCGATCATGCGGGCCTTGTGCGTCAGCAGGTCGGCCATGCGGTCCTCGATCCACGCGTCGCCGCGGAGCAGGACGACGGTACAGGGGAGGGTCTGCCCGATCCGGTGGATGCGCGCGAAAAGCTGCTCGTTTAGGGCCGGGTTCCACTCGAGGTCACAGACCACCATGTCGGCCGCCGCGGTGAGGGTGAGCCCGACTCCGCCCGCCCGGATCGTGAGCGCGACCCCCTTGAGATCGCCCCGCTGGAATGCCGCGACGATCCGCGTGCGCTCCGCCGCGTCGACCCCACCCGCGATGAGCGCCCACCCCGGCCGCGTGGCCACCCGCTCGCACACCTCGCGGTGAGCCGAGGCCAGCACCAGCGGGCGGCCCGCGGCCTCACACTCCTCCACGATCTCGAGCGCGGCCGGCAACTTGGCCAGGGCGAGCACGCGCCGCGCGGCCGCCATTTCGCCGATCTCGCTGCCGGCGCGGAGCGCTGACTCGATGGCTTCGGCTGTGGCGTCGGGGTCTGCGGCGACGGCATCCACGGCGGGGCGGAGGCGGCCCTCGATGGCGGCGGCGAGTTCGGCGGCCTGCCCCTCAATGGCGACGCGGCGCTCGAGGATCGTGAGCGATGGCAGGTCCTTGGCCACGTCCGCTTTCGTCCGGCGCAGCGAGACACGGGACAGGGCGACGGTGGCTGCCGCGGTGGGAGTCGCTTCGGCGCTGTGAATGGCCCCGCCGAACGCCTTGCTAAACGCCGTCCACGATGAAAAGGCGGTCTTGAACGCGCCGACCGCTTCGAGGACCGCTTTGAGTTCGGCGGGGCGATTGCATACCGGCGTCGCCGTCACCAGCAGGCGCCGACCGTCGACCTTGCCGATCGCCGCGAACACGGCGCGGATGGCCTTCGCGCGGTTCGATCGGGCGTTCTTGACCACATGCCCCTCGTCGGCTGCACCGTCGACCCCGCGCGGACACGGCCCGGCGGCGGCCACGTCGTCCGCGTTCACCACGTCGTAGTTGACGATCACGATCTCGCCCGGCCCTGGCCAGCGGAAGGACCCGGCGCAGCGATTGCCGTCCGAGGTTTCGGCGCAGGTGCGGAGCCGTGGAGCGACGGTCACGCGCTCGCACACGTCCGGCATGAGCGGGACGGGGCGGTCATTGATGACCCTGACGAGGACCCCGTCAACCTCCACGCGCTCGTCGGTCGACGCCCGCGGAGCGGCGCCACCCTCGCCCTCGGCGCCCGCGACCGACACGTCGCCGATGAGTCGGGCCCGCGAGACCTTGCCGCGCCCGAACCCGGCCGCCGGGGCGGAGCAATGCCCACCCGGGGCGCACCCGTCGACGCCCACCCCGGCAGCCCCCTCGACTTCGGCGGTGCAGGTCGGCCGGGTGCCAGCGTTGCTCTTGACCCCATCAAGGACCACGGGGCGCAAGTCGGGGCGCCACATGGCCGCCTCACGCTCCCACACGCCCTTGACCGACGCGGGGCAGAAGACGACGATCCGGTCCCCGAACGCGAGGAGGATCTGCATCGTCTTCCCGAGGCCCATGTCATCGAGCAGCGCGCCGGCCCGCGTCGCCCGCACCCACCGGATCCCGTCGAGTTGATACGGCCGGGGCACGAGACCCCGCTCGGCCAGGGCAGCGACCACCCGGCCGAGCTGTGCGTCGGCGTCGGCCACCACACCCCCCACGACTTCGCTGCCGGCCCGGAGGCGCGTCGCGGCCTCCTCATCGACCGCCCGCACCTCGAAGCCCGCCGACTGCAAGGCAGCCACCGCACGGGCCGCTGCGGGCCCATCGCCGACCTGCCCCTTGCTGGGCTCGGCCACGAAGCGCAACTCGCCGACCGCGTTCCGATACGCCGTGAACGCCGCGTCACCGTAGCGATCTGCAAGGCCGAAAAACAACCCACCGGCTGCCTCGCGCTTCGTCAACTTGTGGCGCCCCTTTCCACCGGGAGGGGGCACGCGGACGAGGACGACGGGCAGGGCAGCAGTGGACATGAGTCAGGATCCCCGATCGGCGCAGCGAGGTCTAATCAGGCGTCGGGGCTCAGGACTTCCGCGCCGCTGGACCGTGACCACTCGAGGTTCACCAGCGTCTCACGGTCATCCCAATCAAGGCCCGCCGCTGCGTTGCGCGCCTCGGTGTCAGAGTACCCAAGGGTGATGAGGTGGGAGACACAGGTTTTGTGGGACATGCTGCGAATATGGGCCCGCCCCACCCGCCGCGCAAGGTCTATCTTCGCGCCTGCGATGAGACTTGACGCGGGGCCCGAGGTGCGCCACGATGACCCCATGACAATCCGGGATTTGGTAGGGTGGGCAGCGTGGGGTGCTGACGGGGTGGACAACGCGGCGACGCATGCGCAGGGGGCGGAACTGCTCGGGAGGCGGATCATGGGGTACGAGGGAGATCTCTCCGCTCACATGCTCCTGACCGGGACCATCGTGGGCGTGACCTTCGAGTCGCGCTCGTGGCGGTGGGTGGTCCGCACGGCGTCGGGGTCCCTGTATCGACTCGGGGACTCGATGCACCGCACGGCCCGCGCGGCGGCCGACGTGGCGTCCGAGACGGTGAGCCTGCCGCGGGCGGCATGAAAAAGGCCCCGGAGTCACCTCCGGGGCCTACGCGTCGTCGCGTCAGGGACTACTACAGGGCGGGATCGCCAGCAGCAGCGCGGTAGATGATCTTGCGGCCCTTGGGCTCGAAGTCGACCACACCGCCGCTCGACTCACGCATGACGGTGGAGTGCTTGCCGTAGTGGTCCGGCCAGGTCTTGATCTCGAGCTGCCGCCCAACGACGTGGGCGAAGACCTCCGGATCGTCGCGGTAGACCATCGCGCAGGAGCGCTGCTCGCCGCCGACCCGAATGCCGCCGGACAGGCGCGCGGCCATGGTGGCGTTGATGCCCTTGCTCTCGATCTTCGTGATGGCCGCCGCGCCCAGCGAGCGGAACTCGTTGGCCACGACGATCTTCTTGATCGAGGGGGCCCGGCGCATGAAGTTCTCCAGCGCGCTCTCGCCGGGGGTCGTGACACCGTCGGTCCACATTTGGCGCGCGAGGTGGGCGTAGGAGGCCGGGTCCATCGCCAGGGAGTCGGCGACCCGATCGTCCTGGAAGTTGACATCGGTGGACTGGCTCGACACGAGGCCGAGCAGGTTGTTGACGTTGACCACGGGGTCCGTGCCGGCGAACTCGGACTGCGTCGCGGCGGTGGCGGGGGTGCTGCCGTAGAGCAGGCCCGGGAGGCCAGCGGTCGAGAGCTGACCGAACGCGGCGATCCACGCCCGCTTGCGATCCATGGCCCGCTGAGCGCCCGTCATCTTCTTGTCGACCAGCGACCACGGCGGCCCGCCGTTGGCACGCACGGCCGCCTCGATCTCGAGTTCGCGGTCGGTCCAGTTGGCGCCTTTCTTGTAGAACCGGAGTTGGCGCAGGACCGACCCGCGCTCCGCGTCGGCACCAGTCGCGCCCATCGGCTCGAAGGTGTCGCCGAGCTCGGCGTCCTCGTCGGTGTCGATCTCCTGATACTGCAGGTACTCGGTCAGGACCGTGCCGATCGTCTCGGTCGGGATCACGTTGAAGATCGTCGGCGAGGCGTAGCGCTGCTTCAGGACCCGGCCGAGGACGTGGACCGTCTCGGCGTGCAGCCACACGGAGTCGGCGTCGGTGCGCATGCCGGAGCGGGCGGCCGGTTCGCGCAGCCAGCGGGTGAGCCACTGCTCGAGCGCGCCCTGATACTCCTCATCGGCCTTGATCGCGGCGTCGCGGGTGTTGAGTTCGCCGGCCACGAAGGCATCGACGATCTGCGCGGCGCGGGGGACGTGCCGGCGCATCGCGTCGACCACGACCTTGTTGCCCGGCATCGAGTCGCGCAGGGCGAGGTAGCGGGCGGGGAGGTGGGTCTGCGAGTGGTCGATCTTGGCGTGCTTCGACCACCGCACGCGCGGCTGGGGCTCGAAGGAAACGAGGGCGCTGCCGTCCCGGCGAAGGCCGTAGGCGAACTTGGAGAGGTCGGGGGTGGTCACGTGTTGGGCTCCTAGGCGCGGCAGGGAAGGGTGAAGCGCGGGCACTGCGAGGCTACGCAGCGCCCGTCAGCGGCTAGCAGCGGAACTCGAGGTATCCGACACTGGCGGTCGCGGCGTGGGCCTTGCCCCAGCGCGAGCCATCGAGGGCGATGGCGGTGGGAGCGACCTGCGCGACCGTATTGGTCACGGTGCAGGCGGTGGTCGCCGGGCTGTACTCGGCGAGGGTCCACGTGGTCGTCTTGTCGCGGGCGACGAGGGTCACGGTGGCCGACAGAACCGTCGCCGTGAAGCGCGGGCCCACGATCGGGTCGGCCGCGATCTTGGCCTGCAGGAGCGTGGCGGTCGCCGCGTTGCTGGCCCCGGTGGCGACCGAGACGACGTAGCCGTTGAAGTCGATGCCGACCGCGTCGGTCCCGTTGAAGGCCGAGATCACGCCGGTCCACGTGCCGAAGGTGCCGCCGTCGTTGCTGCGGAACTTGCCCGCGTCGACTCCGCTGATCACGACGTAGGGGATGCCCAGCATGAGCGCTGCACCCGGCGAGTCCGCGAGCTGGACCTTGGGATAGCCGCCGGGGATGACGGACAGGTCGCGGCCCGGGGGCGTGCCCTTCGCCGGATCCCACCCCGCCAGCGCGAGCGAGTAGGGGGTGTGGCGGAAGTTGCGAAGCGCCACGCCGAAGATGTCCGCGGCGACGGTGCCCGAACCCGGCGGCTTGACGGCGCCGAAGTCGGAGGCGTCGCGGATGACCGCGGTGCCGGCGGCGACGTAGGCCGGAGCCGAGCCGCTGGTGACGGTCGTGATCGGGGTGAGGTCGGGGGTACCGGGGGTGTAGGAGGTGATCGTCGGGTCGCTGAGACCTTCGAGGGTCAACTGCACGTCGGCGCCGCTGACGGCCGCGAGGGCGACGGCGCGGTGAGTGGCGAGGGCGTTCCACAGGGCGACGAAGGTCGCGGCCGTGGTGGCGCCGGTCACGGGGTAGGTGATGCCGTCGATCACGAAGCCGACGACGCCGCCGTCGAAGCCCGAGGGGGTGGCGGTGATGACCTTCGAGGTCGGGGGCACGGTGCCGGCGACGTGGCAGTCGATCCCGCTGATGTTGGGCGAGTCGGCCCACAGGCTGCCGGCCGGGTTGGCGCCGGTCTCGCCGCTGTAGTCGGTCTGCGGGAAACCGGAGAGAGAACCGAGGAGGGTGGATGCGAGGGTCATGGCTGCGAGGCTCCGTTCGAGGGCAGGGGGTGTCGCGGCCGGTTAGCCGTCGTCGTAGAGGGCGCTGGGCGTGTGGGTGGGGGCCGCGTCCTGGCGCAGCACCGGGGTCTCGACCGACGGCTTGACCGGGTCGGGGACGACCTTGACGGGCGCGGGGTCGCGGCCGCCGGCGGTGGACAGGGCGACGTAGGCCGCCTCGATCGCGTCGACCGAGTCGCGCTTGAACGAGTCGCCGAGGCGCGCCTTGACGGCCGCGCGCTTGACCGCGAAGTCGTCGTCCGAGTCGGCCACGTCCAGCTTGCCGCCCGCGACCT
>OFSE01000460.1_pt1 | contig 12175 bp, 12 predicted proteins | sample 1543261 | NCBI WGS metagenome assembly OFSE01 (sample SAMN07774225, study PRJEB24372) | wastewater metagenome | isolation source: Exp Tend VB 50WW | collected 2016-02 | reverse complement strand
AGCTTCTCAAGCCACGCGAGCGCCGTATCGTGTGTCAGCTCTGCCGCACCTGCTACCGCATTGGCTTGTTTGTTCGCTCCGTTGACGCTGAGACAGCGTTCTGCCGTCGGCAAGTAGTCCACCGCGGGCAGGGGCGCATACCGAGCTGACATCTCGTTATAGGACTGCGTACGATGACGCTGCCACTCACGTAACGCCATGATCGGCGCTTGCACTTCGATGACCATGCCGGCCATTTCAAAGGGCGTCTCATGCCGGTTCTGCATGAGGTAGCGCAGCAGCTTTTCGTCGCCGGGTGCTTTATTGTCACCCCACCCCAAAAAACCCTTCTGCGTCGACATCCGCGCAGCTTCCACAATGCGCTCGTCGCTGCCCCAGTGTTCAATGATTTCGAGGTAGCCGTGATCGAGAATGGTGGTTCTCATTGCGGCACGCTCTGTGTAGACTGCTCCTCGGCCCGCATTTCCTGCCAGCGCTTGAGCGTATCGATCGCCTCTTGGATGTCGCGCGTGATGTCCTTACCGCCGCCACGCCCGCCAGCACCCTCGACGCTCTTGAAGTAGTGGCTGTGTTTGCGTTCACTCATAATTGACTTACCGTATCACGTAACCGTGCCGTTTGCAACCTTTATCCGCGTGCCACGCAGTCGCTGGGCTACGTCTTCGACGCACGTAAGCACGATGACCAGCTCGCGCTGTGCGACGGTTTCAAGTAGCGCCGCGACAGCATCTTGCCTGTCTTCGTCGAGCCCATGAAGCGCGCCGTCAAGAAAAAGTGCGCCTTTCACCTTCGCATCGCCCATGCCCGACAGGCCCAAAAGCACAGCCAAATCGCACAGTCGGCGATGCCCCTCGTTCAGCTCTTTGTACTTCCGCGCGCCGAGTTTCACCGACAGCCCATCGTCGATGATCCGAAGCTGAAGCCCTGGAATCCATGCCGATGCGGCTGCTTCCAAGATGGCCAAGGAGTCTGCTAACAGCTTTGGCCGCGCATCGACGATAAACGCTTCAAGCTGTTTCAGCCGCGACACCATGCGCCCGTGTAACCGTGCCTCTTCCTCGACGATGCCCTGCTGTGTCTCTAGCTCCGCACGCCGTCCCGCCGTTGCCGCGGCACGCTGCGCCGCCGCTTGCACTTCGCGCAGCCGACGCACCGAAGCCTGCAGTGCCGTGCTCTCGTCTGCCGCCGCACGCCGTGCCGCCTCTTGCGCGATCCGTTCGCTTCGGGCTTCTGCCGCTTCCTCGTGCAGCCGTCGCAGCGTGGACCCCGGCACGCTCTGCCGGCATGTCGGGCACTGTCCGGCATGCAGCGCGGTGATGTCCTGTTGTAGCCGTGATAAGCGTTCGGCCAGTTTCCCTTCCTTCTTGGCCATCTCGGATGCCGCCCGTTCTGCCGCTTCCAGCGCCGCCGATGTCGCGGTGAGTTGTGCCCCCAAATCCGCAACACCCGGCAGTGGAAGCGGTTGCTCCGCCAGCACGGCGCGCACCTGTCGCGCTTGCGCTTCAGAAGCGGTCTGTTTGCCCTCTGCGGCGCGCAAATCTTCGCGGAGCTTGCGCAGCCCAGCGTCAAGCTGTTCAAGCCCTAGAAGGCGCTCTAGAAGCTTCTTACGCTCGCCGTCGGTTTCCGCTCCGAAGCGCGCAGTGAGGTCGGCATCGAAAACCCGCGTACGTTGCCACGTCGCAAAGTCGCCGACGATGCTGGTCAGCCGCTGTTGCGCCTTCGCCGTCGTCAACGTCGTCTCACCGTTTACGAGCAAGCTCGACGGCGTGCGACTCACGGTCAGCCCCGGTAGCGACAGGTCGATGCGATCGGCCTCACTCCGCCACGCTGCAGCCCCGCGCAGGCTCTTACCCCACAGCGCCGCAGCGTACGCTTCGACAAGGCTCGATTTGCCGCTACCATTCGCACCATGTACGACGACAAGCCCCGTAGTCGGCAAATCGACAACAGTGTTACAGTGCGGCGGGTATGGGTGAAGGTGCAGCCTCATAGGTAGCGGTTCAGAATCTCTTGCACCGCGGCGCGCTCGTCGCCGGGCGCGATGGTGTCGAGCCAATGGCTCACAAGCTCGTCGAGTGCAGCTTGTGGCGTCGGATAGTATAGCATGCTTCCCGTATGAGGGTGCAAGCCGTACGGTGTTCGGGGCACCTGTATTGCCGCCGCCTGTTCCACTGCGACGGGCAACGCTTCGTAGGCTTCTAGCCCCGGCGGGGTTTCGGGTCTGTCGCCAGTGTAGTAGCGACGTAGGAACAGGTTGTGACCGAGCTTAGCCGCCTCAGCGACGACGGCTTTTTCCTCTTCATCGCTGCGCACGGTGCAAAACCGCGGCCCTGGCAGCTCTTCCCAGCTCAGGCGTTCGCCGTTCCAGAATGCCACAGTGCCGTAGCCGTACAGCCCCGGATTGTCCCACCCCGTGGGAACCAAAGCGCCGATTTGCATAACTACTAATGGGCTCTCTGCGTCCGTCTTTGACAGATTCGGCATTTTCGCCAAGTAGGGCGAGTCTTGACGTAAATTGTATTCTCTTCGGAATACGGATGGCCCTGCGGGCAGTGCGTTTTGCGCGCGTTCTTCGCTGGGCCGCTCTCGCCCCGTAAGATGTTCACTTTCTGAGTGACCACTTCCATGTGGGCAGGATTCACGCATAGCCGGTTGTAGCAGAGATGATCTATCTGAAAGCCCTTCGGATACGAACCATGAAGGCTCTCCCATATCATGATGTGGGGGTATCGTTGACGGCTCTTTTTGTTCTCCTGTACGGTAAAGTGTCCATACCCGTTTCTCTGAGCTGCGGTCCAGATCCAACAGCGGCCCCTGTCCGGACACCGATCGGGAATAGGTCCATCTTTGTTGATTTTTATCCAAAAACGCGGGGGTAGTTCCATTTGAGTGCCATATCCGTCTTTTGTGGTAGTCGCCGCACATCAGCACTCGCACATCTCTGTCGCGCATCCAGGTGAAAAGCTCGTCAACGTGACAGGCGGGGCGCTTGCGCAGGTACGGCGGAAAGCTGTCGTCGTAGATACCGAAATGGCCAACGACAAGCGGCGCAGCAGTACGGATATCGTCAATGTTGGCGGTGTAGGGCACGAGCGTCGCAAGAGGCCGATCCAGCCAGCCTCCCGCGACGAGCTGCCGCACTTTGTCGGCGATACGCTCTGACGGTGCGTACAGGCCCAGCGAGTGATCGTCTGCGGCTGTCGCGTCGTGATTGCCGACGACTAGCCCTGACTCCTCAGGCAGCGTCGCACGAATCCGCTGTGCAAGCTGCGGCTGAATCGGCCCGGCGCTGTCCACAAGGTCGCCCGCGACAATCAGCTCTGCGTCGCGCCGCTGCGCCAACGCACTTGCACGCTGCAACACGTCAAGGCACAGCTCTCCCCGCCGGTTGACGCCACGAACAAGCGCACCACCATGTCTCTTGTGGTTCCAAATATGCGGATCGGCGACGGCGGCGAGGGTCATACGTTTAGGTCCTTGTCCGGTCCAACTGCAATGGGAAGCCCTGCCGTGTTGAAATCGTGTCCTCCTGGCAGCGAGTGCCATGAAGTAGGCGGAGTATAATCATCTTCCATGCACTCGTTAGAGGATAGCCACATCCCGTGTTCGTCTCGACGAATGACAACGAAAGGCGCGGGTTCGCCCGTAGCCTAGCACGTAAAGGTTCGTCGGTGGAAGTTCGCGATCTGTTGGAATGAAATTACGAAGTTTCACTTGGCTTTCTCCGTTGCTGCCGTCTGTTGCCGCTCGATTTCGTCGGCGAGGGCTTTCAGTTTGTCAACTAGTACAGGGCACGTTGCGACATCGTGCCACTTGTTCGATTCAGCCCATCGGCCAACAAAGCGCATTTGCGCCCAAATTGCTCGTGGGCGCTGAACCTCAGCAAAGACCGTCTCGGACGGTGAAAGGAGCGCGGGTGTAGGGTTTGATCGTGATTTCCGTCAGCTTCGACAGGCAGACAGTTTACTCCCCGCATACGCAAAGTCAAGAGGTTTTGCACCATCTAAGGCATGATTTCCGACGGCAGTTCTCCCGTAGTCCCTCCCGGTACCGCCCCCGCTGGCACACCGCACACCCAAAGTCTGCAGCCTGAAACCCGTTCTGTGTCGGCTGTGACGGTTGCGGGCTCCGAAGTGAAGCCGTCCAAAACGCCGCCGCTTGACAACATCGTGCAGGTGCCGCAGTCGGGCATCGGGGGCTTCGGACAGAACGGCATTCTAGGGTGGACCGTCGAAGGGGTCAAGGCGGCACTTGGCGCGCACCTGGCCGGCACTTTTGGCGGTACGGGTATGCTGTCTGATGCGATGTGGTCGCATCCGGTCATCAAAAAGTGCCGCGAAGAGCGCAACGATTTTCTGTCTAAGATTCCCAGGCAGGTCACGCCGCGACGGAAGCGCGACAAAGCCGCACGCTATGCCGCCGATTGGTTCAAAGAGTTTAGGGATGTAATCTTCCCAGACAATGTGTTGCGGCAGTGGCACGATGATGATATGCAGATGGGCCAGTTTGTGAGCGGCATGGACTGGGAAGAGCGTCGCGATGGGCGGCATCGCTGGTGGCTGCCGGTTCACAAGCCGTGGCACCCGAGCCAGCTTCAATACTTCTACCGCGGCATCGGGCGCAGCATCGACGGCGGTGCATTCCACGCCACGACACTCAACAAGGGGCTGCTGATTGTCGAGCCAGGACTGGGCCGATGGGTGCTGGGGCAGCGCGCAGCGCGGCAGCCGTGGCTTCATGGTGCGGTGTTCGCGCTGGGCAACGATTTCGTCGGCGATGGGTACAACTTCTTTGACAATTTGGCCTTCCAAGAGCGATTTGGTATCGGGTTTATGCAGTATTTCCACAACGTTGACTATCAGCGCGGCCAAGTGGACCGAAGTGCCGTCAACATTCAGACTGCCGGTGCGGGCGCGGTCATTCCGATGCGCGTCGACGCGAAGGGTGAAAAGCTGGAGTGGCTTGAACTTCTCGGCACGACGGCAGGCGGGGGGTCGCAGGCGTTTGACCAGACGGAAAACCGAATCAAAAAGCGCATCTGCTATGTTTATCTCGGCCAAGACATGACCACGGCGGGGCAGCCCGGCGGGTACAAGCTGGGAGTCGTTCATCAGGGCATCGAGTGGAACAAGTTTGAAGAGTCCGCGTCCTGGTTTTTCGACGCGCGAAAGGTCATCACCCGCGATCCGAAGACCCGCCGGGACATCGTTACCTGGGAACCCTGCGACGGCGTGCTTTATGAGCAAGTGTCCCGGTGGGTCGGCTGGTACAACTTCGGCGACTGGGACTGCATGCCGCACTACTGGCTTGACGCTACGCCGCCTGAAGACCTTGCAGCACGCGAAGAGCAGCAGAGCAAGTACGCCAGCGAAACCGGCACCGGCATCGCCCGTATTGCTACGGCGTTGCCGAACCTGCGCGCCGCAATGCCTGAAGTCGCCCCCCGCGCATGGTTCGCCCTCGCCAATCTGCTACCCGAAGTGAGCGATACGCCGCAAAGCACCGCACCCGCGATGCCGACACCGGACGCTGAGGGTGTTGAAGGTGTGGACGACAGCGACGACGCCAGCGATATCGACGGAAAAGCGGAAGCCGACGCCGCGGCAGTCGGCGACGTGCAGGCGGAAGAAGCGGTTGGCGACAAAGCCAAGTAAGCAAGAGAGCTGTCTGGCAGAGCAAATCGCAGGCTAATCGCGAGCTAATTTTGAACGCTACGCGCCCACCTTGGCCATCTCGGGCGGCGCACTGAAATCGACGACGGGCGATGCGGACGGCAGCGATCCGGCGGAGACGGATGACGGGGCTTCGACTTCCCGTGCTTCCTCGTCTGGGAGGCTTGACAGGTATTTGTCGCCCAGTTCGGTCAGAAGCTTCAACATGCCCATAAGCTCACCCATGATGCGCGCCACGGCATCGGTTCCGCCCTCACGGCGGCATTCGCGCGCCAGCCGCGTCAGCTTCACAAGTGCTGGAAATCGCTGTGTTCTTAGCTGCCCACTCGGATCAACAACTCCGTCTTCGTGCCCCGCGTCGAGCCTTTGCAACTGATACTTCGCGACACCTGAATCACATGAGCGATACCGCCGTACACAACGCGGGTCTCGTCGCAGTCGCTGCCTGACACCCAGGCCACAGCGCTACGCGAAGCGGCGTTGCGCAGACATTGCGCGAGCCGTCGATGCTTGGTCGCGTCGAAACCCCTGCTCGTGTAGGCCGAATGTGTGCCCAGATATGGCGGGTCCGCATAGACGATGTCGCCGGGTCCCGCTTGCTCGATCGTCGCAGCGAAGTCGCGAGCGGCTAACACAACGTTCCGTCGGCGAAGCAGCTCGGCAGCGTATTGTAGTCGATCAAAATTGAACTTAGCAACCTTTGTGCCAAAGGGCACGTTGTAGACGCCCGATTTGTTGACGCGGTAGAGGCCATTGAACCCGCAGGCTTGCAGAATGAGCAGCCGGCGAGCACATTGCAATCGGCGTGCCTGGTCGTAGGCCGGCTTCTGCTCAGCGAAGATCAGACGTTGCTCAGCCTCGGTAAGCTGTGCAAAATCGTGTAGTTCCTTCATCAATTCGGCAGGCTCATCGCGCAAAGTCTCAAACACCGACATGACGTCGGCGCTACCATCGGCCAGCACATACCGGGAAGCCAAGCCTCGCCGCATTGCCTCTAGTGCGACTGCGCCACCGCCGACGAAGGGTTCGATCCAGTGTGGTGCTTTGTGCGAGCCGACGCAAGGTGGCGCAAAGCGAAGGTCGCAGTTTCGGTGTATGTCAATATGCGACATCAACGCATCGACGATTCGGCCTTTGCCGCCAGCCCAGTGAAAGAGTCCGCTCATTCGTTCACCTCCAAGCCATCCTACCGCGTCACTCGGCCAATGTCAACACCAGAAGGCACCTTATCGCATGGCCCTGTACCCTCCCTCGACGACGAATCCCGCCGACTCAGCGACACCAGAACGTACCGTAAACCTCGGTACTCGTGGGACAATTTTGCCGGGCGTACAGTTGATAATGGCGAATTTGCAGAAGCTGTACCCACGTCGAATCTTCCCTGATACCGGAACCGTTGCGACGCAGCGGCTACCGATGCTATGCCCAATGGGCTGGCGTCGAGGCGGCACGTCACCTTCGGGGGCATCGCTGGGCGGCACACCAGGCGGTAACTACTTCGTCGGCAATCCCGAGCGTTTCATCAACGAAGCGGCCCCGCAGCGCATCGTCTGGGAACTACCGGGTCCGGGTGAAGAGGACTGGGCAATACCCCAGATGATGGGACCATTCGTCGATCCCTCGACATTGCAGCTACCGAACCTGCTGACACCGCAGACCCCTGAAACAGGCGCGCAGTATCGACAGATGGGTGGTTTCGCTTCGGCGCCGTTTGCGACCCGCGTGATCCCGATGAAGATTCATTGTTGGGGAAATGACCTCGACGACACCGAGGAGCTTGCGCACTGGGTCGGCTCAGCGATACAGGTCAGCTTCAACGGCAACCTTGGTGTAGCCAACGTCCCGTTGCTTGGCCCCTCGGGCTGGGTCGAAGACGAAAAAGGAACGCGCGGTATGCACTGGGTGCTCACCGCGCGATTCGCCGCCCCTGTTCACTACCCCTACTTCGGGGAGCGCGAGGCTCTGTCGGCAACGCTCTCGGTTGTCGGTGCGGCGCCGTATACAGTGGTGCCGGGCGATTAGTGAAACTGATCGGCTGTCAGCTCACTTGGCTGGCCGCAATGCCGCGCGCGTCTTTCGAGCCCTCGTTAACAACGAAGCCCAAACTGAGCTGGTTGCCCAGCGCCGACTTGATCGGCTCACCACCGAGCGGCTGCCGCGCAGTGCCGTAAGCCATCCAGATGGCGCGTGGGTCTGTGAGTTCAGCGAAGCGTCGCACAGCTTCGACCTGAGCCAACGCTTCGACGTGCGTGTCCCAGGGTCCGGCGAGGAAGTAGCGCTTCGGCCCATCGATTGCGGTGACGTAGTACCGACCGGGCTGTGGATCGGGCTGCATGTGCCAAGCATGCCACGTCGCCGCCCCGCTGTCAATCCTTTCCGCGCCCACCCCACGCACACCCCGCCATACCTTAGCGCATGGCGATTAATCCGTTTGCCTCAATTATCTTTCTAGACGGGCAGCTCAACGCGGCTCTTAACCTGGCTACCAACGTCGCGATCAAGCTCGGCCCAGCGACGGCTGGGCCTCTCCTGCGACCTACGTTTGCTTCGCAGACCTCCAGTGTGTTGGCTTGGAAGCAGGGACCGCTGGTTGCTTCAGGCGCGCATCATGTGACGTATAGCGGCGGGCTGCTGCTCATGCGCACGAATGCCTCGACGAACGGCAGCATCGGCAGCGTGACGAAGACGCCGTCGCCTGACTCACCCACGTCCCTTGCGTCGATGGCGACCTCGCTGACGAGCTACACGCTGCACAGTCAGATCGACGCCACCACGGCATCGTCTCTGCCGCTGACGACCGCAGCTCTGGCTTCCGGCTGGACTGCGCCCTCTGCGCCGCTTCAGCTTACCTGTGTGGTCGGTGTGGGTGGTGTCGCACATACGCAGACTATTACCTACGTTGACACCAACGGTGACACTCAGACTGGCACTCTGACGATTTCGGGCGCAGGTACGTTTACTACCGACTTCGACACCTTTATCGCCAGTGTCATCAGCAGCGTGCCGTCTGTCGCGCCAGTCGGGACGTTGACTTACACTGCCGCCTTTGTGTCGCCGGCTGACCGCTACGACGTGCGTGTGCGCACGATGACTGGCGGTGTGCTCGGTGTAACCGGTGGAACTACACCTAAGATTCAGGTGTCGCTGGATGGGGGTCTGACCTACAGTCGCACTCTGACGCTGGCTAGCAGCGGTGTATTCGAGTTGACCACCTATGCGGGTGGTCTGACTCCGCAAGCGACTGGTGTAACGCTGACCTTCAGCCCCGCCACCGCGGCGCAGGAGATGTATGGCAGCCTACGTGTCGCTGGTGCGACTACACCGGGCGACGTGGTCTATACGAAGAAGGTTGACGCGGCCGTCACGGTGACGCACGTTGTCGCGGGTCTCGCGACGCCGTTTAGCGTCGGTGTTATCGGCAACGCGATTACGGTCAACAGCGCCACCGACGGCGCTGGACTCGCGACGAGCACCGCCAACGACGTCGTCGCCGGCATTCAGGGCTCGGTTGCCGCGTCGGCTCTCGTCGATGTGGTCGCGGTGGGCGCCGGTACGGGTCTGGTTGTTGCGGCTGCGGTGGCCGGATTCGCGAATAGCGGCGTCGATTACACGCCAAAGAGCGAGTTTGTCGAAGTCCGCCACGGCGATCCGGGTCCGTCGAATACCACGATTACGGTCGAAGTGCTTGACAAACAGATCACTGTTTACCCGGTGACTGATGCCAACGGCATTCAGACCTCGACTGCGACGCAGATCGCGGCCGCAGTGGACGCCGATGTGGATGCCTCGGCCCTGGTCGATGCGGCTGCGACCGGCTCGGGTGCTGGCATCGTCGGCATGCAGAACAGCTACATCGCGCTCCCTGTGTCGCTGGCGACCAATGACGCGTTTAGTTTCAGCACGACTCCGCCGGCTTGGTCGTCGGTGGATCTGGCCGAAGCATTGGAAGTTCTGCGCACGAATGATCAGGCGCTGGATGGCTTCAGTGTGATGCATCTGCTCGGCAACTGTACCGACGCTCAGCTTCAGTCGGTTCAGGATTGGCTTGACAATCTCGCTGCGACTAAGCGCAAGTTCAAAGCCGCGTACATGGAAGCGACCTTCATGGGCGCGACCGCAGAATCGACCTGGGTGTCAACCCTGTTGAGTGGTTATACGCCCATTGACACTGACCCGAAGGTTGGCATCTGCGCTGGTGAAGCGAACGTCGTCAACCCGGCGAACGCGACGATCGACCGTCGCAACATCGGCACGCCATACATGGCGCGACTGATGATCTGCTCAATCTCTGAGCTGCCTTCGCACGTCGATTGTCAGACGGACCTCGGCATTCAGAATGCACTCAATGGTGTTCAGGTTCGGCGTCAGACCGGCGCTTCGGTGCCGGCGCTGTGGCAGACAGAGGATGGTCTTGTTCAGCTCAACACCGCGAACTTCACGACGTTGCGCACATGGTCGGGTCGCACCGGCATCTACGTGCGGCAGGGTCTGATGTTCACGATCGATGGCAGTGACTACACCTTCGTCACCAACCGACGTACCGCCGACGTCGTCGCGGCTGTGGCCTATGACGAGATCATTCGCAACGTCAATGCGAACATGCTTGTTGATCTTGCGACGGGTCAGCTCGCCGAGGTCGAAGTGCAGCGCATGGAATCCAACGTGACCGATGCGGTGCGTCGTCAGGTGATGGGCGGCGCCCGCCAGCATATCAGCGGCGTGCGTACCGTCATCGATCGCGGTACTGACTTTCAGGGAACCGGCGCTATCACGGGTCAGGTTCGCATCGTCGGCCGAACCCCGGCGACCTCGATCACTCTGTCGCTCGGTTACGTGCGCTCGATCTAGTGGGGTGGCAGTTCGCTGCCCCGCTTCACCTTCACTAGAGGCAACACATGGCCCAGAATGCCGTTTATCAGCAGTACCCCGCGAACTACACCGGGCTGCAGTATCAATTCAGCAACATTCTGCTCAACGTAACGGGCACCTATTTTCCCTTCATTGTGTCGCTGTCGTACAGCGACACCAACGACGTGGCGGAGGGACGTGGTGTGTCGCCGTATCCAATGGGCACGACACTCGGCGAGTACAAGGCAACGGGCAACATCGAGGTGCAGAAGGCTTACAATCGACAGTTTCAGGAGATCATCAAAGCCCTATCGCCGAATAAGAAAAGCCTTTACGACGCTATCTTCCCAATCACGGTGCAATACCAACTCAACCTTGCATCGCCGGTTGAGACCGACACGCTCGTCGGTTGCCGCCTCACCGGGCAGGGGCAGGATCTGAGTGCCGGCAACGGTGTGCTTACCGTCAAGTACCCGCTCTATGTTGCAGTTATCTTCTGGAATGGTCTGACTCCGCTTGACGGCATCGGGCAGACGGCGTAGCCTTCACTTTCCTCTTGACATCACCGGCCCGTCGCGGTATAATAGCCGCATGGCTGCCTCTTCTCAATCCACCCGTAAACCCAAGCTGACGCGACCCGAGATCGCCGACGACATCGCGCGACGATTGGGCATGACTGCGCACGATGCGCGGCTTGTGCTCGACACTGTCATCACCGTGCTTCGTGAGCGTGTGACCGCGGGTCATCCCGTCGAGCTTCGTGGCTTCGCGATGTTTCGTCGGCTCTGGCGTCGTGCGCGACCAGCACGCAACCCGAAGACCGGCGAGGGTGGCTACGAAGTGCCAGCTCGCTTTGTCGTGTCAATCAAACCATCACCCGTATTTCAGGGTGAGTAACAGGATATCGATCATGAGTGACAAACTTCCCATCACGCAACACCCTCTCGACTGGCAGACGGCGAAGAAGACGCCGCAGCCGATCTACAACCTCGCAATCGCGGCCGCTTGGCATAAGCGTCTCGCTGCGCCTGGCTACCTCCCCGACGATCCGTCGTTTGTCTACGACGGGCCGATCGTTGACCCGACAGGCGACGACACGCAGCCAATGACCGAAGCGGTCTATGACGCGATGATCGCGGATGCGCAGCGTGTGCTACAGGGCTGCCGTGAAGCCGCGCAGAAGCTGATGCCGCCAGTCGCTGCAAAGTCTGTTCGCATCGTCAGCCATTCCAGCCTGAGCTATGCCGTGGTCGTGCGCATGCCGAATCAGCTCGCCGCCAGTCAGCTTCTCAAGCGACTGAGTGAAGCGGGCGATCGAGCGGAACGTTTCTCAACGGTTTCGTTTGAGATGTCCGAAGCTATGCTCTGGCCTGTCGCGGGTTCCGTCGAGAAAGACGACCTGATCAACGGGCTACCGCTTGCATTTCAGATGGATCTGCCTGAATGCTTTCTGAGCTTGACCGGCATTCGAGGCGCTGACCTAAAACGTCCGGCCTAGAACTCTTTGCGCGGGCGACGTGGCACCGCGGACTGTTAGAGTCTCGGCCCGTCAGTTCTAGGCCCGTCAGTCCCGAGGTCATCGAACGCGAAACAGACGCGCATAGAGCAGCCGTGCAAGCCTTTCAGGCGCTACTGCGATGCGACATCGGCGCCGA
>OFSE01000459.1_pt1 | contig 12184 bp, 5 predicted proteins | sample 1543261 | NCBI WGS metagenome assembly OFSE01 (sample SAMN07774225, study PRJEB24372) | wastewater metagenome | isolation source: Exp Tend VB 50WW | collected 2016-02 | reverse complement strand
TGCGCAAGGTGTTTCTCCACGCTGATCAAATCGCCGTCGGCGTTCCACGTCAACCTGACATTTTTCTCCCATCCGCTAGGCAGCAAAGCATTTACTGCAAACAACGACTGTGTATTGGACGAGCTGGTGGGCTTATGCGTCATTGGTGGCTTTCGCTTGGTCTTGTGCCCACGCAATACAAGTTTGCAGGAGTTGCGCAATGAGAGCTTGGATTTGTTCTGCTAAATCTGGTCGGTAATTGAATGGCGATGTTTCGTTCATGTATAAAATTTGGCTCATTTCTAGCTGCACGGCATGCACACCTTGTGAAGGTTGGCCGTACGCGCGGGTGATGTAACCGCCCTTGAAACGACCATTCCACACGTGAGTGATTTTCTTCGCGACCGGAGTGGCTTGCAGGTGTGCTTGCATGGCCGATTCCAATGCTTGCTGCAACGACCTTGCGCACGAACTTTGGTTCACCGTACCAAAGTTAAGATCAGGTAAGCGGCCTTGAAAGAAACGCGGCACTTGCGAGGCGATTGAATGTGCATCCCATAAAACCACACAGCCAAATTGCTTTTTCAAGCGATGTAATTCGTCTTTTAACTGCTGATGGTAAGGGCGCCAGTATTGTTCGATGCGCGCTTGGATTTCTGCTGGCGTGGGAGTTTGTCCGGGTTGGTACAAAGCCTCTTTTTTGAACGTATCGATAGGACATAAGCTGGTGGTGTCTTGGCCAGGGTATAGATTACTGTCTTCCTCGGGCCGATTCAAATCGATCACGTAGCGTGAATAATTGGCCTGCAAAACCGATGCACCCAGCTGCCCCAGCATGTTATACAGTAAGCCCAGATGCCAATCGGTATCTGCTTTTTCGCATGCAGCATGAGTCATTTGCGACAGCAAGCGCGTGGGAATTTGCGTGCCTATATGCGGCATGGAAACGAGCAGAGGCACCGTGCCGGGTTGAAAACTAAAAATCGCTGTCACTTTGTCTCCCCTTACTGAAATTGCCGCTCGCTGCCTTGGTGTCAACTTGGTATCAGCTTATTGGCAATCTAGTTTGCATTCTTGGTACAAATTGTTTTACTTCGCTGCCTTTGCGGCGTGACGCTAATTCGATCCGTTTGCTGGGCAGTTTTGTGCTGCTTGGTTAGGGAACGATTTTAAAAGTGTTTCTAGTGAACGTTGTTCGGTGTCGCTCAAATCACGAAATTGAAATGAGAATTTGTTTGCGCTGACTGTGCGTGTGCCAATTTTTGCGGTTTTCACGCCCTTGGAATTGAGATTTGCCAAGTGTGTTTTAGCCGCCTCTTCGGTGCGAAACACACCAAGAGAAATGCCCCACCGTAAATTTGATTGGTCTTGCACAATAAAGAAATCGCCGACACCAAGACGTTTTAGCTCGGTGGCTTTTTTATCTGCAGCGTCTTTACTGCCCAACGAGGGAATGAAAACCATGTGCGTTGCGACGTCGACGATGGTGTCACGCTTGGTTTTTTGTAGAAGGGATAATGGTTTTAACTTGTCTTCAAAATCAGTGACATCAGCGCTAGAGAATTGGCCGACTTCAGTGCACGATGTTTTTTCTTCGCTCGGTTTCTCTTTGTTGTCTTGTAAAGCAAGCACGGCATCGGCCGTCATGAGTTGCAAACGGTCTGGGTTGGACTCTAATTTGAGGCGGGCAGGTTCATGCTTTTCTAATTGCCAATCGCCCAAATAGCCCATGTTCATTGCAAGCAATGCGAGATTAAGTAACAGGAAAATCCAAAAGAAAAATCTCAGCATGGTGGTGTTTATTTCTCGGTTTTTAATTCTTACGGATGATGCATCAAGGGGCTGTTACGTCATTCGCTGGCGCCGTTGCGACAACGGCCAATCCGCGCAGCACTAAATTGTCTTCCAAACGAATCGGTATGCTTAAGTGCGGAACTAAATATGGTGCGGCACCGCCCGAAATTATACAAGTGGGCTTTTGGTTTGTGAGGCTAGCGTCGAGATTGTGGCCTAAATCAGCATGGTAGCCATGGTAGGCGCGCTCTATCGCTCCCACTTGCGCGGAAATGCAGCCGTTGATGATTGCTTGTTGGGTGTTGTCAGCAAAAAGTGGTTGGGGTGCGGCTGGATCGGGCACTTCGGGTAACTGTGCCGTGTTTCGGGCGAGCGATTGTGCCATGAGCTTTAACCCTGGCAAGATCATGCCGCCAGTGAATCGGGCGTCAGCGCTGATGGCATCGATAGTGGTTGCTGTGCCGCAGGTAACCACCAACAAAGCTTGGCAGGGAAAAAGATGACGTGCCGCAATCGCTGAGGCGAAACGATCACAGCCAAGTTGCGTAGGCTGTGCGTAGGCGTTTGTAATACCCGCTAGCTCTGGTTGGGCACGGAAATAATGGATCTTCGCATTCGGTGCGATTTGTGTGAATTGCTCTATCAGTAATGTTTGTATTTCACTGCCAGCCACGTTTGAAATCCAGATCGATGAGATTTGGCGTGTAGCTGCATCTGCAATTTGTGAAGACAACGAGGGCAATTCTTTATGCAATACTGAGCCATGCTTTAGCCAACTATCTAGCTGGGTCGGCACCGAGAGATTGGCAGCGATCAGCGCCCATTTTACGCGCGTGTTTCCTGCGTCTACGAGTAATTGAAGTGACTGACTTATCATAAAGCGTCGATGTTTTTCACGTAATTGCTTATTGGTTTATACAGGCCTTAGCGATACGTCGCCAGTGTAGAAGGTTTGTTGTCCGTGTGCCGTTTGCAGCATCAATGCGCCACGCGCGTCGATGCCAAGTGCGATGCCTTCTGCAATTGTGCTGCCATTTTCCACCATGCGCACTTGCTTCCCTTCGTGCGCGTGATAGTGCTTCCAACGCTCAATAAATGGACGTAAACCCTGCTTCTCAAAAATGATCACAGCGCTAGCTATGTGATTGACTAAAGTCGACAGCAGCAGATTACGATTCATTTGTGCCAGCCATGGTGAATCGGCAACGGCGTGACCGATCGTCGCTTCCATTGTCGCATCGACCTCCAAATTCAACCCAACACCAATCACGACCCAAGTTGCTGCTTCCGTTATATTGTTTAGACACGGGAAATCGGCGTTCATTGTTGCGGGTGCGGTTTCAATCAAAATGCCGGCGAATTTTTTTTGCTCGCGCAGAATGTCGTTTGGCCATTTCAATTGCACGGCAACATGCAACTGCTTGAGCGCATCCGCAATGGCTACACCAATGGCCAGCGATAAACCCATAAGCTCTTGCGTCGACTGACGCATTTTCCACGCTAACGAAAACGTCAGCCCTTGATGTGGCGCCGCCGTCCATGTTCGCCCCGCCCTACCCCTACCCGCCGTTTGGTAGGCGGCGCTCAGCACGGTTGGGCCATTCAAATTTGCGAGATTTCGAAGTAGATCATCATTCGTCGAACCGGTTTTGGCGACGAGTTGAAATTCTATTTGCGCTGCTTCCTTGCTGCGCAAATCGAGCAATTCTTGCAAGGACAAATGCTGTGTTTTATCGCGGTTTTGCACAAAAATTTCCATTAAAAAAGGCACCGGAGCAGAGCTTCGGTGCCTTAAGCGAGATAACTAATTAAGCCGACTGGTCTTAATTAATCACAACTAGGACTTACGCATCGCCATCTGTAGTGACGTCACTTGCCACCGCTTCTGGAGCAGGTGCAAACATGGCTTTCTCCGCTTGCAACAAGGCTGCACGTTCTTCAGCTTCCCATGATTCTTTCATCTTGCGCGCACGATGGTAAGCCAAGCCCGTTCCGGCTGGAATCAAACGTCCAACAATGACGTTTTCTTTCAGACCGCGCAGGGTATCTTTCTTGCCCATAATTGCTGCTTCGGTCAAGACACGAGTCGTCTCTTGGAACGATGCAGCAGAAATGAACGAGTCAGTCGACAAGGATGCCTTAGTAATACCCAACAAGATATTTTCATACGTTGCAGGAATACCGCCGGCAGCAATCACGCGGTCGTTTTCGCCTAACAAATCGGAACGCTCAACCTGTTCACCCATGATGTAGTTTGCGTCACCTGGGTTCACCACAACAACGCGGCGCAACATTTGACGTACGATCACTTCGATATGCTTGTCGTTGATCTTCACGCCTTGCAAACGGTACACGTCTTGTACTTCATCGACGATGTAACGTGCCAAGGCTTCAATACCTAACAAGCGGAGAATATCTTGCGGATCGGCTGGGCCGTCCACAATCATTTCACCTTTGTTCACGACTTGACCGTCATGTACCAAAATTTGTTTATCTTTGGTAATCAGGAATTCATGCTTCTCGCCGTCCATGTCGGTAATTTCCAAGCGCTGCTTACCTTTGGTTTCTTTACCAAAAGCGACAGTTCCTGTGACTTCAGCCAACATACCAGCGTCTTTGGGCGAACGCGCTTCGAACAACTCAGCAACGCGTGGCAAACCACCCGTAATATCACGTGTCTTTTGTGATTCGGTTGGAATACGTGCCAAGACTTCACCAACGTGTACTTGCTGGCCGTCTTTTACTGTAATCAAAGCACCGACTTGGAAGCCGATTGTTACTGCGTGTTCGGTACCAGAAATTTTCACTTCTTCGCCAACTTCGTTGAGCAGTTTGACCTGTGGACGAAGTGTCTTACCAGCGGCGCTACCGCGACGTTTTGCATCAATCGCTACCAAGGTTGACAAGCCAGTGACTTCGTCCACTTGCTTAGCAACCGTGACGCCTTCTTCGACGTTTTCGAACTTTACTGTACCGGTGTATTCGGTAATGATAGGACGGGTCAACGGATCCCAAGTCGCCAAATCAGTACCAGCCTTGATCACCATGCCATCTTTGACATTTAAAGTCGCACCGTAAGGAACTTTATGGCGCTCACGTTCACGACCGTGGTCGTCAGTAATCAATACTTCACCAGAGCGGGAAATGACGATCTGATCGCCCTTGCCGTTGGTGACATAACGCATGGTGGCGGTAAAACGAATCGTACCGTTCGATTTTGCTTCAACGGATGACGCCACTGCCGCACGCGATGCCGCACCACCGATGTGGAAGGTACGCATCGTCAACTGTGTACCTGGTTCACCAATGGATTGCGCCGCGATAACACCAACCGCTTCACCTGCATTGACCATAGAGCCACGACCTAAGTCACGGCCGTAACACATTGCGCACAAACCGTAGCGCGTGTCGCAGGTTAATGGTGTGCGCACCTTGACTTCATCGATGCCGAGGCGTTCGATTTCTTCTACTGCGGATTCGTCCAACAAAGTGCCAGCGTCGTACAGATTCGCTTGCGTTTCTGGATTAACGATGTCGTTTGCTGCAACGCGTCCAAGAATCAGATCGCGCAATGGGACATTTACTTCTCCGCCTTCAACCAAGGCCTTCATTGACGCACCATTCGCGGTGCCGCAATCATCCTCGATCACGACCAGATCTTGTGTAACGTCAACCAAACGGCGCGTTAAGTAACCTGAGTTCGCCGTCTTCAATGCCGTATCAGCCAGACCTTTACGTGCACCGTGCGTAGAAATAAAGTACTGAAGAACGTTCAGACCTTCACGGAAGTTCGCTGTAATCGGTGTTTCGATAATCGAACCGTCAGGCTTTGCCATCAGACCGCGCATACCAGCGAGCTGACGAATCTGCGCCGCAGAACCACGCGCGCCTGAGTCGGCCATCATGTAAATCGCGTTAAATGATTCTTGTACGCCTTTGCTACCGTCGCGACGGGTAACGTCTTCCACTTTGAGCTGTTCCATCATGGCTTTACCAACTTCATCGCCGGTCTTGCCCCAGATATCCACAACCTTGTTGTAACGCTCACCCGCAGTAACCAAACCAGAAGCATATTGCTGTTCGATTTGCTTCACTTCGTGTTCAGCATTCGCCAACAAAGTCACTTTTTGTGGCGGCACCAACATGTCATCGATACAAATTGAGATGCCAGCACGCGTCGCTAAGCGGAAACCGGCTTGCATCAATTGATCAGCAAATACCACTGTCGCACGCAAACCGCACTTACGGAATGAGGTGTCGATCAGCTTAGAAATTTCCTTCTTTTTCAAGGCGCGATTCAACACGGAGAACGGCAAACCTTTTGGCAGTATCTCTGACAAAATCGCACGGCCAACTGTGGTTTCGTAACGCTTGATTGTTTTAACGAACTCGCCCGTCGCTGGGTCTTTTGGATACTCAGTAATACGCACGGTGACGCGCGTCATTAACTCAACTTCTTTATTATCCCAAGCGCGAATCGCTTCCGCCACGTCAGGGAACATCATGCCTTCGCCCTTGCCGTTGATCTTTTCACGCGTCGCGTAGTAGAGACCTAAAACGATATCCTGTGAGGGAACAATCGAAGGTTCGCCGTTCGATGGGAACAAAATATTGTTCGACGCCAGCATCAAAGTGCGTGCTTCCATTTGCGCTTCGATAGACAAAGGCACGTGAACCGCCATTTGGTCACCGTCAAAGTCGGCGTTGAATGCCGCGCAGACGAGCGGATGCAATTGAATCGCTTTACCTTCGATCAATACTGGTTCGAACGCTTGAATGCCTAAACGGTGCAAGGTCGGTGCACGGTTCAACATGATCGGATGTTCACGGATCACTTCTTCCAAGATATCCCAAACAACCGGTTCTTGAATCTCTACGAGTTTTTTCGCAGCTTTGATCGTCGTTGCTAGGCCCATCAATTCCAATTTATTGAAAATGAATGGTTTGAACAATTCCAAAGCCATCAATTTTGGCAAACCGCATTGATGCAATTTCAGTTGTGGACCAACCACGATAACCGAACGACCAGAGTAATCGACGCGCTTACCCAACAAGTTTTGACGGAAACGACCGCCTTTACCTTTGATCATCTCAGCGAGTGACTTCAATGGACGCTTGTTCGCGCCTGTCATTGCTTTACCGCGACGACCGTTATCTAACAATGAGTCAACCGCTTCTTGCAGCATGCGCTTTTCATTGCGCGTAATGATTTCTGGCGCGCGCAATTCCATCAGGCGCTTCAAACGATTATTACGGTTGATGACGCGACGATACAAATCGTTCAAATCGGACGTCGCAAAGCGGCCGCCATCCAAAGGTACCAAAGGACGCAGTTCAGGCGGCAACACTGGCAACACTTCCATGATCATCCAGTCTGGCTTAATGCCAGAACGCTGGAAGGCTTCCAAAACCTTCAAACGTTTCGAATACTTTTTGATTTTGGCTTCAGATTTTGATTCTTTTAATTCGGTACGCAGGGTTTCAGCGTCACGATCGATGTCAATCGAACGTAACAATTCACGGATACCTTCTGCACCCATGAACGCGGTGAATTCATCACCGTGTTCTTCATACTTAGCTGCGTAATCGTCCTCAGACATGATCTGACACTTCTTCAACGGTGTCATCCCAGGATCAGTCACTACATAGGCTTCAAAATACAGTACGCGTTCGATATCCCGCAAGGTCATATCCAAGACCATACCCAAGCGCGATGGCAATGACTTCAAGAACCAGATGTGCGCAGTAGGCGATGCTAATTCAATGTGACCCATGCGTTCACGACGCACTTTTGCCAAAGTAACCTCGACGCCACATTTTTCGCAGATGACACCGCGATGTTTCAGGCGTTTGTACTTACCACACAGACATTCGTAATCTTTGATAGGGCCAAAGATTTTGGCGCAGAACAAGCCATCGCGCTCTGGTTTGAAGGTACGGTAGTTGATGGTTTCTGGCTTTTTTACTTCGCCATACGACCAAGAACGAATTTTCTCTGGGGAGGCTAAGCCAATTTTGATGGCGTCGAATTGTTCGTTAGGCTGAACTTGCTTGAATAGATCGAGCAGGGCTTTCATGTATTTCACTCCAGTGAAGTGTATAAAACGCGTAGACGTTTTAATTACGCTTTTAGCTAATGGCAGCCGATTTATTCATTCAGTCTTACCCTGTTCGCATCAGCGGGAGAGCCAAGTGCATTGCTTGAATGCGATTGGTTCCGCTCATACCGGGAACAGAAAAAACAAATCGAGACCCACCATCTGAATGACCAACGCCCGAAATGAATTCGGGCGATGGCTTTACTACTAAACTACTAATTTATCTCTTTTGATGCCGCATTTTTAGGCGAGGCTCAATCAATTACGTTCAAGATCAATATCGATACCTAGCGAACGAATTTCTTTCACCAGAACGTTAAATGACTCTGGCATGCCAGCCTCTATCACGTGGTCACCTTTAACGAGATTTTCGTATACTTTCGTACGTCCATTCACGTCATCTGACTTCACAGTGAGCATCTCTTGCAATACGTATGATGCACCGTATGCTTCCAACGCCCAAACTTCCATCTCACCGAAGCGCTGACCACCGAACTGCGCTTTACCGCCCAATGGCTGTTGCGTGACGAGTGAGTAAGGTCCCGTTGAACGAGCGTGCATCTTGTCATCAACCAAATGGTGCAACTTCAATACGTGCATATAACCAACGGTAACATTGCGCTCGAAAGACTCACCAGTGCGACCATCATACAAAGTCACTTGATTCTTCGATGGCGTCATACCAAGCTGTTTTGCAATTTCATCAGGGTAAGCGAGATCCAACATGCGGCGAATTTCTTCTTCGTTTGCACCGTCGAAAACTGGTGTTGCAAATGGCACACCGTTTTTCAAGTTTGCGGTCAATTCCAACACTTCGCTGTCTGACAAGCCATCAATGTCCTCAGTTTTACCTGATTCGTTGTAAATCTTTTTCAAGAATGTCTTTAGATCTTCAATTTTTGCTTTTGCTTTCAGCATTTCGCCAATACGCAAGCCCAAACCTTTTGCCGCCCAACCTAAATGCACTTCCAATACCTGTCCGACGTTCATCCGTGAAGGTACGCCCAAAGGATTCAAGACGATGTCCGCTGGCGTACCATCCGCCATGTAAGGCATATCTTCGATCGGGACAATGCGCGAGACCACACCTTTGTTACCGTGACGGCCCGCCATTTTGTCGCCTGGCTGCAAGCGGCGCTTCACTGCCAAATACACTTTGACCATCTTCTGCACGCCTGGCGGCAGTTCGTCGCCTTGAGTGAGTTTGGTGCGCTTTTCTTCAAACGCGAGATCAAATTGATGACGTTTCTCGGCGATAGAGTCCTTAATCGCTTCCAATGCCTTAGCAGTGTCCTCATCAGCTGGACGAATATCGAACCAGTGATAACGATCAAGATCTGCCAAATACTCTTTAGTGATCTTGCTGCCTTTTGCTAATTTCGCAGGTCCACCATTGGCGACCTTGCCAATCAACATTCGCTCTAAACGCTCAAATGCATCGCCTTCGACAATACGTAGCTGATCGTTCAGATCGAGGCGATAACGCTTCAATTCGTCGTCAGTAATTTGCTGGGCGCGCTTGTCGCGTTGGATGCCTTCGCGCGTGAATACTTGCACGTCGATGACTGTACCAACCATGCCTGATGGCACGCGCAAGGAAGTATCTTTAACGTCAGACGCCTTTTCACCGAAAATTGCACGCAGCAACTTTTCTTCTGGCGTCAGTTGGGTTTCACCTTTTGGTGTGACCTTACCAACCAAAGTATCGCCGGCCGTCACTTCTGCGCCGATATACACAATACCTGACTCATCGAGACGAGCTAATTGGTTTTCCGCTAAATTGGAAATATCGCGCGTAATTTCCTCTGCACCCAACTTTGTATCGCGCGCAACAACCGATAACTCTTCAATATGGATCGATGTGTAACGGTCGTCAGCAACAACTTTCTCAGAAATCAAAATCGAGTCTTCGAAGTTATAACCATTCCATGGCATAAACGCGACTAACATGTTTTGGCCGAGAGCCAATTCACCTAAATCAGTCGAAGCACCATCTGCCAACACGTCACCGCGTGCGACCATATCGCCGACCTTCACGATTGGACGTTGATTGATATTGGTATTCTGGTTGGAACGCGTGTACTTGATCAGGTTGTAAATATCAACACCAACCTCACCCGCAGTGGCTTCAGCATCATTCACACGAATAACGATACGACCCGCATCAATGTAATCAACTTTACCACCGCGCAAGGCCTGTACTGTCGTACCGGAGTCAACTGCTACTGTGCGCTCGATCCCCGTGCCGACAAACGCCTTTTCTGGGCGCAAGCAAGGAACTGCTTGACGTTGCATGTTGGCACCCATCAACGCGCGGTTCGCATCGTCGTGCTCCAAGAAAGGAATCAATGAAGCCGCCACTGACACAACTTGGCCTGTCGCCACGTCCATGTACTGAACACGTTCTGGCGATACAAGAATAGTCTCACCAGCTTGACGAGAGGAAACCAATTCATCGCTAAGTTTGCCACTTTCATCGATCGTCGCATTCGCCTGGGCGATGATGTAACGGCCTTCTTCAATCGCCGACAAATAATCAATCTGTGTCGTAATTTTGCTATCGACAACTTTACGATACGGCGTTTCCAAAAATCCGTATTCATTCAAACGAGCGTACAGCGCCAGCGAATTGATCAAGCCAATGTTTGGACCCTCTGGCGTCTCGATTGGGCAAACGCGACCATAGTGCGTAGGATGTACGTCACGGACTTCGAAACCTGCACGCTCACGCGTTAAACCACCAGGACCCAAGGCAGAGATACGGCGTTTGTGCGTGATTTCTGACAGCGGGTTGGTTTGATCCATAAACTGCGAGAGTTGTGACGAACCGAAAAATTCACGAATCGCTGCTGAAATGGGCTTAGAGTTAATCAGATCGTGCGGCATTAAATTATCTGCTTCCGCTTGACCCAAACGCTCTTTTACCGCACGCTCAACACGCACCAATCCAGCACGGAACTGGTTCTCGGCCAATTCACCAACACAACGTACACGGCGATTTCCTAAGTGATCGATATCATCGACCTCACCACGGCCATTACGCAATTCAACCAAAATCTTAATGACTGCCAACACGTCTTCATTTGACAAAGTCATTGCGCCCGTCAATTCATCGCGCCCAATACGACGGTTGAACTTCATACGGCCGACGGCTGATAAATCGTAACGCTCTTCGCTATAGAACAAGCCGTTGAACAAAGCCTCAACTGAATCTTCCGTCGGTGGCTCTCCAGGACGCATCATGCGATAGATCGCCACACGCGCCGCCATCTTGTCGGCTGTGTCATCTGCACGCAAAGTTTGTGAGATATACGACCCTTGATCCAAATCGTTCGTATACAAAGTTTGGAGATCGGCGACTTCCGCTTCTCTCAAACGCCCCAACAACTCTTCAGTCAGTTCGTCGTTTGCGTTAGCGACTACTTCACCAGTGTCTGCATCAACAATGTTTTTCGCCAATACGCGACCTAAGAGATAATCTTCAGGCACAGAAATATGCTTGATGCCTGCAGCTTCAATCTCACGGACATGCTTTGCATTAATCCGCTTATCTTTTGCGACAATCACTTTGCCTGACTTATCGCTGATATCAAAACGAGCAACTTCACCGCGCAGACGCTCAGAAACAAATTCCATTTCTGCGCCGTCGGCATGCAACTTAAAGTTGTCAAAAACGAAGAAGTTCGCAAGAATTTGTTCGTTTGTCATTCCTATCGCGCGCAACAAAATCGTGACAGGCATCTTCCGACGGCGATCTATGCGGAAGAACAGGATATCTTTTGGATCGAATTCGAAATCCAACCAAGACCCACGGTAGGGAATAATTCTTGCGGAGAACAGTAATTTGCCCGACGAATGCGTTTTGCCACGATCATGTTCGAAGAACACACCAGGTGAGCGGTGCAACTGGGAAACAATCACACGCTCAGTGCCGTTGATGACGAAAGAACCAGTATCAGTCATCAGCGGCAATTCGCCCATGTAGACTTCTTGTTCTTTCATTTCTTTCACGACAGGCTTCGTTGGCGACTCTTTATCAAGAATCACCAAACGCACCTTCGCGCGCAAAGGCGACGCATAAGTCAAACCGCGCAATTGACATTCTTTGACATCGAACGCTGGATCACCTAAAACGTAGGAAAGGAATTCTAAACGAGCAAAACCATTGTGCGACACAATCGGAAAAATGGACGTAAAGGCAGACTGCAAGCCTTCGTTTTTTCGCAAGGACGCTGTTTTGTCGGCTTGCAAAAAGCCCAAATATGACTCGAGCTGGGTCGCCAGCAGGAACGGAACGTTGTGGACGTTAGCGC
>OFSE01000458.1_pt1 | contig 12215 bp, 25 predicted proteins | sample 1543261 | NCBI WGS metagenome assembly OFSE01 (sample SAMN07774225, study PRJEB24372) | wastewater metagenome | isolation source: Exp Tend VB 50WW | collected 2016-02 | reverse complement strand
AACGCGCCGCGCTTGTTGAATGATCCAGTGCGAGTCGTGCGCCGCTTTCCGCAGCCGCAGCACAGCGTCAGCGCCGGGATCGTATTGACGCCAAGCATTCCCTGCTTCTCGGTGTTTTCACGGAAAGCGGCGTGGCTGACTGGCGTTGATGCGTGGTAAAAGTCGGTCATGCGAATAACCTCTGCTGCGCGTAGGCCTGCTCGATGCGCTTGCAGGCGATGGCGAAATACTTCGGTTCGCGCTCGATGCCATAGAAGGTTTTGCCCATGTTGGCGCAGGCGACGCCAGTTGTTCCGCTTCCCATGAATGGATCTGCTACGGTCAACACGTCTTTTACGTGAGAAATGCACCATTCCATCAACTCGACCGGCTTCTGTGTTGGGTGCTCTTTTGAGAACAACGAAGGATGCATGCGAAAAATCTTAGCTGGTTTCTTTGCTGAGAAAAATGCAAACTCAGCCATCGCCATAGAAAAATTTTCTGGTTGCATCTTGTCCCACACCAAAAACGACTGGCTTTTTGGGACAGAAAAGTAATTTGCGCCCCAAACGATCTGTTGATAGCCGAGCGTAATAATCTGCGCAATAAGTTCGTCACTTGGAGCAGACGAGTCCCAATCCATTCGGACGTGCTTTATGCAACTTTGTGAGTGTGGGTTTGAGGCAAAATTAATCCCATACGGCGGATCAGTCAGCACCAAATCAACCTTTGGAAGACTCGGCAGGATTTCACGGCAGTCGCCTAAAAAAAGTGAGCAGTTGCCTATGATTTCGGTCGGCTTCATCACGCCCATTCCTTGCACCAATGATTCGGCTCAAACTTCACCCCGTGGACGCCGCAAGCGAGCAGCGGATACTCAGTAGAGATTGAGTGGTGTCGGCAGTTGTGGCACTGCTTCGCGCCACGGAATAGCGTGTCCGTGTGCGTGGTCTTTGGCTTCGGTTTCGGCTTATCGTAACAGGCCGGCTCGATCATCCGTGCAACGCCCCAACAAGCCATAGCAGCACCGCCGGCGATCAATGCCCAGAGAGCAGAATCAATGAGCAGTATCATTTTTCGCCCCGCGTAATCCACAGGCCGAATGCAGGAATTCCGACCAGACAAACTACCGTCCAGAGGACGACGAATTGAAAGTCGGTCATTCTTCGCCTCTGCTCATGAAGTCGATAGCAAACGCGATGGCCTCGCCAAGCTCTTTTGGATCGGTCATTGGCACAGGAGCGCCACGACGCCATGCTTGATGCAGTGACAGGACGACGATTGCGCGTTCTAGCGTCATTCCCCGTCCCCGTGCGTCATGCCAAACAGGCGACCAATCGTGCAGATGACGACCAGCGAAACGGCGAATACTGTGAAGCGGATTGAGTTCATGCTGCCTTCCGAAAGTAATCGGCAAGCGCCTGTATGCTATTGACGCCTGGGTTAGGAATCTTCCGCTGCGCGATCTTGACGAGCGTCGAATACGGAACACCTGTGTTCTTGGCTGTTTCCCGAAACCTGCCTTTGTTGGCGTCCAGTTGCCTAAGAACGAAATCAAAAAGTGGCTCTGTGTTTTTCATGCGTCAATGATAAGCCAGATATGGCTACATCGCAATAGCCGCACATGGATATTTTTATGAACTAAAATCTTTGCAAGCCCACGCAATTTAATTGCGAATAAATATCCTAATTTGGCTTGACACGTGTAGCCATATCTGGATAATGAACATATCGACGCAAAACACCGCACCGAATCAGGACGAAGCACAGAGCAGCACCAACGAGCCGCAAGCCAGTAAGTGCAGAACAAGCACCCAGGGGCGGGAAAGACCTAGCAGCACAGTCCAGACCCTAGCCGCAGTTGAGCAGGACAAGCCGATTAACTAGATGGGAGAACGAGATGGACATTAAGACCCTAGAAGCACTTGGCGTAAGCGCCGCAGACCATCGCGGCCCGGTACAAATTGGAAGTTTTACAACGCGGCAGCAGTACGCCTGATTTGATGACGCAAGCCAATGCGTCAGGTTCCCAAGTGGATTAGCGAAGAGGAAGGCGAGCCGAGCAGCTTCGAATAGAGGCTGCACAGTGAAGAGGCTGCATGGAGAGACATGCGGCACCTAATGAGTAGATGGAGGTTCTGGTTCCATTTCTGGATCAAAGAGGCCAGTAGGGGTTAGGTGTGCAGGCATTGAGGAACGCGGTGCTGATGATCGTCATCGAGACGCTAGGGCAAGAAGCTGGAACAGGTGATGCCCATGTAAGCCCTTGCTAGGTTCGCACCCTAGCCCTCTTCACTGTGATTAACAAACAAGGAGAAGTAATGCTTGCTCTGATTCATAAAGATATTCGGCTTTTGGGCTGAGATATATGCTTGTTTTACATCGGCTGGCATATGCCTAAATACTTTGGCTGGTGACGACAAGCCGCCTCTGCTAACGCGGAGGCACATCGCAGGACATTGGCCGGTTATTGGAACATCCGGTGTGTTAATCCAGTGTCCTGCGCTGTGAAAACCGACCGACAGCGCATAGCGGATCAGGCCGAAATAGTGGCACATCGACAGCAGCAATGCGGTATAGCTGGAAACGGACATCCAGCACGAACAAGGAGGAAATCATGACCTTTTACTCTCGCTACCGTCGCCAGCCAGTGAGCGACAACATCCGCGCCGTTATCTGCGCAATCGTGGTCTGCATCGGATGGGCCGTGGTCAGTGAAATGGACTATCAAGACGCCATTTCTGTTGCACAAACGCCTTGCCTGTACCGGGGTAAATAATCATGGCACTCAGCAAAGAACAATCCGACCGCGCCTACGCCATGGCTGAATCGTGGGCCAACGACCCGGAACGCCTATACGCCATGCTCTCCTGCCGAATTCTTCCGGAAGAGTTGAAGCAGATATGCGGCCACCTCTCAACCGCATTTGCTGCTCTGACCGATTTCACGGTCAGCAATGAGCGCACGGTGCGGGAAGCATCGACGGCCATTGCCATGATTCACGGCGTTGTTGTTGAGCGCCTTCTGTTGCCGACTGCCGAGCAGATTGTTCGGGATAGCGAGCCTGCGGCGTGGCCGGAAAGGATGGCAGCATGAGCTTCGAAACCACCCTTGATTTCGGCTCCGTAGGCGAACAAACCGTCGACGTCGAATTTGACTATCAGCCAGCCGAGCGCATGACGCGCGACTATCCTGGATGCGAGGCCGAAGTAACGATTACCTCTGTCAAGTGGCGCGGACTGGAACTGATTGACGACCTGTCATCCGACACTATCGAATCACTGGTCGAGGACGGCTTCGACACCATCGAGGAATTCCGCGTTCAGGCCCTTGAAGATCGCGCCGAGTACATCCGTGATCTGATGGACGACGCATGAACTACGAACTTCAATTCGCCCGCGTGCTGCATAGCATGGCAGTCAATACCGATATGGCATGCTGGTTTGTGCTGGCTGAACTTCACGAACTTGCGAGGAAGAAATGAGTAACGAAATTATTTCGGTTGCGCCTGGAATCTACTACGGCATGAGCAATGCCGATTACCACGCATCAGAAGGCATTAGCAAAAGCGGCCTTGACCTGATCGCCAAAAGCCCAGCACATTACTACGCACGGAAACTTGACCCAAAGCGCCCACCGGATTCCGAGCAAACCGCCGCGCAGTTGAATGGCGAAATAGCCCACTGCGCAATTCTTGAGCCGCTTGAATTTGCCAAGCGCTTCCATGTCGGGCCGGATGTAACGCGATCGACAAAGCAATGGAAAGAATTCGAGGCCTTGTTGCCATCTGGCGTATCGGCGATCAAACCGGATCAGTCGATTACTGCATGGCAACAGGCGGAATCGGTACGCCTGATTGATGATCTGGAAAAGTCGCTTTCAGTCGGTGAGGCCGAGGTTTCGGCCTACTGGATTGACGAGGAAATCGGCGTCTTGTGCAAATGCCGGCCTGACTTTGTTCATGACTGCGGCGAGGCTGGCGTGGTCCTGATCGATGTAAAAACATGCGGGAATGCCAGCCCTGGCGAGTTTTCGCGAATGATCGCAAAGCACCGCTACCACGTGCAGGCGGCCTACTACTCGGACGGATTCGAAATCGCCAGCGGTCGGCGCGTGCTTGGGTTCATCTTCGCGGCCGTGGAGATGGATTATCCGCACGCCGCCAGTGCCGTCCAGCTTGACGACGAAAGCATTAATCAGGGGCGAATCGACTACCGGCGCAACCTTAACGCCTACGCCGAATGCCGTGAATCAGGCATCTGGCCAGCTTACGGCAACGAAGTGCATCTAGCCCGATTGCCAAACTGGGCATTCGACGCAGAAGAAGAAATGGAGATCGGCTATGTTTGACAACGGTCTGAACACCATTCATAATATGGGTGTTCTAACCAAATAGCATTCATTCAATGAGAAATCCTGACATTTGTTTAATTCGTGAGATTTTGTCGTACTGTCCTGAAACCGGATTGCTTACGTGGTCAAAGCGTCGATGTGGAACAAAAGCCGGGACAGAGGCTGGAACTGAGCATAAGGGATACAAGCGAGTAAAGGTTATGGGCAGGCTGTTTCTGTCGCATAGGCTCGCATGGGCTATCCATTATGGCGAGTGGCCAGAAGAAGAAATAGACCATATAAATAGGATCAGGTCAGACAATAGGATTGAAAACCTGCGCAAGGCGTCGCGATCTGGAAACATGATCAACCGCAAATATCCGACCGGGGAATCAGGAACAACCGGTGTATCAAAGCATCGTTGCGGATGGCAGGCAACTATCAGGATCAACAAAAAGAGCGTCCATTTAGGGCTATTCAAAACAGTTGAAGAGGCGGCTATCGCTCGGACTGCTGCTGAAAAGGCAATCTACGGAATCTTTTCACCAGACGGAGAAAAAAAGTGAACGACGTATCGAATTTGAAAGACACCATAATTCCGAAAAGTACGCAGCTCAATGCCGAAGAACTGCTCGGCGGATCGATGACTATCACCGTGACCGACGTTCGCCGAGGCGACGGCGATCAGCCGGTGTCGATCCATTACGCTAACGACCAAGGAAGACCATTCAAGCCGTGCAAAACCATGCGCAAGATTCTCATCTTTGCATGGGGTGACGACGGTCGAACATGGGCAGGTAAAAGCATGACTATTTTCTGTGACCCGGAAGTCAAGTTCGGCGGCGTCAAGGTCGGGGGAATCCGGATTAGCCACCTCTCCGATATCGACCGAGACCTAGGGGTTTCGCTGAACACGACGAAGGGTAAAAAGGGCGAATTCATCATCAAGAAGCTGTCTATCAGGCCAAGATTGGAGATTGTCTCAATGCTCTCAAGTGCGGCGAAAGATGGGACACAAATGCTGGTCAAAGTCTGGAAAAAGCTATCGCCAGAAGAGCGCCAACTAATGGGCAATGCATGCCCGGATGACATCAAGCAATCGGCGGCCGATGTTGATTCGGCCGTGCCGAAAAACATCGACACAGGAGATCAACAATGACCACAGAAAACACCGCACTGACCGTGCAAGCCCGCGCCGCTGGCGTTCAATAAGGAGGCTTGATTATGAGCCTAATCGAACTTGAAAAGCCGAAACACATTTCATCCAAGCAAGCGCCATGGAAAGCGTGTTTGCCGTTCGTAGATAACTCTCGCGCAACCCTGATTCATAGGCCGCGCAACGGATCAACATACAACATCCACAAGCATCCGCATATTGGTGTGCAGTTTTGGTGCGGCATGAGCGTCACGGCAAGTGACGGCCATCTTTCGTTTTTAGACGCCCCTCCTGACGGAAAGATTCTGTGTGAAAAGTGCGAGGCCGCAGCCGTTAAAAACGGGCTGCCAAGCGCCGATGAATTGGCCGGAAAGCATGTGCACAAAGGCCGTACCGTGGCGGTAGTTACTTGCTGCTCTAGCGAGAAAGGTGGCACAGAATGAGCTTATCCATAGCCATCCAGCAAATAACCGCTCCGAACTGGTGGAACGATCCGGTCCAACCATGGAAATCAAACCGCAAGCGCCTGAATGAAATCGCTCAACTTCGCCAAAAGTTCATCGCCGGATTCGCATTGAAACGTAAGCCATCCACGATGCAGGAACTCGCCAAGCAACACGATTGCACCGTAGCCAGAATTCGCGCCTTGGCTGATCCGTTCATCAAGTCCGGTCGTCTTATTCGCGGGGTCAATAGCGACGGACTTGTGACGCTGGAGAAAGGTGACAAATCGTGAATCATATCAATCTTCAATCGAAGGCCAGGGCGCGTTATCTGGCGTCATGTGACCGTTACGCGGCCGATAAGCAGAAGCCGCCGACACGCAAGCAGGCCCGCGCCTGGCTGGCACCGATCCGAAAGGCGATGACCGAGATGCTATCCGGCGAAGTTGATAGCCACAGGGGATACGCCATCACGCGCATTCATCACGCCGACAATGATTTCGCACGTATCGACCATGCCGCGAACGGATTCTGTGCGCTGATTGAACGGCTTATGCCTGACTTTGATATTTCAGCCATCAAGCGGCTGAGCAAGAAGCTAGAGGCCGGAATCCTGCTCGAAGCCAAGGAAGTGCATGAGTGCCTGGCGCTGCTCAAGCATTGCGAGGATGTGCTTATTAAGTTCAGACGCTTTGAACTGGTCGAGGCAGCAAACGTAGAGATGATCAATATCGAATTGGAACGACTTGGGCTAAAGGCTGCGGCTTGAGTCTAACGCCTTGCTGTGCGGCGCGCGCGGATTTTCGCGCAGGTCCGAACGAGCGTTGTGTTATGCGGATTTTAACTATGGAGAGCGAAATGGAACGACCGAAAGTGACGAAAGAAATGGTGATAGAGGCAGCGCAGAAGATTGCCGAAACCCTCGACGGCGATGCCGAGACAATTGCAGAGCACTACCGGCACCCGATGGACGGCTATGAACTGGCGAGAGAACTCGACCGCTCCGCCGGATGGGACTTGACAATGCCAGACGTGGAAGAACTGGATTGCCTGAGTGGCATTGTTTCCGACCTGCACAGCAAGGCTGAAAAGAAGTGGGCCGAAGAAAACGACATTCAGCCGCCGCTGACAATCGGAACGCACATCAAGCAGGGCGTAATTGATAGCGTGTGCGATCACAGCGTGGCCACGTATCGAGTGAAGGAAAGCGGATGCACCAGAGCGGGCCGGTTTCTGCTGATCCGGTTCGAGGACGCTGTAGCCGTATAACGCCTGAGATAACCGGAGCGACGCTTGCGGCGCGTCCGGTTGATTGATGGGTTCGGCGGCAACGAGAGGAGTGATATGGACGACCCGATGCGACTGCGGCGCTACAGCACGAACCAGCTCATTGAAGAGTTGGCGAGGCGAGCGAATGGGGCGAGGACTGAGAAGCCGCAGCACTGGTGCCATGACTGCACTCACTACGTGGTCTGGAACGACAAGGTTCCGGCGCCGCGAAAGGGCTGCCCAGATGACTACAACCCTTGCACCAAGGGCCACGAAATGCGGTTCATGGCGCCGGAAGAGTATGACGACGAATATGGTTTCTACCTGCCGGTATGCGCCGACAGGGATTTGACGCCGAACTAGTAGACGACAAAACTGTCGCCTAATCCGGGAAATGTCCAATATTCCAGACTAGGCGACAGCGGGAACCATTGCGGCGCAGCCATATACAGACGTTGCTCAATATTTGAACAAAGGAAACAGGACATGAACAAGATAGACGAAATCGCGCTGCAACTGGCGCACCGTAAATGCACAAGCTACAACCATGTGCCGACCGATATGGTGATTAAGTACAGCTTTGCTGAACATCACTTAATCGACTTCGCCAACGCCCTACTCGCAGAACTGAGCAAGGATGCAGAGCCGGTCGGTTACTTCAGGCAGGAATACATGGGTGGTCCGGTTATCTGGTATCAGGTCGATTATAAAACTGAAGGTGAGCCGCTATTCACACACCCATATCCCGTCATTGCGAGTGAGCAGAAGCCGGTTGCTTGGGTTGATGTTATTGATCGCCATGAAGGCCCGTACAACTTCAACGGATTGGAGTTGCTGGATAGCGGAAAACACCTGCTATTCACCAGCCCACCCAACACCGCAGACATTGAGCAGCGAGTCGCGAAGGCTTGTGCAAGAGTAGCGGCAGATATGGGCCTGTCTGGCGTGGAGGGATACAACTGTGCAGAAAATATTCTTTTGAAATGGAGGGAATACCTGTGAATGCAAAACAACGTCGTGCACATACACGAGAGCTTACTGCTCTATATAAAGGGGCTGTTCCTAGCGAATTTAACGCTGAACTTGTGTCTGAACTGATTGATGCAGGTAAGGACATTAAGCATAAAGAAAACGTGATCGAAGCTCTCCGCGCCGAAATCGAAGCCCTGAAACAACAAGTCGAGCAAGGAAAGCGGGATGCTGGATGGCGCATACGACACCATCCGACAGCAGGCGCCCAACGAGTAGGTAAGCGGCCGTGAGCGGCCTTTATGCGAACGGTCCGCTTGACCGTAGGGTTCGGCGTCATGCGCTGACAAAGATGGAGAACGAAATGGACAACAGGAAAACACCGAAAGAGATTGCGCAAGCGGCCTACGATAACGGGCATGTGCCGACGTTTCTGGCCGCGCTCTGCGCGCTGATTATGTGCGCGGACCCGTCGCCGCTGACGCCGGAGCAGGACGAAGCTGTCCGTCGCGGAGCTGATAGCATGGCGCAAAAACTCGGATTCTCCGATTGGGTAGAGGCGTACCACGGGCTGAACTGATGACGCCGAACGCTTGAGTTCAGGCGACGAGCGTAGCGAAGTTCGCCTGGAACGATGGGTTAGGTTGCGATTTTTGCGCGATATGTGCGTGACTTTTTGGAGATATGAAGATGACTGAACAGCCGATGTTTGTGACACACGAAGATTGGGATATTGCCGTTATGCATGGCCAATACTCGCAAGGAGATTACCGCGAGGAATTGGTGACATTCCGGCGCAATGACCTTGCTGCGTATTTGGCACAAATGCGGGTTGAGCAGGACGGGAAGATTGCCGTACTGCGCGATTTGCTGCGAGATGCAAAGTTTCCGCTGATGGTTTCAAAGGCAGATGCCATGAGTGCCGGGGAAGATGACGATGTGCAGATGCTGCGCGAATTGCTGACGAGAATTGATGCGGCGCTATAAGCAACCTAACGCACTAGCTCAGGCGGACGCCGCTTGCGGCGTGTCGCCTGGAGCGATGGGTTGTGCGTCAAATGGTGATACGGAGGATGAATGAATGAGTTGGCACTTTTTGCAGGAGGGGGAGGTAGCGTCTTGGCCGCACACCTGCTTGGATGGCGCACCGTCTGCGCTGTTGAGCTTGATGCCGGAGCAAGGAAGATCATGCTTGACCGCCAGCGGGATGGAGTGCTCGAACGATTCCCGATTTGGGACGACGTGCGAACTTTTGACGGGAACGCATGGCGCGGCAGTGTTGATGTCGTTACCGGAGGCTTTCCCTGCCAAGACATCAGCCAGTGCGGAGCAGGCGCTGGAATCGACGGCGAACGATCCGGCCTTTGGCTGGAAATGGCCCGAATCATTCGCGAGATTCGACCGCGCTTCGTCCTTGTGGAGAACTCGCCAATGCTCACTTCTCGGGGGCTTGGCCGAGTTCTCGGAGACCTGGCCAGAATGGGGATGGATGCGAAGTGGGGAGTGTTCAGAGCTTCCTCAATTGGAGCGGCCCATCATCGAGCCAGGCTTTTCATGGTTGCTTACCCCAACGGCTCAAAGCTGGAAGGCTTGGACTTTCAGAAACCCGCTGAAATTGATACGGAAGAACCACGCAGACGGCAATTTGCAAGAGCAGTTGATGCGGCTCTACCAGCGGATGACTACGCCTCGATGCCAAGAAATCCTGATGATGTGGCCAGAGGGATGGACGGACTCAAAGCCACTGGCAACGGATGGGTTCCGGCGGTGGCGGCAAGAGCAGTGCGGATTTTGACGCACAACGCAAAAGTCACCGGCTCGCCAGTCTTATCGGCGAGTCCGCGTGGACTGCCGGGTTAGCCGGCAATGGAAAAGGAGAACGCAGTGTTGCCAGCGCCGACTTCCGTAGTCAGCTACGGAGCGGGAACAAACAGTACCGCCATGCTGATTGGCTTGCATGAGCGTGGAGAGCGCCCGGACTTGATTTTGTTCGCAGACACCGGAGGCGAGAGGCCGGAAACCTACCGCCACAAAGACGCGGTAAGCGACTGGTGCGAAGGGGTTGGCTTTCCTCGGATCGTTACGGTAGCGGAAGCGGTAAGCCTTGAGGCCGACTGCCTTACCCGCGGCGCACTGCCCGGAATTGCGTATGGCTTCAAAAGTTGCAGCGACCATTACAAGATAAGGCCGCAGAAACGGTGGCTTAAGGCGCAGGGGATAACAGCGCCGTGGTTCTGGGTTGGCATTGATGCAGGCGAGGCGCACCGGGCGAAGTATGAGGAAACGCGCTACCCGTTGATTGAGTGGGATTGGGGGCGCGAAGAATGCGTGGAAGCGATCCGCCGCGCAGGACTGCCACAACCGGGGAAAAGCGCCTGCTTCTTTTGCCCGAGCAGCAAGCCGCATGAGATTTTGGAATTAAAACGCCTGCACCCTGATTTGATTCAGCGGGCGCTGGCGATGGAAGCGGGGGCAGAACTGACCAGCGTTAAGGGTTTGGGCCGCTCGTATGCGTGGGCTGACCTAGTGAGGTACGACGATGCACAGATGGATATGTTCAGGGGCGCGGTCGAAATGCCGTGCGGATGCTTTGACGGCTAACGCAGAAGTAACCGGCCTTGGCCGCAACAGGAGCAACGATGACTGACCAAGCAACGCCGGCCAAGGTCCGGTTGACTGACGGGTTAGGCGCGCTGGTGGAGCGCCTGCGCAACGCAAGCCACGGCTATGACGAATGGCGCGTGCAAGACCCGAAGGACGGCGCCTACTGCATTGCCTTTTCGTGGCCCGAGACGATGAACCCGGAACGCGCAGCGCGCGAATGGCTGGCCGACCACAAGGCGCGATTCCCGGGAGGCCTGCACACAGACTACGTGGTGGCCTGCGTGCGCGTGATGCCAGAGAAAGACCGGCTGCTGCTGGAAGCGGCCGACGAATTGCAGCGGATGGCGGTAGGCCCGTGGATCGGCAAGTGCCAAGCCTGCGGCCATGAGCACGAAGCGCCTAACTATAAGTAGACATCAATCCCGCCGCATATCCTGTCCACGGACGATAAACACGGCACTCTTCAACACAAGGACCAAGAAATGAAAAAACTCACCACAATTTTCGCGTCGCTCTTCATCGCAAATGTTGCCTGCGCTGGAGAGCAGCACGGCGGGCAGCACGGAAAACCAGTCAGCGATGACCGGAAGACGACGCAGACGACCAACGTCATTCAGTCGGCACGATCCGAATCAAGCGCACAGTCGCGCGCATCAGCGAAATCGCGCGCCATGGCGAATTCTTCGGCAACCGGCGGCAACGGCACGGGCGGCAACGCCGAGGCCGCTGGTGGCGCGGCGAGCGCCACTGGCGGGAATGTTATCGTCAGCGCTGGCGGAGCCGGTTCCGGCCTCACCGGGCGCATGGTTCCCGATGTCTCCGCCGGCGCGCCGCTCACCTCGACGTCGTGCCGCAACGGCATCAGCGCTGGCGGCAGCGGAAACGGCTGGGGAGGCCTGCTCGGGTTCTTCGCCGAGGACGATATGTGTGAATGGCGATTGCTCGAAGCCAGTTACCGCAGCACAGACAACCACAAAGAGGCCAACGCGATCAGGCGAGGCATGACTGCACAACGCTGCCGCAAGCTATCCCCGGAAGACCGCGAAGCATTCGGCGATCTGTGCCCAAAGCAGCCGGCTGCCGAGCAGCAGAGCGCGGCGTTTTCCTCGGCCGGGTGATTACATGAGCGGAGTCCCGTGGACGCGACTGGAGGATGAGATCCTGCGCGATCTCTACCCGAGCAACACGGCGGAAGATGTCGCCCGCGTGATCGGGCGCAGCGCGAGTGCGGTGTGGAGGCGGGCCGGTCTGCTCGGCCTGAAAAAGTCGCGCGAGTGGATTGCCGAAACCGCCCGCGAGCGCAACAGCAGGCCGGGACACGGCGGCCAGGCGCACCGCTTCGTCACGGGACTCGTTCCATGGAACAAGGGAAAGCCGTTCGCGGCGGGCGGGCGCAGCGTCGAGGCGCAATTCAAGCCGGGATCCAGGCCGCTCAACTGGCAACCCGTCGGCCATGAACGGAT
>OFSE01000456.1_pt1 | contig 12230 bp, 8 predicted proteins | sample 1543261 | NCBI WGS metagenome assembly OFSE01 (sample SAMN07774225, study PRJEB24372) | wastewater metagenome | isolation source: Exp Tend VB 50WW | collected 2016-02 | reverse complement strand
GCCGGCCGATTCGCAGACCAGCACTTCCTTGCCGCGTGTGAGGCGGGCACCCAGCTGGATCTGTGCCTTCATGAAGTCTGGCCCCTTGGCGTAGCGGCCCGACTGCCCTTCGATGGGCGGGCCGACCAGATCAAGCCCTCCTGCGCCGCCGAGTTCGCCGGTCTTGGGATCGGCGGGGTTGGTCACGTTGCTGTCGGGCGCGTCCTCGCTGTACGTGCCTGTTACAGGGTTGAATGTTTTGCTCATAGTTTAATTATCCTTCGTCCACCAAACTGATTTTCCCCAAGGCGTAGGCAGCACGTGTTTGGTGAACGCGCCGCGCTCGTCGCTGAATTTCGTTCCGTCCGGCGAATCGTCGCCAGCCGTAGAGAGATACAGACTGCCGTATACGAACGCGCCCGGCTTGGCGGCCACTGGCGGCGGCTTCGGCGGATCGGTGGGCTTGGGTGGCGCTGGCTTGTATTCGTCCGGGATGCGCGGTTTGGGCTCCCCGCGCCACATGTCGTAATCGGTCACCGCGCGTTGCGGCGCGTTGCAGACCAGATACGCCTGCAGCATCAGCGGCGGGCGGTTGGGCTCCGTCCACAGCAATTCGATGTCGGTGTAGCGGAATCCCATTGGCATCCCGACTTCCTGCACTATCGGTTGCGGAGCGGGTAGTCCGTTCGCCTTCAGATATGCCATCACGTTGACAAAATCCTGAGAGTTGATGTCAACCTGGTTCGACGCCTGGTCAAATAGTTTCGACAGGTCAGATCTCACAGCGTTACTTCTCCTTGGTCCATTCTGAACTTGGCCTTCTATTTAGTTGTTGTTCTCTACGAGTGGCCCACCTTAAATTCCCAGGGATGTATCCCCCGTAATTATCGATTCTGTCTATAGAATGCAGGGTAGACGGTCTGGGGCCAATCGCTGACACTATATATGCGGCAAAAGAAGAAGGGTCGTCCTTCCATTTATCCAGCATAAACACGCCACGGCCACCATAGTTCTTGTAGCTTCCATTACGACTGTTATGGCAGCGTTCTTTGATGTTGTGCCAGGCATTGTATAGATAATTCCATTTGCCCCTACGGCATAGGCCGTGCACTATAGCCTTAACCTTGCCTCTCACCAGTGGAGAATCCTTCCGCAAGCATCCGCATGACCGGGTTGTCCCAGACTTCAGACCATCATATGCAACGATGGCCTCTTTACCGCATTCACACTGACACCTGAATCGTCGGATTCTGCTGCCGCACGGCTTCCATCTAGAGGCAACTTCATCCAGGACAGTTAGACGTCCGAAAGTGGCACCTTCGAGCATTACGGAACACTGCTTGGGCATGCCCCATATTACCACTTGACAACCCAAACGCATAGGTATTATAGTGGGGCACATGAGCAAACAATTATCAACGGCAGCCGCTGCCTTGGGGAAGCGGGGCGGGAAATCCAAGAGCGAAGCGAAATCCAAAGCGGCCCGCGCGAATGGAAGACAGGGCGGGAGACCCAAGTCCACCCCCAAGGAAACCCCATGAAACTACTGATCGCCGCATCACTTTTCGCCGCCGCGTTGTCGGCTGCCACCATTAACTTCGACCAAACCAGCACCGTGCTAGCGGGCGGTGAGGTCATCACCATCGGAGCCACGTCGGCCACGTTCACCGCGATACCGTCAACGCTCGTGCTCCAAATCACCGGCGACACATCCACCAGCGGCAGCCCGCTCACGTCCTGGTCCATCGATGTCCCGTGGGACGTGGATGGCGAGACGTCGCTGCTGCACGTCACCGGCACGTTCAGTCCCGGAAGCAACTGGAATATCAATTCGGTAACGTGGCCAAAGACCGCGCTGGCCGCGACCAATGCTGAATTCGGGTATCCAGTGCTCATCAAACAGGGCGGCATGCTGGGCAACGTTTTTGCTTCAGGCGCTCTCGGAAATTCGAATTCTGGAGCCATGTTCGTGCAACTTGGGCTGGCCACGCCAGAACCAGGGACGTTTATCCTGCTCCTGCCGCTTATGGCGTTAGCGGCCAGATCACTTCAAGTCCGTAGACGAAGTGCGCGGCAGTCGATGTAAATGTGGTTCCCTCCAGTAGGCGGATACGAACCAAGTTTCCTGCGCTGCATCCCGTGATCGGCAAGGTGGATGATGTGACAGATGGCACAAAAGCTGTTGTCGTGTCATTCACTGTGCTGATCGCAGCCGTATTATAGGTGGGGGCCGATCCCGTCGCATCGCACGATGAAGTCAAATTCCACTTGTAGGTGTTGGAACTGTTAGAAGTTGCGTTGGTCCACGATATCCTGACGGCTGGCGCAACACCCGTCCATGCTGCCGGAATGACCGTCCACCAAGTAGAGTGATTAGTGGAGGCGTTGACGTAGGTGGCTACCTTCACTTGGTAGAGTGTATCCACCACGGTCATCCCGCCGCCAAGCCCGTTATCCAATAGGCCAGCGGGCAGCAAAGTGTATGTGAGCGTCGATCCTCCACCACCTCCACCTCCCTGCGTAACCCACGTATCGGTAGATTCACAGCCTTTGATTTTTTGCCCGGTTGTAGCCGCCGTATTGAAAAACAACTCGCCAGCGCCGCAGTTCGCGGGATTCGATGCCCCGACCTTAACCGGCTTGGTGGTAAGCGCCCCGCTGTAATCCACTCGTGCTGCGGTGCTCAAATCGGAATTGCTTTTGGGCTGGCCCAGCGCCACAGCCGCTGCGATAACGAAAAGTGCGAATCTCATCATGGTCACCTCGTCTGAAACTGCGCCGTCTCTGTCGCGGCCATGCCGTTGCACCACACCTGATAGTTGTACGTGGTGGCGCTGGATAGTCCGCTCAACGCGATACTGCGGAACCTGCTGGCCGTGGTGTCCGCTGAACTACGGGACCAACTCGGCGGCGTAGTGGCCGTGCCGTAGCCCACGATGCAGGCTACGCCCGTCGCGCCGTCATGCACGGTCACCGCGATGGTTGCGGCGGTGTCGGTGATGTCGAGCGCGCGTGGAGTGTCCACCAGCCCCAGCGCGGCCTTCAGTTCCACCACGTCTACTCCGGGGTCCTTCCCGTCAGTGGTGGGGATGTCCTTACCACGGAATGTGCCCGCGTACTTCATCGTAAAATCGATGAGTTGCCCGGTGCCGACCAACCCGCTGTTGGTCGCCCTATCCGCAACGGTCGCGCCGATCACCATCTTGTTGCCAGTTGCCAGACCACCTGTGCAGTTCGGCGAACTCCATGAGCCTCCCAGTGACGTGCAGAACGCGCTCAGATCGATCACGCCTGACGGCACCGACGTGTCGGCCCATCCCGGCATCAGCACGTTGCCCTTGAACGTCAGATCGGGGTTCCCGATGCCCGCCACGTACCAGCAATCCGCCTGCTGCTTGCTGGTCCCTGAGCACGTTGTCTGGTTGTAGCCAGCGCCGAAATCATCTCCCTCTTTTTTGATGAGATCAGTGTTCGACACCATGATGAAATTGTCAACGATCCTCGGGCCTTCCATGACGCCGTTGTTCCGGCGAATGAAGCTCGGATCGCCGCCACGGAAATCCCAGTAGGTGTTGTGCTGGATGATATAATCTTCGGACTGCTGACCCTGAAGATGGTGAGCTAATCCGGCTCCCGCAGTGCCCTGACTCGGGCGCCACGCCACGCGCTGCGTTATGACATCGTTTCCGTAGAACAGATTGTTTCGCAAGCGCACCCGCGACATGGGGTAGGCTAATGGCTGGCCGATACTGGCATACACCCCCGGCCATGGCCCATTGTGCCCGCAGTTGCGCTGCACGTTGCTTACGATGTCGATGTCGGTCATCTTTGTGGCCAGCGCGGTGAACTGAATATCGGACGACCTGTGAAGTTCTCCGTAGCAGTTCTCGATGATGTTCCCCTTTAGCAGAAAACGCTCATCGCCCTTGCTCTCGACCATGTTGCGGTGCCCCGCCGCTCCGCGAGATCCGTCTAACCGAGTGTTCCAATCAGTAGTGAACAGATTCCGTTTTACAACCGTGTCACCCTTGCGCTGATAGTTGTACAACATCCCGGAGTACGCCGCAGTGTCATCGCAATACAGCGGGAGCCCTACCCCGTCCATTTGATTATTGCGGAATGTGAACGGACCCGGCCCCGCGCCACACACTACGGCGGCTGCTCCTTCTCCAGAGGTTTTTGCAACAGTTCGCGCGGGAGCCTGATATTCGTTTTGTGACGCGAAAGTCCCGTTGTTCATGTCGATCCCGGCTATTTCAGCAAAGGCCCCTCCGGTGAGATTTCCGACCATCAAATAGACAGCTTGCACCTTGCTTCCGCTCATTGGAAGCGCCGGACTGGCCACGATATCGACAGAGCAGCCTGAGTATCCGGTGCAGGTCGCCGACATGCCGGTGGGGAATACAGCGTGAAGAACGGAGTCCTTCGTCGCGTAAACGATAAAGCATCCATCCAGGGTCGTAGCGTCCCACACGCAGGTGTTTGACCCTCCCGTAATCGTGATGGTGACGTCGGTCGGCAGAGTCATGGTGAATAGCCCGCCGTAATAGGAACCCGCCGTGAGTTTCACGGTGGTCGAGTTGGTCTTGGACCCAAGGATATTTGAATACCCCTGCCACCAGACCATGTTTTGAAAATCAGAAGCGACGATGGCGTTGTTTTCCCCATCGAACGATGGGAAAAAACTCGCCATGCGGTTCGGCCATGGTGCCGCCACAAACCGGCACTGGTCGAATATGATGCCGGATGATGGGCGCTTGATCCCGTCAACGATGTACCACGAGCCGGTAACGTCGGTAGTGTTCGTTGCGGCCAGTTCAGCTGTCGCAACATCCGGCGTCGATACCTTGATGCCGATGAACCTCCAGTTCACCGACATATCCGGGAAGAAGATTGCCGCCGTGGTCCCATTTGCGCCCGATCCTGTAGATTGGATCTCTGGCATTGCAGCGTCCCACGCCGACGATACGCGCACGCCCTCCGGCAGGAATGTCCCGGCCAACACCCGCTCATTCACGACGTAGATCTGGGGCACGCTGGTGGGCGGCCAGGGCAACACATAGAGTGACGAACCGGCAGACGTGATGTCCACCTCGGACCCGGGCCCGGTCGTGTAGCTCAGCTTGAAATGATCATCGTCTACCGGGATGACATAGTAATCGTTCCCGTAATAAACCCCGCCCGGCATTGCGGTGTAGTTCGTCGCGGTTGCCATCCGCAGTTTTTGATTGGATGCGTATCCGTGCCCGGTCTTGGTGATCTGGTTCGTGGTGGCGTTGGCCGAGACCGCCACCCACCCTGACGTCGGCGGCAATATGACGGTCGGACATGTGACCCCGGCGGGAAGCACAACCAGACTGTTGTTCCCGTTGAGCCTATTCTTTTCTGCCGCGGCAATCTGAGTGCCGAAATCGCTGCAACTCGGATTAGTGGCGTACTGCGTCCACGTGCTCCAGTCGGCGCGCGTTGTGTCCACTTCCGTCGCCGCTATGGGCAGCGCAGGATGGACAGCCGGTAACGCTGCTGTCGTACTGGTGAATGTGGCGCACGCGGACCACGTGACCGCGTCCGCGGACGTCTGCACGCACCCGTAGGTGAGCGTGTCCGGCTTCAGCCCGGCAATAGCAAACCTGTACCGCCCATCAGTCGGATAATGGATGGCGGCGTACTGGCCCTGGACGCCTCCGCCGGCGCCGCCCTCATAGGAGATCGTCTCGCCGTACCGGACGCGAATCGCGTACGGAGGATCGCTAGCGAAACTGCCGTAGATGGTGGAGTGCGTGGTCTGGATAATCACCACATCGGACGGCTGCGCAAACGCCGCTGATGCGACGACCCCCAGCAATATTAGTATCGAGCGCATTACCACGTCCCCCTGAATTCCATGTGTGTCAGATACGCTTTGTCTTCGTAGGTGTCTGTCCCTCCGCTAGTCCGATTTACTCCAGCAAATACTGGAGATCCTGCTGAGCATCCCGTGGTGGGAAGTGTCAAGGTGACAGTGAGCGTACCCAGCGCTACGCCTCCGGCCGATACAGTGACCGGGGTCCCGTTGGTGTACGACAACCCAGTAAATGCTGTCCCATCAGCCGGGCACGTGGCAAACGGAGTGAACGTGAGATTTCCCGCGGCGTTGGTCTCAATGACCAGATGGAGTTTCACCGTCAAGGCGGTTGTATCCCAAGTGGTCGGATATACCCACGAAACGATGGCGTCCCCTCCGGTATTCGGAAACGTGGCAAGCCCTACCGGCTTGCTCGTCCCAGAATCGGTGTTGAGGAAATCAAACAAGAGCCCGTTGATTACTCCCCCCGGATTTCCTGTGCTGTTGGACCCAATCCCGGCCTGGAATACCACCGACTTTGCGCCCGCTCCGAGCAGCGTCCAGGTGTTCGTGGCCGTGCAGCCGTACAGGTTCTGCCCCGCCGGCGCCGTAGTCAGCCAGAACATGTGGCCCTCGGTGCAGGTGGCCGGCAGCAGACTGCCCACCTTCACCGGCTTCGTGCTCAGCGCACCGGCGAAGCTGTTCGCTCCGGTGAACGTGTTCGCCCCTCCGATCTCCGCGAACACGCCAGCAGTCACCCGGCGCGTAGGCGGATACGCGGTGAAATCATCCGTCAGCGATCCGTCCACGTGCGGCACGGGCCAACTGGTGCCCTGGAGCCGAAACTGCGTCCCGTCGTAGACGATCAGATACGTCAGTGCAGCCTGAAGCATCCCCGCCGAGAGCGTCTGTCCGCCCTGCGTCAGGATCGCTTTCGCGCCCTGCGATGAGATGTTGACCGTAGCCGCGCCAGTGTTCGTGGTGTCCGGTTTAAACGCAATGGTGAGATTGTTCGCGTAGGTTGCGCTAGCCACCGTGCAGGTGTACGTGGTCCCGCTGGATGAGGCCGGGATGCAGGAGCCTACGCCTGCGGCCCCGCTGATACCCTCCAGCGTGCCGTCGCTGTTTGCCTTCGGCGTGCCGCCAGCCACCCACCATCCGCCGCCGTCGCTCACAAACCGCACGGTGATGCCCGACGCGACGGTGAAGCTTGAACCGCCAGCGACCAGGCCGCCGGCCGACGCGACGGTACAGTTAGCCGTCGAGACACACATAACCTCAATCGCGTCTCCGGACACCAGAGAGTTCGCGGCCGGTAGTGTCGCGGTGGTCGAGCTATCAGCCCGCACCACCGTCCCGCGCGCGGTCGCTGGGATGCGTTGTGCCGTTGCGATGGCGCAAACCGCCGCCAGGCATAATAGTTTAGTTTTCATTTTTTCCTCAGATGCTAACGGACCCACCGCCGCCGCCAGTTACTCCATAAGTCCCGTGGTCTGCCTTGCCGCTGCCGAGCCCGGTAATGGCCGAGTCTAGCGCTCCCAGATCGCTCAGCAGGTTGGTGACGTCGCCCTCTGCGTGCGTGTGGACCAGCGGCGCATAGATCCCATCAAAATAGCTTTTCAGTGTGGCCTCGAAAGAGGCAAAGGAAATTGCCGCTACGCTTGCGCCGCCATTATTGTACAGGATGTCGCCATGGCTTCCCGGCACGTTCACATGCGCGGAATTCGCCAAGTCAACATCCTTTGTTACCACCCCGCCGCTGCCGTCAGTCCCAAGAATTCGATCAGCGGTGAACGCGCTAACGGAAGCCAGCGCCCCGCCGCTACGCTTCACTAGCGCCCCATCGGTCAGCCCAGAGACATCGACATCTCCGGACGCAGTAACACTGATCTTGCCGCCCTTCACCAACTTGGACGCATCGAGCCGCGCAGGTTGGCTTCCAGTAGTGTTAGTTACCTTTACGTCTGGAGCCGTAATCAGTCCCGACGCATCAACTGTTCCATTCACTATCGCATTGTCATAGATCCGAACTTTGCGGTTTGTGCTGAGCGTGCCTTTCCCATGGATGCTTAGAGCGTCGGATTGGATCTCTCCATAATCGATTACGCCCGCGCTTCCTTCGTCTCCGCCGAACTGCATGAAGCGAATTTCGCGCGCGCCGAACACGGCAGCAAGATTGGAGAGCCCGGCAGATAGCGCTGATAATACTCCGGTCGCGAACACGGCCACCGCATCGCGAATCTTCAGAGTGCGCGTTCCAGCGATGGCAACCGCCGTTATCTCCGGCACAATCGGCAACGGTAGGTCATCGGTGTTCTCGTATATCCATGATCCATTCACCCAGGTGCGCGATCTGCGGTACAGATTGGTCGGCGCATAGGTGGACCCTTGGATTTCCCAGGTGGGAGGATCGCTGACAACCGCGTGCTTCACCATCGCGTCTAGATGCAGATCCGTCGAGACGTTGTAGACATCACCGCCGCCCACTTCGATAAATGCTTGGGTCTCGGTGGCGTCGTGGTCAATCTCAAACTCAAATTGGCAACGTCGATTCGGAATGACGCGGGCCGGAACATGCGCCAGGTCTGCAACTCCATCCCGATTCGCGTTCACGATCTTTACCTTTCCGCCGGAGTCCGAAACCCGGATGGCCTCGAATCCAGCGTCCGGGGAATTGCGTATCGTGATCTTGTCGTCAATCACAAATCCGCGAATCTCTTCGAGGGCTATCTTGGCCCCGGTCACCTTCCCGCCGCGAAAGTGGATGTCATGCCAGGGCATCGCGTCCATGTCGGATGTCTCGTATGTCCCGGAAACTGCCGTCCCTCGGATTACTATGTCGCCGCGTACATCTGGATTGGAAATAGTGATCCTTTTGACTCCGGTGAACTCGGAGCGCACCGCGTCCGTATGCCAGTCATCCACGCTGAATCCGTCGCAGTCATGGCCCCACACAGAAAGCTGTGCGCAGTCAGAGACGTCCACGCCACTTACTCCAGTGTCATTGTAGAGCCATGTGTCTCCCTCATTGCCGACAAATCCCTGAGCAACCAGATGCACGCCCACCTGGACTCCGTTATTTGCAGTGATGTTTTTCGCACGACATCCAACGTTTGCCATGCTCGACTGCGCAAGAGTCGTTCCATTGGCGAGCACGGACCCGGCCCAATATGCAGAACCGAGCGTACTGCTACCGTGCGCATCGGCTACAACGGTGTCGGTCACCACGTTGTATCCGCCTTGGACACGGACGGCGTTTGCGCTTCCTCCGATCTTCGTGACGTTGGAAATCTTCAGGCCGTTGTTGTTCGCCGAGAACTGATCAGGGCTGGTGAATGGCCCTACCTCGGTGTCGATATCAGCCCCGCTTGCCAGCGTTAGAGCGTCAGGATAATAGGTCACAGCGCCTACGGCATCGTCTCCGCAGTCCTCGGATAGCACCCCATCAATCGAGCATCCCTCCCAGCAGGCATTGAAATGAACGGTGTCGGCATAGCATGACTTCGCGTGAACGTTCCAAACATCGACTTTCCGGCAACCACAGAAAATAGAACTAACCTGGGGAGCGTTCTCGGCGTACAGATTCTCTACCGTGATCCCGTATGGAGCCGTCGCCCGCGATTTCGTCCCGGTGAAGCGGAGCGTGTCTCCGATGCCACGTTGAGAACCGAGGGCCCACACCACGCGTGGATTGATGATCCGGATCGAGTGAAACCCGACGGCGTACCCGTTCCAGACGGTAGGCGTGTGGGCCCCGCCGATGTCCTCCCAGCGGCAACGCGCGTAAAAGCAATGCGTCTGTGCATCGTACCCGTTTGGGAGCAGGCAGTCCATGAAGATCTCTGCGCCCTCATCGAACTTGATTTCAATGTTATGGGCGGACTGCCAATTGCTGCCATCAAACCATGGCGAGAAATCGAATAACCCCGTAGAACTGGTGCGCGTGGCGTCTCCGACATCATAGGTCACTCGGAAACGCCCGCGAGGAAAAGTCAAGCATCCGTTTACCTTGATCGTTGCAGCGACAGCGGCGCGAATCGCGGCCCAGTCATCCGTTACGCCATCGCCCACCGCGCCGAACATCTCTACATTGAGATTCGCGCCGCGAAATGCCGATAATGTTTGGCTCGCATTCGGCATATCAGTACGTCACCGGAGCCCCGCCGATGGTAACCAGCCCGCTATCTTGCCCCACGGTCGTACTGGATCCGCTGCCAACGGCGGAACTTTCCTGCGGCTTCTTACTCAGTGATTCCCAAAACTGCAGCCACGACGGCACGCGCGTAGAGTCGATCATCCGGACCGTGTACCAGAACGACGCCATGGTCGGAACGTACTTCCCCTCCACCGCCTCGACCAGGAACGTGCCCACGATTGGAGGCTTTGTGATACTCAGCGGGATCAGCATCCCCGGCTGAATGTCGGTGCGGAGTGTGCTTCCCTCGATCACCACCGGGATCGTTTTGTAGGCGTCCAGAATCGCATTCGCTTTGGCGAACGCCTGCACCGGGTCCGGATTGTCGGTGTCGTCCGTAATGGCGTCGTAATAGCCGCTAGTGCCCTCCACCGCGGCGATAGCGGACACCACTGCATCGTCGGCCACCATCATGGCGTCCTGCCCCAGGGCGCGGTACACGACGTCCAGGGACTGCGTGGCGCTCAGTGGCGTTCCCGCGGCGTCCTGCGTGATGGCCGTCTCCCCCTGCGCCCAATACCACGCCTTGCCCGTATCGCCAACCACGCCAAAATCGACAGGCGTTGCGGCCGCATCATCGACGCCACCGCTCAGTTCTACTGCCGCAAACGTGAAGTTCGCACATGATTCTGAAACCGGGATTCCGTTTCCGATGGAGCCCACCAACGCAAAGCGAACCGAGAAATTCCCGCCCGTAGGCGTGGTGATTTCGCAGTTCGGATGCCGCGATGTGGGATAACTGTACGCCGTTCCGCTGCCCGTTCCGGTGTTGTTCACCGCGGCGAATAGCGTGGATGCGCACTCTCCAGCAGTCGCCGGGATGAGTAGTTCGTTCGGCAGCCCGTTATCAATGGCGGCGCGCCAGGTGTACGTGACGCCGTTGATGACGATGGTATCGCCCGCAGTGGGAACGCCGGTAAACGATCCCGCCACAGACGCGCGTGCGCCACCCGTGACGGTCATTGCCTCAATCGCCGTCGCCGGTCGAGACAGGTTAAAGACCGTCGTTACATCGTCTCCCTGGAATGTTTCGGTGATTGGCGTAAATGCTGTTGGTGAAACCCGGATCACTCGACGGGTACATAGGTCCACGCGGCTCTGGCGCACGGAGAATCCCTGCCAGAGAATGTCTGCCCCGGTCGCCGCAGTACCGGTGTCGAACGTGCGCGGGATGAAGTAGAGCAGCGAGTCCGGATCGACATACCAGATGTAGTTCGACAACTTCGCCAACTCGTCGAGCGCATCGGACACGCGCGTCCAGTCAAAGATTATTTTGGAGATCGTTGCGCCGGCCGAAACCGTTCCCGCCGTGATGGCCTCACTGGCCAGTTCGTTGGCCAGAATGTCCGCGACGATGTAGCCCGCAGTCTTGTTGAGATACGCGCGCGGCACGATGAGCCGCTTATCACACTTACGCTCGTTGCTCGAAACGGTGAGATCGTAGACGTACCCGGAGGTGCCCAGGCGGCGCTGCGCAATCTCTTCGATGGAGCCACCAAACACGCGCGGGACTCCATCGTACAGAAAAAAGTCCTCACCGACTGCGGGTGCCCATGATTCGTCCGGCACCTTCATGGTGCAGGAGCAGGACCCGCGCGAACCGAGTTGTTTGGTGAATCGGACGGATCGCGGATCGAGCCACGCGCCGCGGTCCGTTACTCCGATGCCTACGCCGATGGCCATGGTCTAACCAGCCGCAAACGCCGGAGTGAACGCCTTCACGCGGCCCGGCAGCCTCCGCATAACCTCGTCAGCCACCGCAGACGGGTCTCCCGAGCCGTCTACGTTGATCGTTACGTTGTATGTCACCGGACCAGACGCGCCCGCCTTGCCACCCCACGCGCGGATGTCGGCCAGTGCGAGCACTACGAAGTCCATGCTCGACGAGATGCTCGTGAGCAGTGGAGCCTGCACCTTGTAATTGAAGTCGCGCATGTTCTCCAACTGCGGCCAGTACTTCAGCGCGTTGTCGATCAGATCAAAAAGGTAGGACTTGGCATATCGCGTGGATTCTTCGATCCGGCCCAGCGCCGTGTTCATGTGCGCCATCTGAAAATTGCCGATGACGCTGCTTACGGCAGACACCACCTGAGCGCCGATGCCGATGTAGCCCGCGATGGCTCCTACTCCCGATGATGCGGCACTGGTCGCGCTACCCGCTGCCCCGGCCCCGCTGCCTACCGCTCCACCAGCCGCACCCACGGACGTGCCGAGCACGCCGCCCGCTCCGGT
>OFSE01000455.1_pt1 | contig 12253 bp, 11 predicted proteins | sample 1543261 | NCBI WGS metagenome assembly OFSE01 (sample SAMN07774225, study PRJEB24372) | wastewater metagenome | isolation source: Exp Tend VB 50WW | collected 2016-02 | reverse complement strand
ACTTTTGCCGCATTCGCCGTCGAGCAACGAAAATTTGGTGACGTAGTTATCAACTTCGGTGCCCGAGTGGAAAACGTGGAGCGCAAACCGAGAGCAGAATTTCAACTTGAGAAACGTGACTTCACCTTGGGTTCTGCGTCAATCGGTGCGCTCTGGCAAATATCGAAAGAATATGCGGCTGGAGCAACCGTATCGTATGCACAGCGCGCCCCGACCACAGAGGAACTCTATTCGAACGGGCCGCATGAATCCACCGCGACCTTTGATATTGGAAGTATTCGGCTCGGTAAAGAAAATTCCCGCAACCTCGAACTCAGCTTGCAAAAATCGACTGGCATGATTCGCTGGAAAATCAATGCGTTTGTGAACAAAATCGATAATTTTGTGTTTGGCAGCACCGACAGTGTTTTTGTCGACGAAGAAGGCATACCCGACCTAGACGGTGAATTCCTGAGGAGAAACTGGAGTCAAGCAGCGGCAACAATACGAGGCGCGGAAGCAGAAATAAGCTATAACGAGCATGGCGAGGGCTTGTCGCTGCGCGGATTTGCAGACACCTCACGTGGAAGATTAGATGGTCTCGGCAATTTACCTCTGCAACCTGCCACACGCGTCGGCGCGGATATTGGCTACCGACAAGCGGGCTGGCGTGGCGTTCTGAGTGTGGTGCACGCCAAAGCACAAGATCGACTCGCAAGTTTTGAAACCTTCTCAACTCCGTCGTATACAAAAGTCGATTTCAATCTGTCTTATTCGCACCCCTTCTATAACAGCCAACTAACCTGGTTCGCTTATGGCAAGAATCTGTTTAATCAGGATATACGCTTAGCAACCTCAGTTTTGCGCGAAACTGTGCCGCAACCTGGGCGCGGTGTCGTGCTCGGTGTAAGGGCTGCGTTTTAGTTTATGGCATGCCAGCGATGGCATGCCATGTGGTAAGCGAGAAGTGGTCTAATACAATGGACAAAGAGACGGGTAAAGAATTTGTAAAATCCTGTAACTTTCTTTCCGTCAATAGTCCGCTTTTCGCGCGCTCTAAGAACTTGGGTTCTTCATGCTGTCGCAGAAAATTACTCGCTTTTAATAGACATAGCCTACAGGTTGGTTGATTTTCACACTATTTTATTTCCACGCTTAAATTGCAATAATGCGCGCAAAAGCAAAATAATGAAGCGTAATAACAAGCAATCTTAAGAAAGTGGATTAACAACGTAGTGCACATTCAGTCTATACTTAGATGTTAGTAATCAATTGGCATTGAATGTCGCTATTTTTCTTTAAGCGCACTCATCAATAATCTATTTCATCCATTCCAAGGTCATCGTGGGGATTTTTTCGCTTTTCGGTAAGAAACCACCCAATCAGGAGAAACCCTCTCCTGATAAGACCTCGGCTAAAAAATCCAAGTCTCGCTCTGGCAGCGAAAAACCCGTTGCGTCTTTACAAGACGATGAAGCTTTCAGCCAAACCATCATTGATCAGAAGCACAAAGCACGTGCCACCGAGCGCAAAATCGACGCGATTGAATTTGAAATGACGCGCGACATAGGGCGCAGCAAGTCACCACAAATGTCGACTGCTTCGATCATTAATACATCGCAAGAACCTAGCCCCAATCCTTTGGCGCGCGAACCCGTGCCCTTAGAATTTCAAAGCACCTTAGCGATGGAAGTCGCGAACACCGACTACTTGCTCAGCCACGGCGATGTGGCTGCGGCCACCCTAACGCCTTCTGAATCGGTACCTTTGTTAGAAGAAGCCGCGATCTTGTTTGCCAGCGACCAACGTGAAGTGGCAGAACATATGCTGAGGGGCGCAATCGCCGAAGATAAGCTGGGCGGCGCCTTGCAAATCGCTTGGTTTATGCTGTTTGATTTATACCAAATAGGGAACAAGCAAGCGCAATTTGATGAACTCTCACTTGAATACGCCAGCGCATTTGAGATGTCGCCACCAGTGTGGAAAGATTTATCGAACAGGCGCGAACAGCAAGTCGAAAGTGTCGATGTGGCAGCAACGCCAAGCATTGTTTTCCCAAGCAAATTAGATACTGGGATTATCAAGTCAATCGAGAAACTCAATAGCTTGGGTGCAAAAAGTCGCAGCATCAAATTGGATTTCACCCGCGTAAAAGAAGTCGATCCCATCGGCTGCGGCCTCTTGTTGCGCGCCTTGAAAGGGCTCAAAAAAACGGGACACGACCTCACGCTGCTGGGCGCACAAGAGTTTGCCAATAAGATTCGGGGCATGCTCGAAGTTGGGCGACGGGATGAGACCGAAGCACCATGGTTGTTACTGCTAGAAATACTCCAACTGCTGCAACTTGAAAAGGCGTTCGAAGAAGCCAGTATCGACTATTGCGTCACGTTTGAAGTTTCTCCTCCATCATTCGAGGCACCATCAAATAAAGTGACCACTGCAATGGCAGAGGTGAACATTGAGGAAGATCTAATTTCCGATAAGTTTTTAATGCCAGCCGTCATTGAAGGCAGCACCGAACATCTGATTAGCCGCATCCATAGTCATGCTGAGATTCACAAGACTGTGATACTTGATTGTTCAGAGTTAGAGCGGGTTGAGTTCGGCGCTTCAGCGCAATTGCTCAGTGGTTTGGTTCCGCTCGCGGCAAAGAAAGACACGACGATACAGTTCCAAGACGTCAATTACTTGGTATTGAGCCTCTTTAATGCAATGGGCCTCAAAAACGTTGCCGAAATCTATCCACGTAAGCACTAATTCTCGACCTTGATCGACTGCGTCACGTAGTCACGGCTTGTAATTTCAGAAGAACATCCCCATTTTCAGTTGAATCGCTTTCTGCGAACGTATTCCACGGCTTTCTACTGCTTATACACCTTGCGTTTTATACTTGAGGTACGAGACCCCTACAATACACTGCGCTGGAAAGCCACACTGACAGAGGACAACATGGAACAATTTCACGGCACAACCATCCTTACCGTTCGGCGCGGAAACACCGTTGCATTGGGTGGAGATGGTCAAGTTACTTTAGGCAACATTGTTATGAAAGGCACGGCGCGCAAAGTGCGCAAGCTTTATCACAACAAAGTGTTGGCAGGTTTTGCTGGCGGTACGGCTGACGCCTTCACTTTAATTGAGCGATTCGAGTCAAAGTTGGAAAAGCATCAGGGGCACCTAATGCGCGCTTCGGTGGAGCTCGCCAAAGACTGGCGCACTGATCGCATGTTGCGCCGCCTAGAAGCCATGCTCTTAGTGGCTGATCGCGACACCACCTTGGTCATTACTGGAAATGGAGATGTGCTCGAGCCCAACGAGGGAATTGGTGCAATCGGCTCTGGTGGCACCTTCGCCCAATCTGCCGCCATTGCGCTGTTTCAAAATACGGATTTATCGCCTGTCGAAATCGTCAAAAAATCGCTGACCATCGCCGGCGAATTGTGTATCTACACGAATTTGTCCCACACGATCGAAACCTTAGAATAAGAGGAAAAACGAGCATGAATATGACTCCCCAAGAAATTGTTTCTGAACTCGATAAGCATGTGGTCGGCCAAGACAAAGCCAAACGCGCCGTAGCGATTGCGTTGCGCAATCGTTGGCGGCGTCAGCAAGTGGCTGAGCCGTTGCGCCATGAAATCACACCTAAAAATATTCTCATGATTGGCCCTACAGGTGTGGGCAAGACAGAAATTGCACGTCGTTTAGCCAAGTTAGCCGGTGCGCCGTTTATCAAAATCGAAGCAACAAAGTTTACCGAAGTCGGCTACGTAGGACGCGATGTCGACACCATTATTCGCGACCTCATCGATATCGGGATTAAGCAAACGCGCGAAGCAGCAACGCGTAAAGTGAGAGCGCGTGCGGAAGATGCAGCAGAAGATCGCATTCTCGATATTCTTTTGCCCCCCGTACGTCATGCAGACGTTACGCTTGATGGCGATGCAGGAAAAAGTGTTGATGCTGCACCCAACCCTACGCGTCAAACCTTTCGCAAGCGCCTGCGCGAAGGCAGCTTGGACGACAAAGAGATCAATATCGACGTGGCGGAAGCGGCGCCGCAAATGGAGATTATGGCGCCTCCCGGCATGGAGGAAATGACGGAGCAAATCAAGTCTATGTTCTCTGGCGTCGGTGGTGGCCGCAAGAAAACCCGCACACTGAAAATCAAAGAGGCGCTCAAGTTATTGATTGAAGAGGAAGCCGCTAAGCTGGTTAACGAGGACGAGTTAAAGCAAGACGCCATTCATAATGTTGAACAAAACGGCATCGTGTTTCTCGACGAAATCGACAAAATCGCCTCACGCTCTGAAACTGGCGGCGCAGAGGTGTCGCGCGCCGGTGTACAGCGCGACCTTTTGCCTTTGGTAGAAGGGACAACGGTGAATACCAAATACGGTATGATCAAAACGGATCACATTTTGTTCATTGCCTCTGGCGCGTTTCATTTTGCCAAACCATCTGATTTGATTCCCGAATTGCAGGGTCGTTTTCCGATACGGGTTGAGCTTGAATCCTTATCAATCGCAGACTTTGTGCGCATACTCACCAGCACCGATGCCTGTTTAACGCGGCAGTATGAGGCCTTATTAGCGACGGAAGAAGTGACTGTGGATTTTACCGAGCAAGGCATAGAAAGGCTCGCGGGGATTGCCTTTTCAGTCAATGAAACCACTGAGAACATCGGTGCACGGCGGCTCTATACCGTCATGGAAAAGTTACTGGAAGAAATCTCATTTAATGCGCATCAGCATCAAGGGAAAACCGTCGTAATTGATGCGACATACGTAGAACAGCGCCTAGAAGCCTTATCCGTGAATGAAGATTTGTCGCGCTATGTGTTGTAATCCTAGTCAGATGACGAGCTGAGCTGATGGCCAAGCAATCCAACAAAGCGCGGCAGAAGCTGGTTTTTAAGCTGGAACCAGGCCAAACCAAGCCACGCAATCTGGTCGCCGCGAATGCAAAACAGAGCGGCGCCGGAAGCCATAAAAAATCGCCGGCGGCGCTACGCCGAGCCGAAAAACAAGCATTAAAAAAACTTCACAGCGAGGAAGAAAAGGTCTAAACTATTTGCAAATACTGCAACTTAATTGTGGGGCAACATGGCAAGTTGTCGACGTAGAAAAATCCAATTTAAGTTTCGTCGACCCCGACGTCGGCGTGATTTATTGTCCCGCATGTTAGTCGATATTGGCATCGCTTATGCCCCCAGCTTAGGCAAAAATAGCACTGCGGAATTTTTGCGCAGCAGTGCCATTCCTTATAGCGTTATTCAACGCGTGTTATCGACAGCACCGAGTTTTTAACGCAAAACAACCGAGCTCGCACCTTATTTCACTCCCTAGATAAATGTGTCTAGACGACGAGCCGAAGGCAACAGCGACACGCGCGATTTAGAAATGGAATTACAAAGTTTCTTGCTTGGCGTCGCGGGCTAAGAGCCGTGCAATCATTTCTTGCGCGCTGATTTGATCAAACAAAACAGCGGCCACGGCATTGGCGATGGGCATGTCAACCCCTAAGCGGTGTGCCAAACCTTGCACGGTTTGGGCACAGCGTACACCTTCTGCCACATGGCCCAAATCTTGAACGATTCTCTCTAGGCGTTGGCCTTGTGCCAGCGCCAAACCAACTTTACGGTTGCGCGATAAATCCCCCGTGCAAGTTAAGATGAGGTCACCGACGCCCGTCAAGCCCATCAAGGTTTCATTGCGCCCGCCCAAGGCTTGGTTTAGCCGGGCGATTTCAGCGAGGCCGCGTGTCATCAAGGCGGCACGTGCGTTCAAGCCTAAGCCCAACCCATCCGCAACCCCGGTTGCGATCGCCAAAATATTTTTCACCGCCCCGCCGACTTCAACACCGACCACGTCATCGCTGGTGTACACGCGCAAGGCATTGCAGTGAGCAATATTGACCACTTGCTGACACAGGGCGTTAGACGAGGACGCTATGGTAAGCGCGCACGGCAATCCTTTGGCGACTTCCTGCGCAAACGATGGCCCAGACAAAGCGCCGACCGGAACTGCCTCGCCAAGAATTTCGCGGGCAATTTGGTGCGGCAAAAGATGTGTTTCTTGCTCGAAGCCTTTGCACAGCCAAACCACATGCGACAGGGGAAAAGCGGCACAAAGTTTTAAGGTTTCCCGTAGGCCCGAAACGGACGTCGCAACGATCAACAAACCGTGCGCGCTAACGTGTTGCATGGCAAAGCTGAAATCCGCCGTCGCAACTAAGGTGTCAGGAAAGTCAAAGCCAGGTAAGTATTGCTGATTGGCGCGCTGTGTTTGCATGTGCTGCATAGCTTCAGGGTTGCGCCCCCAGAGTACGACCTTGTGACGTGCGGCGATGGAGAGTGCCAGCGCCGTGCCCCATGCGCCCGCGCCGAGGATAGACACATTCTGTGCTTGCGGCGAGTTTATTTCTGGATGCATAGTCAATAGCAAAGATACAGTAGAGGGTATTTTTTCAATGCCCTTAAAATAAAGCGTATTTAGCTCATAAATAACAGGAAATTGGGCAGTATAGGCAATTTGCCATGGTTCAGGGCTATTCAGCACTTCGCAACTAAACACCCCAGACTTCAGATATTTTAACGAACCCGCTCTGGCCGTCACGATGCTTTACCTTCACCCAGCCAGCCAATACGGGTTCGGCCATTTCAAGCAGAACGTGCTTATCAGCACTAAATACCAAGGCGGATGCCTCGTCGGCACTGGCGCGGATTTTAGCGTTTGTCACGCGCACGACTAACGTACGTCGGGAAACTAATTCTTTGGTTTCTACCCAGCTTAAATCGCCATTCATATCACGCACTTTGCTCCAGGTGCCATAGCTCAGTATCAATTCAACTGGCATACCACGAGGTGCCACATAAACTTTGCCGCCTTTCGCCGAGGGAGCGTCGTACATAATTACGGGCGAAGCACCAATTGAGCGAAATTCCAATGCAAAGGCGGCGCAAGGTGCAATCAACACGCCGCAAAGGGTGGCCGCCAAGCTCGTTTTCAGAGCGCCGTGCAAACTCATTAAAAAATCTCTTTTCAACTTATGCTCCCAGCATAAATAGGGCTTACGCAAAATTGCCTTGGCAAGGCGCGAAGCCGCAGACAGTACAAATCAATCGTATGGCTAGGCGAATCAACAACACCAACGTCTGTTTTACGTAAGTCCTAAAAAAAACCCTCATCAAATAGTTGATGAGGGTTTCATTGTAAACCGTGCTTTGGCTTACGGCTTGTAATTAATGTGTCATCCCTGCTGCCGCATCTGCACTACCTGCGCCGTTCGCTTGAAGTTGCGCTTGTTGCTCAGCAATGTTCTGCAAACGCTGTTGGTAGAACGCTTCGAAATTAATTTCTGTCAAATGAATCGGCGGGAAACCAGCGCGCGAGATCATATCGGCAATATTTGAGCGTAGGTAAGGATACAAAATATTTGGACAACCGATGCCCAACAAAGGATCTAACTGCTCTTGAGGAATATTGCGCACTTCAAAAATACCTGCTTGCTTACCTTCGACCAAGAAAGCGATTTTGTCGTTGACTTTTGCAGTCACAGTAACTGTTACAGTTGCTTCAACAATACCATCAGCGATAGGTTCTGCAGCAACGTCTAATGATACTTCGACGTTAGGTGCCGCTTGCTCAAGGAAGATGGAAGGCGAGTTTGGTTGTTCAAGCGACATATCTTTCAGATAAACGCGTTGGATTTGAAAAATGGGCTGCAGATTTTCTTCGGACATGTGGAACTTTCTTTAAATTCTAAAAAATAACGATCATCGATACCAACAAACAAGTAGACGACATGCGACTTGTTTTACTTATTTCAAGCAAATTTTTAAAACAATTTTATAAACCTTCGATTGAAACTATTGTTAGCTTCAATGTAGAGCCATGATTTGAGGTTAGACTTGAATACTCGCTCACAACCTCAAACGCGCTATTCTATCAAGCCACGCGGGGAATCTCTAGTCAAGCAACTCAGCTAGGCAAACTAGAGGAATCTGGGTTGAGCAAGGCATTAAGTTTTCCTGCCCGATCTAGCGCAGACAAATCATCGAAGCCACCGACATGGGTGTCGCCTATGTAAATCTGTGGAACTGTGCGCCTGCCGGTTTTTTGCATCATTTCTTCGCGTATTTCTGGGTGCAAATCAACACGAATCTTTTCGATATCCTCGACCCCTTTCGACTTCAAAAGACGCTCAGCCATTATGCAGTAAGGGCATACTGCAGTGCTATACATCAAAACATGGGCAGTCATTTTATCCTCACTTATTTAACGGTAGGTAAGCCTTGCGACTTCCACGCGGCGAGACCGCCTTCCAAGCTAAAAACCTGCGCAAAACCGGCTTTAGCGAGCATTGTCGTGGCACTCGGGGAGACAGTGCCACGATCGCAAACGGTGATGACCGTCGCATTTTTTGACTTTTCGATTTCCTTCATGCGCGTTGCCAAATCTGCCAAAGGTATGTTTTTTGCATTTTGCAAATGCCCAGAAGCAAATTCCTCCGCCGAACGCACATCAAGCACCAAAGTTTTGCCCTGATTCATGTATTGCGTGGCTTGATACTGGCTGACCTTTGCGCCGCGTTTTTGCAAGAATGGAAAGAATAAAGCACCACCGGAGATGAGAACGATGCCGATGAGCCAGATGTTATCAATAATAAATTTCACTGTTATCCTGTGCTGAAATGAATGATTATTCGTGAATCGAAGTCCCGCATTATAAAATAGAAGGCCGATGGCTACCGATTTGCAGATTTTTTGACACAAAACGTCGATTTTTTCATGTTTTTGTCGCTCAGTATCTATCGCAGGACATACGCAAAATTGCCTTGGCAAGGCGCAAGCCGCAGACAGTACAAATGGTGCGGCAAAGCAAAGCAACAACGCTAACGTCTGTTTTGCGTAAGTCCTATACCAAAAAAACCTGTCGCGTGCTGCCAGTTCGAAACTTACAAAAAACTTACACGCATCCATTTTAACCAATTATTTGCTAGCCTCACTTATGTACAAAATTGTCTTCATGCGCCACGGCGAATCTACTTGGAATCTCGATAATCGCTTCACCGGATGGACTGACGTCGATCTCACGCCAAAAGGCGTTGAGGAAGCGCGTCAGGCGGGTGTTTTACTCAAAGAAGCGGGCTACAGTTTTGATCTGGCATTCACTTCTGTACTCAAGCGTGCGATTCGCACCTTATGGGGCACGCTGGATGAAATGGATTTAATGTGGTTGCCGGTGGTGCACGATTGGCGTCTGAATGAACGTCATTACGGCGCTTTACAGGGTTTAAATAAGGCGGAAACCGCCGCCCAATATGGCGATGAGCAAGTGTTGATCTGGCGTCGCAGTTATGACACACCGCCCAATGCCTTAGCCGTGGATGATCCCCGCACCTCATTTGCTGACCCGCGTTATGCGCAATTACCAAGGACGCAAATTCCCCTTACCGAATGTTTGAAAGATACCGTTGAGCGCGTGGTACCCGCATGGAACGACAGCATTGCGCCCGCAATTCGCGCTGGCAAACGGGTTTTGGTTTCGGCGCACGGCAATAGCTTGCGGGCATTAATCAAGATGCTCGACGGCATCAGCGACGCGGATATTGTGAATCTCAATATCCCTAATGGGCAGCCGCTCGTCTATGAACTCGATGCGGATCTGAAACCCATCAAACATTATTACTTAGGCGACCAAGCAGCCATTGCAGCCGCCTTGCGAGCCGTTGCCAGCCAAGGCAAGGCCAAATAAGTTTTGGTGGCATATCAGCAAAAACAGGCAAGTCATTCGCTCCGCTTCGGGGCGAATCGGCGACGCGTCGTGGGTAGCTTTTTTTTGCTGTTTTCCGTGCTGTTTTCCGTACTGTTGTCGACGCTCTCTTTTAATGCGCAAGCCAGTAACAGCAATCGACAAAATCAAAAAAAGCAACTTGAAGTTCAACGCTCCGAACTACAAGACAAACTGAAATCGCTCAAGTCTGCCATCAATAAAACCGCTGACGCGAAAGATAAGGCCACCGATGATTTAGAAGAAGCCGAAGCGGCAATTTCCGAAACAAATCGTTCGCTCAAAGAATTACAGGCGGAACAAAGCGAAGCAGAAAGCAAACTTAAGCGTCTGTTAGATGAGCAAGCGCAGCTCAATGCGAAGGTAGAGAAACAAAAGAAGCAGCTCGCCGACTTTCTGCGCCACCAATACATGCATGGAGATAGCGACCGCATCAAATTGCTCCTTTCCGGCGACAACCCCAATCGGATTCATCGGGAACTGCAATACATGTCCTATGTATCGCAAACGCAAACCAAAATGATCGCCAACTTGCGTACTAGCCTCAGTGCTGTTGAATTGAATGCGCAAGCTGCCAAAGAAGCCAAAGAGGATTTAGATGACATCGCCGATGAAGAGCGCGCACACAAGCAGAGCCTAGAAAAAGAGAAAAAGAAGCGCGCAAGCTTGTTGGCGCAACTTTCAAACAAACTTTACGCGCAAAAAAAGGAAGCGGATCATTTACAAAAAGATGAGCAACGCTTAGGTGATCTCGTCAACAAACTCAACAAACTGCTAGAAGAACAAGCCAAAGCAGAGCAAGCACGGGCAGCGCTGGCGGAGAAACAACGTGCAGAAAAATTGGCGGCAGAAAAAGCCAAAAAAGAACAACAACGCGAACAACAAAAATTAGCGAACCAAAACACAAAATCCGGCAAAGTGATTAATCCAGATGCCATCGATGATGACGAACCGCCTAAAAAAGTTACACAAAAAAGCGAAGCAAATTCCCTCGCCAGTGGGCTAGATGGCAGCGAATTTAGCAAGTTGAAAGGCCAATTGCGCTTACCCGTTAAAGGGGAGTTGCTCGCTCGTTTTGGCAGCAAGCGAGACGACGGTCCCAGTTGGAAGGGCTTATTTATTAAAGCCGCTGAAGGGGCTGAGGTAAAAGCCGTCGCGGCGGGCAAAGTCGTCTTTGCTGAATGGTTGCGCGGTTTTGGCAATATGATTATCTTGGATCATGGTGGTCAATATCTCAGCCTGTACAGCAACAATCAAGCAGTACTAAAACACGCCGGCGACCAAGTCAAAGCGGGAGATGTTATTGCCGCCGCAGGCAACAGCGGCGGCAATGAAGAATCAGGCTTATACTTTGAGCTACGCCATCAGGGACGAGTATTTGATCCACTCAGTTGGGTTGGTAACTCAGTAGGTAATTCGGTTGCTAAATAATCCAGCAAATAACGCGACGTAGTTCGTTACAAAATAATCGTCAAACAAACAGTAAGAACCCATGTCCATGAGCGACAATTTAACTTGTCCTCCGGCATAACCTCTAGGTGAATTATGAGTAGCAAATTAAAAAGTTTTGGTCTAATCAGTGTTGGCATGGTGGCAGGTGTTGCCGCCTCTGTGCAGTTCTCCGCCATGGCGCAGCGCAGCGCGGCGAGTGCGCCTCTGCCAATTGAAGAACTGCGTCAACTTGCCGACGTATTCGGCCTGATCAAGTCGGACTATGTTGAGAAAGTGGAAGACAATAAGCTGCTGACGGAAGCGATAACGGGCATGGTGGCGTCGCTCGACCCACATTCAGCCTATCTGGATAAGAAAAATTTTCAGGAATTAAAAGAAGGCACGGAAGGCAAGTTTGTTGGCTTGGGCATCGAAGTGGGCGCGGAAGATGGTTATATCAAGATTATTTCGCCGATTGAAGATTCGCCCGCATTTCGTGCTGGTTTAAAAGCGGGAGATCTCATTACCCGCTTAGATTCTGTGCAAATCAAAGGCATGGCGTTGGACGAGGCAGTAAAAAAAATGCGCGGCGAACCGGGTTCTAAAATTACCCTGACAATTGCCCGCAAAAATGAAGACAAGCCGATTGTTGTAACACTGGTGCGCGAACTCATTAAGCAACAAAGCGTGAAAGCAAAAATTGTTGAACCGGGCTACGCTTGGTTGCGGGTTTCGCAATTCCAAGAGCCCACCGTCGAAGACATGGCGAAGAAAATTCAAATGCTGTACGCGCAAGACCCTGCACTCAAAGGCTTGGTGCTGGATTTGCGCAACGACCCGGGCGGTGTGTTGCCAGGCGCCATCGGCGTGTCAGCGGCGTTTTTACCGAAAGATGTACCGGTCGTTTCGACCAATGGACAATTGGCGGACTCCAAGGCCACTTTTTACGCCAAACCAGAATTTTATGGCACACGCAGTAACGCCAATCCACTAGCGAAGTTGCCAGAGGCAGTCAAGAATGTGCCCATGGTGGTGCTGATTAACACCGG
>OFSE01000453.1_pt1 | contig 12275 bp, 8 predicted proteins | sample 1543261 | NCBI WGS metagenome assembly OFSE01 (sample SAMN07774225, study PRJEB24372) | wastewater metagenome | isolation source: Exp Tend VB 50WW | collected 2016-02 | reverse complement strand
TTGGGATGTGGTCTGCGCTAGTTTTTTCTATGTCATTCAAAGCGCGCCATGTGGTGCCTTTGCGGTTGATCAATATGTCTACCGACAATGATTCCAACCACTTCTCAACGGTTGTACTTGTCAGCCCGTCTTTTTTGAAATCGTGAAAACGAAAGGCGATACTATGTTCGGTCAGCCATGTTCGCGCTTTTTTTACCGTGTCGCAATTAGGGATGCCGTAGAGGGTAATTCCTTGTTCGGCAATGCCTTCAGCTTTTGGTTTTTCGTTCATTAGCACTTACATACTTAAGGTAAATTCGGTAAACGATGCTTCTTCTTTTTTCTCTGGTTCTGGCTCCGGCTCCGGTGCTTCTTCAGGGCTTTCGTTATTTAGCAACCAGAGCAAGTTGTTTGCAGAATCCGCGTTCGCGATGCCTTCTTCTTGGCTGATTAGACCTGCTTTGATCAAGTGCATTAAAGCTTTTTCAAAAGTTTGCGAACCGGGCGAAAGGCTCTTCTCTATCGCTTCTTTAATCGCGAAAATATCGCCTTGCTCGATGAGTTCTGACACGTAACGGGTATTCAGCATAATTTCTACGGCTGGGCAGCGGCCCCCATCAATGGCGCGTATGAGTCGTTGCGAAATAACAGCGCGAATGGACGATGAAAGGTCGAGCAACAAGGCATTACGATTTTCCATCGGGAAGAAGCTAATAATGCGGTTGAGCGCTTGGTAGCTGTTATTCGCGTGCAATGTGGCGAGGACTAAGTGTCCAGATTGAGCGTAGGCAATGGCGGCCAGCATGGTATCGAGATCACGGATTTCGCCAATCAATATACAGTCTGGCGCTTGACGTAAAGAGTTGCGCAATGCAGTTTGCAAGCTTTCGGAGTCAGTACCAATTTCGCGCTGATTCACTATCGATTTCTTACTGCGGAACAGGTATTCAATTGGGTCTTCAATCGTCAGAATATGGCCCGTTTTGAGCTCGTTGCGGTAATCAAGCATTGAGGCAATGGTGGTTGATTTACCTGAACCCGTTGCACCCACTAACAAAATCAAACCGCGTTTTTCCATGATGAGGCTGGATAACACGGGCGGTAAATTCAGCGTATTAATCGCCGGGATATGTCCAGGAACAAAACGGAAAACGGCAGAAATCGAACCACGTTGACGGAACGCCGAGAGTCGGAATCTACCAACACCAGGTGCACCAATACCAATGTTTAACTCATTTTTCTGCTCAAGTAATTCCATATGCTCTGGCGAGACCACTTCGCTGAGCAAAGCAATAATGTTCGCTTGATCCATACGTTGTTGATTAATCGGCAGCAAATTGCCATTAATTTTTAAATGTATGGGGGAGTTAATTGCGAAAAACATGTCCGAAGCTTGTTTTTCCTTCATTAACTGAAATAAGCGATCCATTGCCATGATTTTTTCCTAAAAATGTGAGCTGCTAATTGATACAGGCTAATCGTGAACTTTACGCTGAATTTGTTTCAAACCAAAGTCGTGAATTTCTTTTATCTTTTCTGATCACTCACCACGCAAAAGTTCGTTAATGCTCGTTTTTGAGCGGGTTTGCGCGTCTACGCGCTTGACGATCACCGCGCAATACAAACTATATTTTCCATCAGGCGATGGCAAATTGCCGGACACAACCACGGAACCTGCTGGAATCCTACCGTAACTCACCTCGCCGGTGGCGCGATCATAAATTTTTGTTGATTGGCCAATATAAACGCCCATGGAGATGACCGAATTCTCTTCAACGATGACGCCTTCTACCACTTCTGAACGCGCGCCGATGAAACAGTTATCTTCAATAATGGTGGGGTTTGCTTGCATGGGCTCTAAAACACCACCAATACCAACACCGCCAGATAAGTGAACATTTTTTCCGATTTGAGCACAAGAACCAACGGTTGCCCAAGTATCAACCATTGTGCCTTCATCGACATAAGCACCTATATTTACGTATGAGGGCATGAGCACGACATTTTTTCCGATAAAGCTGCCACGGCGCGCAACGGCGGGTGGAACGACACGAAAGCCTGCTTGGGCGAAATCATTCGCGCTGTAATTGGCAAATTTGGTTGGGACTTTATCGTAAAACTGCATATGGTCGCCACTTGGCATGACCACGTTGTCTTCTAAGCGGAATGAAAGTAGCACCGCTTTCTTGATCCATTGATTCACCTGCCAAGTGCCGTCAATTTTTTGCGCGACCCGCAAGGCCCCAGAATCCAAGGCACTGAGTACATGTGCCACCGCCTCTTTCAGTTCTGCAGGGGCAGATTTTGGCGAATAGCTCGTTCGGTTTTCCCAAGCTTGATCGATGATGAGTTGTAATTGTTGTGTCATAGTCAGTTCAATAAGGTTTAGTAGAAATTGGAGGAGTGTTTTGTTTTATTAGTTTGCGATCGACTTTGCGAAGCGAATAATTCGATCTGCCGCTTCACAGCATTCGTCGAAATCGGCGACCAATGCCATCCTGATGCGATTCTCTCCGGGGTTAATTCCGTGCGCAGTGCGTGCTAAATAACTACCTGGAAGTACCGTCACATTATATTCTTGGTAAAGGCGCTTAGCGAACTCGGTATCGGAGATCGCGCAGAGTTTGTCGACCTTCGCCCATAAGTAAAACGCCGCGTCCGGCAGGCGCACATCGAGAACTTCCTGTAGAAGCGGTGTAATGACGGAGAATTTTTCTCGATATAACTCGCGATTAAGTTCAACATGCTGTTCGTCGTTCCACGCGGCTACTGAAGCGGCTTGAAAGCTTGGACACATCGCGCTGCCATGATATGTTCGGTAGAGTAAGAACTGCTTTAAGATCTGCGCGTCACCAGCGACAAACCCAGAACGCATGCCTGGTACGTTAGAGCGTTTTGATAGACTTGATAAACTGACTAGACGGTCATAGTTGTGCCGTCCAAGCATTGCTGCGGCCTGCAAACTGCCCAAGGGAGGCTCCGCTTGAAAATAGATTTCGGAGTAACACTCGTCTGCGGCGATGACAAAGTCGTATTTGTCAGCCAAGGTAAAAAGTTCTTTCCAGTCTTCTAGAGTGAGCACTGCCCCGGTCGGATTTCCGGGCGAGCAAACGTAAAGTAATTGCACACGTGCCCAAATTTCGTCGGGAATACTTGCATAATCTGGCGCAAAATTACGCTCCGGCATAGCATTCGCGAAATAAGGTTCTGCACCGGCCAAGTAGGCCGCGCCTTCATAGATTTGGTAGAACGGGTTCGGGCATAAAACCAATGGTTTCGCTTCACCGTCTTTACTTGGTGTGATCACGGCTTGTGCCAGCGCAAACAAAGCTTCTCGTGAGCCATTCACCGGGAGTATTTGGGTGGCAGAATTAGGCGTCGGTAGGCCATAACGTCGCGCCAACCAGTTGGCGATGGATAGACGTAACTCATCCGAGCCCGTCGTGGTAGGGTAATTGGCTAAGCCCGCTAAGTGATCAACCAAGGCTTGTTTAATGAATGCTGGGGTTGCATGTTTGGGTTCACCAATACCAAGACTAATGGGCGAGAATGCAGGGTTAGGCGTGACATCCGAAAAAAGCTTTTTTAGTTTCTCGAAAGGATACGGCTGCAATTGCTGAAGTAGGGGATTCACAAATAAGGTCGGGTAAATAAAACGTTTTCGAGAGAGTTCTGTACAACTTCTTACGCCCAAATTGGGCACCTGCAACATTGTCCGCGATCATCGTTGACGTTTGTTGACTGTTCGCGAAGGTATACGTCAGTAAACAAATTTCAACTATTCGCCAGTTTGTCCAGAGCTCTCATGGGTAAGACAAGCAGGTGAGTGCATCGACAGAAATGAGATAAGCGCACGCCATTCATTATATCTTTCTGGTGTTTTTTGGTGGCAATTAGAAGCATGGGTAAAAACCGATGAAAAATCCGCGGTATCAGCCTTTTCTTCAGAATTGTCGGGTTGACAAAATTTAGAGATTCCGTGGCCTGAAATGTTATGATTGGGCTGATATGCTAAATCGAATTATCCTATTCATTTAGGCAAGTAAATGGTTCGATACCGATGCGGTGGCACCCTATTTGAATGATGTCATTCACAATATTTTGAATAACTTTTACCTACTTCTCTTAAAGTGCGATTAACTTCAATCAAGTTGGCCGGTTTCAAATCCTTTGTCGATCCAACAAACTTTCAAGTTCCAGGTCAACTAGTTGGAGTGGTTGGCCCTAACGGTTGCGGGAAATCAAACATTATCGACGCGGTGCGTTGGGTTTTGGGCGAATCAAAGGCGTCTGAGTTGCGCGGTGAGTCGATGCAAGACGTTATTTTTAACGGTTCGACCAACCGTAAGCCCGCCGGTCGTTCGTCGGTTGAACTGGTGTTTGATAACCATCTCGGCAAGGCAGCAGGCCAGTGGAGTCAGTACGGCGAAATTGCCGTGAAGCGCACGCTCACGAGGGACGGTACATCGACGTATTACATCAATGGTCAAGCGGTAAGAAGACGCGATATTCAAGATATTTTCCTCGGGACTGGCTTGGGTCCCCGTGCCTACGCCATTATCGGGCAGGGAATGATTTCGCGGATCATTGAATCCCGACCTGAAGAATTAAGAATTTTCTTAGAGGAAGCTGCCGGTGTTTCGCGTTACAAAGAGCGTCGCCGCGAGACTGAAAATCGTATTCACGATACTAACGAAAACCTGGTTCGTGTTGAGGATATCTTACGTGAGCTGACCAGCAATTTAGAAAAACTTGAAGCCCAAGCAGTTGTCGCGAATAAGTTCAAGAGCTTGCAGGCCGACCAAGAAGAGAAACAAAAACTACTTTGGTTATTGCGCAAAAAAGAAGCAGCGCAGGAACAACAAAAACACTTTGCCGAAATTGAACGCACCCAATTAGAATTGGAAGAGCAGACGGCAAAATTACGTCACGTCGAGTTGGAGTTAGATCAAATGCGCCAAGTGCATTATGCGGTCGGCGACAAGATGCACCAAGCACAAGGGCGTTTGTATCAAACCAATGCGGAAATTGGTAGTCTAGAGGCACAAATCAAGTTCGTGATTGACTCACGCAGTCGTTTGCAAGCGCAGTTAAATTCTTTGTCTGCGCAGCGCGAACAATGGCAACGGCAAAGTGTGCAATTCCAAGATGAAGTGGCCGAAGCAGAAATTTTTGTCGAAGAGCTTGCAATGCGCTCTGAACAAGCGCAAGAAAAAGTATTTCAACAGACCGAAAAAATTCCTCAGCTAGAACAGACGTGGCGTGAGGCGCAATTGCGCAGTACTGAATCGCGTGCAAAGTCTATGCAACTCCAACAACAAATTGAACTTACTTCGGCGCATCAACGCAATGCATCAAATATTTTACTTACGCTTGCGACACGACGCGAACGGCTAGCTGGGGAAAAGCAGATGCTGCATGTGCCAGATTTGGCCCAGCTAAGCGAACTTGAACTACAGTTAGAGGAAAAGAAAGCGCAACTCGAAGAAGTGACATGGCAACTTGAAACTGCACAGGCGCAACAACCAGAGTTAGAGCAAGCGCGGCGTGACGCGCAAGCTAAGTTAAATCACGATATCACTCAAGCAGCGCAATTAGATGCAAGGCTCATGGCAGTGCGCGCATTACAAGAAAAAGTGGAAAGCGCTGGAAAGGTACAACCTTGGCTTGAGAAACACGAACTCTCAAGTTTGCCAAAATTATGGCAAAAATTACATATTGAATCTGGCTGGGAAACCGCTTTGGAGGCGGTGTTACGTGAACGCACGTCGGCATTGGAGATGTCAAACCTAGATTGGGTACGTGGCTTTTTCAATGACACGCCCCCTGCAAAACTAACCATTTATTCGCCGACAATTAACGCCAACGCGACTCCATTGTCTTCACAGCCCCAGACAAACTCTACGCAAGATTTGGTGCCGTTGATGCAGTTGTTGCGGATTAACGATGCAGGCGTGCGAGGCATCATGTCCGATTGGTTGCATGGGATCTATATCGCGGACGACGTCAGTAGCGCTTTCATGCAGAGGCAAAAATTACCAGCCGGCGCTTCGTTTTTAACAAAGCAGGGACATCTCATCAGCCAAAGCAGTGTGCGTTTTTACGCCGCTGATTCAGAACAGGAAGGTGTGCTCGCACGTCACCAAGAAATAGAAAATTTGAGTAAGCAGACCCGCGCGCAACAATTGTTAGCGGATGAAGCGAGAACCGCCGCAATTCGTGCTGACTCTACGCTCACTGCGGCGACCGCAAAACTTCAAGAGCTGCAACAAAAACTAACGCAGTTACGCGACCAAACCCATAGTATCCAGGTCGAAGTAATCAAGTTGACAGAAGCGCAGAGCCGATTCAATCAACGCAGTACGCAAATTCAGAGCGAGCTATCGGAAATTGCCACGCAGGAGCATGAGCAGCAACAGAATCAGCGCGAGTCTGAGGAAAAGTTTGAACTACTTGATATTGAATTAGCGCAACTGCAAGAGTCCCATGAACAACTACAAAGCGAATTTCTTGAACACGAGCAGCGGTTGGGTGATGCAAGAACACATCTACGCGACCTAGAGTTAGCGGCGCAAGAATGTGCGTTTGCTGAGAAGACGCATCGCAACAAGATTGAGGAACTCAAACGAAACATCGCCACGGCAATTGAGCAAGCTTCTCAGCTGCACGCAAATATGCAGCAAGGTCACCTCGAACTTGAGGCAATGGATGAACAAACGGCGCAAGCGGGCTTACAAGCATTGCTTGAGAAGCGCACCGAACAAGAGCATGCTTTGTCAGATGCTCGACATGAATTGGATCAGCTAACGCAAAAATTACGTCAATGTGAAGAAGCAAAAATGCAACTCGAACGTGGCCTGCAGCCACATCGAGACCGGATTGTGGAGTTGCAACTAAAAGAACAAGCAGCACGTTTGAATCAAGAGCAATTTGCCGAACAATTAAAGAATTTTGAGGTTGACGAGCAGGCACTTGAGGCTAAGCTTCACGATGAGATTAAACCCTCGTATTTGCAAGCGGAAGTTACGCGCTTGGGTAATGCGATTAATGCCTTGGGCGCGGTTAACATGGCGGCCCTAGAGGAACTTGCACAAGCGACTGAGCGAAAAACATTTTTAGATGCCCAGCATGCCGACTTATCTGAAGCGATTACTACTCTTCAAGATGCGATCAAAAAAATTGATTTGGAAACTCGCGATTTATTGCAAGACACATTTAATCGTGTGAATTTGCACTTTGCTGAGTTGTTCCCCATTTTGTTTGGTGGTGGTCAAGCAAAACTCATCATGACGGGTGACGAAATTTTAGACTCTGGTGTGCAAGTAATGGCGCAGCCTCCTGGCAAAAAGAATGCAACAATCCATTTGTTGTCAGGCGGAGAAAAAGCTTTGACCGCAACAGCACTTGTATTTTCAATGTTCCAACTTAATCCAGCACCATTCTGTTTATTAGATGAGGTTGATGCGCCTCTTGATGACTCAAATACGGAGCGGTTTTGTAATATGGTGAAACGAATGTCTGCTAACACGCAGTTTTTATTTATCTCGCACAATAAAATTGCGATGGAAATGGCACAACAGTTAATCGGTGTCACCATGCAAGAACAAGGTGTGTCGAGAATTGTCGCTGTGGATATGGAGTCCGCGGCGCATCTTGTCGGTGAGGGGCAGGCAGCATGACAGATTTTGAACTTAGTTTGGTTGCAGTTGGTGGCGCATTTATTGTGCTCGTCATTGGTTTCAATAAGTGGCAAGAATACAAAGCCAAAAAGAGTGTAGATCAGGCTTTTACGGGAGGACATGATGACGTCCTAATGAACCCGCAGGATCCATCAGATCGAGCAGATCACGTGCGCCATGAGCCCAGCTTAGATTTTCAGTCAGAACAAATCAACACTGAACCGCTGCACACCTACGCGGACGCGGCGAATACTGCTGCTGTGGAAAACGACAATCATAACGGTTTGCCTGTTGACGAGTTGATTGATTGTGTCGTGCCGATTGAATTTGAAACACCTGTGCGCGGTGAGAAACTGCTCGTAGAATTAAGTGCTTACAAGTACGTTGGTAAAAAGCCCGTCCACTTTGTTGGCCTTGATCATACTGGCGCACGTGCTGAAATTGCGCATGGTGGGGCGTACACGTCCTTGTTCGCTGGCGTTCAAATGGTTAGTCGCAGCGGGCCGCTCAATGAATTGGAATATTCTGAGTTCGTGAGCCAGTTACGCGTGCTTACCGAGCGATTTAATGCACATGCCGATATACCTGACATGAATCGCGTGATGACGATCGCTCGCGAATTACATCAATTTGTCGCCGAACACGATGCGCAACTGAGTGTCAACGTGGTTGCAAATGGGGCGCCTTGGGAAGTCGCCAGCCTGTTAGGCGCATTAGAAAAGCTCGGATTCGACATGCGCCCGGATGGGCGTCTTTTGATGCCCGATGGTGAAGGCGGTGCGCTGTTTTCATTGTCGTTAAATGTGGCCATAAGCGACACCAGCACGAATCGACTAACTCTATTAATTGACGTACCATGTGTAGCACCAGCACGCGATGCCTTTGGTGCGATGGCCGCTTGTGCGAGGTCTCTCGCAACGCGCTTAGGTGGTGCAGTGGTCGATGATGGTGGTCAGGCGATTTCAAAAGCTGCGTTGGACGATATTGCGGTTCAAGTGCAAGATTTTTATGGTGCTATGGCGGAAGCGCAGATTCCTGCGGGTTCTTTACGTGCTCAACGTTTGTTTAGCTAACTCCCTATGCAGAATACTCTTTTTGATTCAAGCGAGAAGGGTGAAATGAACGATTCACCAGAAATGCAGATGGCGCGAAAACTTCGCGACGAAATTAATCAACATAGCTACGCCTACTACGTCTTAGACGCACCGACACTCCCCGATGCTGAATACGACAAACTCTTTCGCGAATTACAAGAGCTAGAGAGCAATTTTCCCGCAGTAAAAACACTCGATTCCCCCACCAACCGTGTTGGTGGAGCGCCACTTCCCGAATTCAAGCAAGTAAAGCATGCCGTTCCCATGCTGTCCTTAAATAATGGATTCGACGACGCTGACATTGATGCGTTTGATCGTCGGGTGCGTGAAGGGCTGGGAAACATGGCTGAGATAGAGTACGCGATTGATCTGAAGTTTGATGGTCTTGCGATTAACTTGCGTTATGTTGATGGGGTTTTCGTGCAGGCGGCAACGCGTGGCGACGGTGAAAATGGCGAAGATGTCACTGAAAACATTCGGACGATCCGTAGTATCCCATTGCGATTAAATTCAAGCACCCCACCAGCGATTTTGGATGTGCGCGGCGAAGTGCTCATGTTTAAATCAGACTTTGACGTTTTAAATGCGCGCCAACGCTCGCTGGGCGCTAAAGAGTTTGCCAATCCCAGAAATGCAGCGGCGGGCAGCTTAAGGCAGCTCGATTCAAAAATGACGGCGCAACGTAGTTTACGTTTTTTTGCGTATGGAATAGGCGAACTCGTTGGTGCTGACTTGCCGCATAGCCATCGTGCGCTTCTGGCTTGGTATCAAAATTTAGGTATTCCAGTTTGTGCCGAACATGCCATCGTACGCGGCAAGCAATCGCTGTTAGATTTTTATGCGGCGATACAAACCAAGCGTGACAAATTGCCTTATGAAATCGATGGGGTGGTGTACAAAGTAAATCAATTTGTGGATCAACAAAAGTTAGGTTTTGTGTCGAGGGCTCCGCGCTTTGCACTGGCACACAAATTCCCCGCACAGGAAGCAATCACTCAAGTGTTGGATATAGAAATCCAAGTTGGACGCACAGGTGCGATTACACCAGTCGCACGCCTTGCGCCCGTGTTTGTTGGCGGCGTAACGGTGACCAATGCCACGCTGCACAATGAAGAAGAGATTCTTAGAAAAGATATTCGTATCGGCGACACAGTCACAGTGCGCCGAGCAGGGGACGTTATTCCCGAAGTTGTCGCCAGTCTTATCGAGAAACGACCAGCCACAACGGTTCTTTTTGAAATGCCGACAACATGCCCAATTTGTGGTTCACCAATTGTTAAACCTGAGGGCGAAACCATCGCTCGCTGCTCGGGAGGTGCGATTAAATGTGCGGCACAAAGAAAAGGAGCGTTGATTCATTTTGCTTCGCGCAAAGCCATGGATATTGATGGTGTAGGCGAACAATTGATTGATCAACTCGTTGATAAAAAGATTGTTAGCACGGCCGCTGATTTCTATAAGTTGGGTCTGACGAGCTTGAGTGCCTTAGACCGCATGGCGGTGAAGTCTGCAGGCAATATTTTGCGTGCGTTGGAAATCTCGAAAGAGACGACTTTACCGCGCTTCATCTATGCACTTGGCATTCGCCATGTGGGGGAATCGACCGCGAAAGATTTGGCGCAACATTTTGGCGATATGAGCGCTTTGGCGCAGGCCACGGTCGAGCAATTACTGACTGTACAAGATGTTGGCCCAGTCGTTGCAAAATCCGTGAGAGATTACTTTTCAGATGACCTCAACGCTGAATTGGTACAGCAACTTTTAGCTGCTGGAATTCGCTGGCCCGCACCTACTCTGACGCCAGCGTCAAGCGCACCGCTGGCTGGAAAAACCTTCGTCCTCACGGGCACTTTCCCGACTTTAAGCCGCGATGAGGCAAGCGCTTTGATCGAATTAAAAGGCGGCAAAGTTTCCGGTTCCGTATCAAAGAAAACGCATTTTGTCGTGGCAGGTGATGATGCGGGGAGTAAGTTACAAAAAGCACAGGACCTTCAAATCCCGATTCTTAGCGAAGCAGAACTATTGCAAATGTGTGATGGTTGAAAAAAATTGAAAAGAATGTCATGAATAAAAGAGTCAAGAAAGCGGTATTTCCAGTAGCTGGTTTGGGTAGTCGCTTTTTGCCAGCAACCAAAGCACAGCCCAAGGAAATGTTGAGCGTAGTTGATAAACCGCTCATTCAATATGCGGTGGAAGAAGCCGTTGCTGCAGGCATTACTGAGATGGTTTTTATTACGGGTAGGAATAAAAGAGCAATTGAAGACCATTTCGATACTGCCTATGAATTAGAAAGCGAATTAGAAGCGGCTGGCAAGCAAGAATTGCTTGAGTTAGTGCGTAATGTTATTCCTAAAAATATCAATTGCATTTATATCCGACAACCTGCCGCTTTGGGGCTCGGCCATGCAATTTTATGTGCTCGCCCTGTGATCGGTGATGAAGCTTTTGCGATTCTTCTTGCGGATGATTTGATGGACGTTGAGGAGGGCAAGCCTTCAGTCATCGCAAAAATGGTTGAGCTATACGAGTATGAAAATGCCAGCATGATCGCCGTGCAAGAGGTGCCTCGTGAGGCGACAAACCAATACGGCATCGTGTCAGTAACACCTTACAAAGATGGCCTACATCGTATGCGTGGCATTGTCGAAAAACCGTTACCGGAAAACGCGCCGTCGACCTCAGGCGTGGTGGGCCGCTATGTGTTGTCGGGTAAGATTTTTTCGTATTTAGAAAAACTGGGAAAGGGTTCGGGCGGCGAAATTCAACTCACCGATGGTATAGCGCAAATGCTACTTGATGAACCGGTCTTTGCTTATGAATTTGAAGCAACGCGTTACGATTGTGGTTCGAAATTGGGCTACTTGAAAGCGAGCGTCGCCTTGGGTCTTAAACATGCAGATGTTGGTGGCGATTTCGCTGCTTTCCTTCGGTCACGATAGGTTCGCTTTTTTTTTGAAAGGGCCATGATGATTCATTCAATTTTAAAAATGGGCGATGCGCGTTTGCTGAGAAAAGCGGAGCCGATCACGCAATTTGACACGCCGCAATTGCATGAATTGGTGGCAGATCTTTTTGAAACAATGCAATACGCGAATGGCGCTGGCCTTGCTGCACCGCAAATCGGCGTGAATTTGCAGTTAGTGATTTTTGGTTTCAAAAATAATTCCCGTTATCCCGACGCGCCCACAGTACCCGAGACCGTACTGCTTAATCCGAAATTAACGCCGCTATCCGACACGATTGAAGAGGCGTGGGAAGGTTGCCTTTCCGTACCAGGAATGCGCGGCTTGGTTCCGCGTTGGAGCAAATTGCGGTACGAAGGTGTTGATCAGTTTGGAAATCGAATTTGCCGTGAAGTAGATGGATTTCACGCGCGTGTTGTTCAGCATGAATGTGACCACCTCAATGGTGTGCTCTATCCTATGCGTATCACGGATTTATCGCAGTTCGGCTTTACGGAGGTGCTTTTCCCCGAATTAGATCCAGCTGACGATGACTAAATGTGGATACTCTACGCAGTAAA
>OFSE01000452.1_pt1 | contig 12280 bp, 17 predicted proteins | sample 1543261 | NCBI WGS metagenome assembly OFSE01 (sample SAMN07774225, study PRJEB24372) | wastewater metagenome | isolation source: Exp Tend VB 50WW | collected 2016-02 | reverse complement strand
TGCTGCCATCAACCGCCTCAAGGATGCCACGGATCGCGGAGAGCTTCTGCTCACCCTTGCCGCTGCCGGGGATGGCCTCCTCGATAGCCTTGAGCGCGGTGATCAGCGCGGGGATGAGTTGCAGGATGATGACGAGATTTCCCATGATGACTCCTTGGTTACTTACCTACAGATTGAAGGTTGGCCGCTATCCGACGCGCCCACCCCTTCCCGAAAACATCCCACGTTGACAGATTGGTCATGAAGGCCAATCGGTGCCCATTGTACCGTGCCCTGATCGCGCTGTGGTCATCGTCACGGTTGAGGGTCGCCAAGGTGATCGCACCAATGACCCCATCGTCCGCGACCCCGATAGCCCGTTGCAACCAGCGGATCGACTGACCAATTCCGCTGTTCACCGCACCATCGAACAACTCGAAGGCAAGGTCAGGGTGCAGTTTGTCGCATTGTGCGCGGTCCCAGAAGTCTCGCCTGTAGATGGTCTTGGCATCCGCAAGGGTCAGGGAATGGATGTCAAGATGCGGGTAACTGCGCTTGGAGATGCCGAACTTTGTCTCACCACCAGGGTCGTGCGGGTTGAAGACGTACCCGCCTTCATGACTGATCAACTTGTCGAATACTTGGTCGAAAGTCATGGTCTTTCCACAATGAAGTCCATTTCCATCGTGATCTCGATGGGCCAGAAAAGCCGGTGAACCGGGTTGCACGAATACTGAAGGGTGGTGAACAGATGCGCCAGTCCAGCAGACATGCCATCAGGAACGATCATCTTCAGTCGCAGTTCCCCCGGCATCATGGAGTCCATTTTTCGTAGGTCATGTGCGCTCATGTATTGCCCTGATATGAGGTCGTGCCTGTTGTTGTCAGGGTCGATCAGATGCCGCGAGAAGATCACAGAGCATTCACGATCCAACTCACGATTGACCTGAGCGACGAACCATACAAAGTTTCCCGGCTTCGTTGATGTGGAGGTGTACGTGGTCCAACTGAATGGTGGCCTGCGGTCAGCGAACCACACAGCAACCTGCACCGCAAGCGCAATCAGGATGGCAATTGAAAGCCACTCGAAACGCTGTACGAACCTTGTCGCCTTGGTCATCACTTACCCCTGATCCAGTTCAACGCCTTGCCAATCGCCTCTGCCCCGACCGTCAGTGCGGCGATGACCGCTGCAATCGCCAGCACCCATGACCTGATGCTTGCCCAGAACTTCCGAACGAACTCATCCTGATTCAGTACAGCGCGGAGTCGCAAAAGCTCACTGTCCGTCAGCGGTGGTTCGTGGTTCTCTTTGGGCGTCGGTGTCATGATCGGTTTTTCTTGGTTCTTCGGTCAGGCACTCACCCACCGCTTCCGCAGGGTCAGTTATGTCTCGCAGCAAGCGTCTTGTGCGCTGCTTTTCAATCTCGATTTTCTCCAAGTCCACCTTGGATCGGAACAGGAACGCGAAGGTGGACTCGATGATGGTCATGGCAGCGGCACCTGAACGATCTGAAGGCCCAGCCGCGCCATCGCCTCGAACGGCGGCTGGTCGCTCACATCAATCGACGCATACAGCGCGGTGATCTTCGCTTTCGTGGTGCTGATCTTCGCCTTGGCTGCCAGATCGGGCACCGCCTCGGGCATCCCCGGCGCGGTGGTCACGACAGCCTTGCCGTCCTTGTCCTGAGTGACCGTCTTGCACGGCAGCAGCGCGGCCATGTCGGTGCTGATCGGACCGGACGAAATGAAGTGCGTGGCCGGTGCCTTGCCCGTGGCAGACAGTCCTGTCGTGAACATGCCGTCGCCTGCGATGCCTGCCAAACCTTTGCACAGAGCGCGTGCGTTGGGCTGCACGGACGCGGGGATGATGATCGTGCGGGACTTGATCATGGCAGCGTCACTCCGTAGTAGTCAGCCAGCCACTGCCGGGCGGCGTCCTTGTCTTCGGTGCTGGCGGTGCTGGGATACAGGAGGATGTCGCCGCGAGGGCCGGGGAAAAGGTAGCTTGTGTAAAGCCCGAATCCGGCAGCAGTCCATGTGGACAGGTCAAGGTTGCGGAACTCCAAGATGTGCCAGTCGCCTCCAGTCAGTGCCGTGTGCAGCGTGCCGCGAGTGACTGCCGTTCCGCCTGTCAGTTGAGTGTTGTCAACCCATACTGTCGGAGTGCCAGCACCTGAACCGACGCAACCTGAACCGGATGCGCTCTCTGCCATGCCGAAGAACTTGGTGGCATCTGCAACGCCGTTGTAAAGTCCTGCGACACACGATGCCACCGAATCCCGCCTCACCGGAATCATGCAGTCCATCCCGCTGGTCAGCGTGCCAGCGGTGAATGCTGCCGTCGCCATGCCGTCATCCACGCCGTCGTACTTCTGGGCGATGGGGAAGCCGGTGGAGGGGTAGCTGAGGCCGTCGGTGAGGATGGCTTGGTAGGGTGTGGCTTGTGTTCCGATTTGGTACTGTGCCGCAGTCGTATAAATTCCCGACACCCCATCACCAGTTGGCGCGTATACATTGTCTGTCGGCGTGGCAAAAAACGCCGGTGCGTTTGTGCCGTTAGCTGTGTGAGAAACGGAACACCTAAACCACCCATCACCCAAATCTTCAATGGTCGCAACACAACCAGCGGCAATCGTTCCGAGAACCCCGTTTATAAGGTCAAAGTAGCAAAACCTGTCTGGGTTCTGTAGATATAGCGCAAGGTACTGCCACCCAGCGGACTTGGCGACAAGCGACCAGTTGTAATTTCCGGTCGTGTTGTAGTACCTGTAAACAGACGCAAAACCACCACCGGCGTTTTTTGTGTATTTGACGGCAGTCGTTGCAATATCCGGAGGCGTAACTGCGCTTGCAGAAAGCACGGCAGTATCAACACTCCAATAATTACTGAAATCCTCGGTATACGTCAGCAAGTTCACCCGCGCACTCATCAGCGGTCGTGCCGCCGAGGTGCTTTGCAGCATGTGGTTGCCGAGAACCTTTTTCAGAGAAACATTGTCGATTTTTCCGGTGAAGTTGTAAGCTAAGAGTGAAACGTATGCTGCGTTCTCGCAGAACAGTAAATCAGTATATGTGCCATTACCACTGCGCGCCGTGCCATTACCATACGTCATCCCCGGAACTATTGTCCCCGATACATAATCGCTTATCGTATAGGTGATAGAAAATATCTCGTTTACGGCTGGGGACGGGGGTATGGTGAAATTTTGATACAAAAGCCCATAGGTTGCTGTAGCAACGGCAAACCCCCCGGAAAACGTCCACGTTGACTGAACTTGCCAGTTTGCACCTCCATCACTGAAATCCCCATTCACCACCAACTCCGGCCCCAGCACAGGAGTGCCAGCCCGAATGTCCAGCGCCAGCCCGACCGGATTGCTTGCGTCCGCAACCGTGCCCGGCACGCTGACTGGCGTGGTGCCCGCACTGCCCTGCCACTCGGAGGTCAGCGTGCGCGGGCTGATCCACATGCCCGGCGTGGCGATGCCATCGGGCCAGAGGGCGAGTGGGGACCATGCGGACCCTGTTGCGTTCACGCACAGCGCCGCAATCGTCCCGAGGGTGAAGGGGACGCCGTTGCGGAGCGCAACCCCGTAGCTCATCGGATATTGACCGGCTTCGCGTAGACGGTGCCGCCCGTGCTGACCTGAATCGCACTGACGCGCCACGGTGCCCCGGTGCCTTCGGGCACCTTGAACGGGATCGGGCTGTTGGCAGGGATCGGGGTTGACGCCGTGGTAGCCACAGCACCCACACCCACCGCCACATAGCACGCCTGATCCGACCAGATCACGACACCTTGGGGACCGGCTTGCCATGTCGCCGTGCTGCCAGCGGTCCCTGTGTACGCGACTGACAGTGCGGGGAAAAGGGTATCGTTGAGGGGGTTCAATAGTTCCATATCAGGCTCCTGGGATCATTTGGGGTGATTGTGGCACTTCCGGTGCCTCTTGTGGCTGTTCCGGCGCTCCAGGGGCTTCTGGGGGCATCCCCATGCCCTCCTGAGCCTCCGTGGACTGCTCCATGTCGTCCTGTGCCATGCGAAGGTCGCCGGAACTCATCATGGCATGGATGGTGCCAATCACGATGTCCTGCATCTGATCGGGGGTCATGCCTGCCTGTACAGCCGAAATCCGCTTGGTTTCAGCGTCGAATGCCTTGATCTTCGACTCGAACTCCTGAATCTCAAGGTCGCGGTTCTCGAACGACTTCTGCACGTTCTGGAGCATCTGGTGCATCTGCTCCATCTCCTGCCCCATCGCCTGCATCTGCTGCTTCGCGGCCTGCATCTCGGGGGACTCGTCCTCGTCACCGAGCAACTTGGGATCGATGGTCTTGGCAAACCGCTTCGCCATCTCCTGGGCACCCGGCCAGTCCATGTTCTTGATGAACAGGTCGCCAGCAACCGCCCACAACTCAGGGTTGCCCTGAAGCAACTCGGTCATCGCGTTCAGCGACTCCTGCCGCTTGGTCATGTAGCTCGGACCCGTGGTGACACAGACATCGTACTTGCCGACCCCGAGGTTGTACACCTTCTGGATCACGATGCCACGCTCGTCCACGATCTTCTTGACCGGCTCCTGCTGGTCAGGGTTTACCCGAGCCATGTCCGAGGTGCCGTCTTCACCGATGATCCGGGCGATGCGCTCGGTGTCGTAAATCTTCGGGATCAGGTCCACCAGTTGCCGGGTGACGCAGCGCACCGCACGGGCGAGATTGTCAACGTAGTGGTACGTGCCGGTGTCGGCCTGACGCTCACGGGCGAGGATCGCCTTGCCGCTGCGCTCGTTGGAGGTCGCCCCCAGGCTGCTGTCGTACTGCCCGGTGGCACCCTTGATGTCGTCGGACGCGCCCATCTTGGCCTGAATCAGCCCGTTCTGGGCCATCGGGGGCTGTGACCGCTGGGGTAGTGGCAGGGTGCCGCCCTGACCGTCCGTAACGTCCGGGTTGACCTCCAGATAAGGCCAGTTGTTCGTGTTGGCGGTCTTCCACTGAGTCTCGTAGCCCTCGAACTGCCCACCGTACCCGATGAACGGCGCTTTGGGTGCCAGCGCCAGCATCTCTGCCTCCTGAGAGGTCCAGTAGTTGTACATGCGCTGGGCATCTTTGGCGTTGCGGACGATGCCCGAGAGGTACAGCCGCCCATCCACCTCGAACTCGTTGCCGATCACCCTCACCACGGGGATGTGTGAGCCTGCCCAGTCGTTGCGCTCCAGCACCTCGAACCCGTTGATCTTGCAGTATTTGACCTGCTTGATGTCCACCTCGCGGGTGCGGACGGGCTTCATGCCCAGCGCCACCATCTGCTTGTCTTTGGGCGAACCTGACAGTGCGCTGACGTTGCCGTAGTACAGGTTCAGGGTCTTCTTGGTGTGTTCGATGTAGTAGTAGTCAGCGACCCGGACCGTCTTGTCGTTGACCCACTGTGAAACCGACTGGTCCCCGACACCCTGGTCCTGAAGCGATGAGATGGGCTGCGCGTTGGGGAACTGCCGTTCATACTCGTCCTTGGGGATGTCTTCCGTGACGAAGCACCACTGCGCATCCGAGCCGCATGGGTCCTGGATCATCGGGTCCATATAGACGCTGAATGAGTTCCGCACCCTTCCGATCTTGATGTCCTGATCGAACGAGGTCGGGTCGGTGTACTCGGTCAGGATGCGGATGTAGCCCTCGCCATAGGCCACCTGGTTCTCACAGGCGGTGTCATACGCCACATCGGCATCGCTGATGTACTCGATGTGCCGCACAATGCCGTCGAATATCTCAGCGACCTCAACGTCACCCTTGTCATCGGCGGGTATGACTTTGCCGCTGGGACGGTTCTGACGCTGGTCGTTGGTGACCTGGCGAACGTGCTGCGGCAACTTGTTGATCGTCAGCGTCGGTCGAGCGTTGATGCTCTGGCCCTGGACCGAGCCACGGGTCGCCAGCACATCGGCAGGCCACTGCCAGTGATTATCAGGGGAACCGGCATAGAACCGCAGATCATCAATCTCGTCCTCGCGTGTCTCGGACCACGCGGAGATTGCCAGCGTCATCCGATCACGAGCGGCAGCAAGGAGGTCTTTGTCTTTCTCAGCCATCAGTGACCCATCCATGACGATGCAACCATTGGTCCCCGATGCCCTGCGTAGACCTTGGGACGGGGTGTATCGGGCGAAGTATAGTCCTTTCTGGCGACAGGGAAAGCAAAAGTTACAGCAATCGCGTCCCCGATGTCAGGACTGGGTAAGCCTCGTGCCTTCATGTCCTTTTTCGATTCCAACTGGATGGCACCCGAGGAGGTGAACATCACCCGGACCCCTGTCAGGTCGGCCATCAGGCGCTTATTCTCCTCAATCGCGGCTGTTTTGAGCCAGTCGCGCATGGCGCACCAGATTTCAGCCCTTTTGTTCAAGTGCGCCTTCGGATTCTTGGGTTTCCACCCGAAATTCACCCCCCGGACCTTGTAACGCTGCTCGATCAGCCTGTCATAGATGCCAGCGCCCACCCCACCCTCGTCGATGCAGGTCATCTGGGGCTTGTAACGCTCGATGGCGTCGATGATGTTGCCCACGGAGCGCATCGTATCGTCCCCTGAGTGCCGTTCTATCGCCACGATGTCACGCCCCTGGCGCACCACGATCACCGTGCTGTCCGAGCCGCTGCGTGCCGGGTCGATCCCCATGATGATGGGTGCTGACGGGTCGTTGTGCGCCTTACGGGCGAACGCCTGCATGACCAGCGTGGGTGAGATGAAGCTGCCCTCATCGTCCAGAGGGAACTGACCATACACCTCAACCCGCGCTTGGTACGAGTCCTCACCGAACTCAGCGATGATCTGCTCGTACATCGCCTTGTCGGTGCCCTCCACGCTCCTCGCGTCGATGTTGTCCGTGGTCCAGAAGTCCCGCTTCTTGCCGAAGCACTCGAAAAAGTACCCCGTGTTGCGCCGGGGGTTGCTGAACGCGAACCAGAACCGATTCGGAGTGTTCTCCGTGAAAAAGCCCCCTGCAACCGACCAGATGCCGTCCGGGATACTCGCTGCCTCGTCAAATATCACGCACATCCCGAGCATGTTGTGCGGCCCCGCGTACCCGTCCGGGTTCTCTGCGGACCACAGTTTGCCCTCTGCGGACCAGTACCGGGTGCCGATCTTGAGGTCACGCTCCACGATCTCGGTCAACCACGCTGCCGGGACCAACTTGGTGGCCGATGGCTCCCACCAGTGCGAGTTCGACGCCATCGTGGACCACTTCATCAACTCGGCCCATGTGACCGACCGAAGCTGGTTCTCGCTGTTGGCGCTGACGATCACGCTGGAGCCGATCCTCGTGGACAGCATCCACAGGATGATCCACCCCACCAGTGCGGACTTCCCAATTCCACGGCCCGAGGCTATCGCAAGCCTCATGGCGGCGAAGTCCACCTTGCCGTGGTTCGATGCCACATGCCTACCAATCTGCACCAGCACCTTCTGCTGCCACTCACGGGGTCCGCTGAAGTGTTCCAGCGGGGTGCCCTGCACGCCCCAGGGAAACACGGACATGACGAAGATCAATGGGTTGTTGCAGTACAGGGGTGATGTGATCTGCTCCAGCAGCTCCTGCTCCTGCTGCGGGGTCGATACCAGTGCTTTAGCCATCAGGGTGCATCCTCATCATCAAGGTCGGGGTCAGTGGGGGAGTCGGTCGGTTGGTACGGATTGTCCACCTTGATCGTCGCATCCACGGGTGGCAGGAGGTTGTTCAACCTCTCCACCATCGCTATCCCCTGCTGCTCCCGGTCCTTCATCAACCCGACCAGCGAGATGCTCTGGTGGCCCGTAACGTCCACCTTGGTCGTGGTCGTGAACCTGTCCTTGGCGTTGAACCCCATCATGAGCTTGCGTGCGTCCACCCGCAGTTTGGACCGCGCAACGTCCTCCATCGGGTCGTCCTTGCCATCGGCTATCGGGATGAGGTCGTTGCTGATCAACTCCATCGCCACCTCATGGGAGCGAAGGTAGGCACGATACCTCTGAGGGTCGTCCATGATCCACCGCATGAACCGGCCAGCGGACAGGGAGCGGTGATCGCTCTGGAGGAACTTCACGATGCTCGTTCCATCAGCGAGTGCTTCCATCGCCGGGTCGAATATCTTCTCGAACGTGTCCAGCATGTCCTGCTTGCGTAGGAGTGCCAGTTCCAGCGGGGAGATGGGTTGGGGTGGAGGGGACGGGTCGGGATCAGGGGTCAGTGCCTGTAACCATTGGGGGGTGGAGGTGGGTGCCTGCTGGGTCATACCACGATATTACACGGGTCTGTGCTTCTTGTGGGGCTGATGGGTGGGTGAGTGTAGTTTCGTGTTACGGTGCTTCTGGGATTTTTGAAAAATGAAAAAATTGTCTGTGGGTCCTTCCAGCCTCAGCAGCGCAGAGCCAAGGCCCTGCCTACCCCGGCACCCCACCCCTCTCGGAAATTCAAGGCAACCCAGGACGCAGCGAGCCCAAGCATCGAAGGCAAGCCAGGATGCCGCGAGTTCTGGTAGCTGCGCGATACGAGACACCCCGACACATATTGTCAATGTGACATTTATTGTCCCATTCATTGTGACAATTATTGTCAATGTGTCTCAAGATATGTGAACTATAGTATTCATTTATCAATGTTGTTGAGTTGGCACGCGAGTTGCAATGTTATCTGCGTCTACAACCCGTAACCCTGAAGGAAATCATCATGTCACTCACAACAGACTTTAGCGGAACATATGACTATGAAAAGACCGAAGCTGAACACGCAGCTAACAACATCCTGGAAGACATCTGCATGGGTTATTTCACGGATCGCGACGGTGTTGACCTTGCAGTGAAGCGTGAAATGAAGCATTGGGCAAAATGCCTTGATGTGGGTTTCTCCGAGTTTCAAGGCTATTTCTTTGCAATCCTGACGCATGACGCCATCACAGCGGCATTCAAAGCATATCAAGATGCAATGGAAAACAATTAACTAATCACCCCTAAAGGAAACCATCATGAAACAATCTGTCAACTTCTCTGCATTCTGTGACGCATTCCACGCATACAAGCGTTACGACCAGTTTGGCTACAACGCCCTGCAAATCCTGTTCGAGTATCTCGAAGAATACGAGGATTCAACGGGTGAAGAACTTGAGCTGGACGTTATCGCACTGTGCTGTGATTACAGCGTTGATAGCGTCGCGGATATTGCATCGAACTATGACATTGACCTGAGCGAGTGCGAAGATGACGATGCGCGATTCGAGGCTGTCATGGAATACCTGAACGACAGTACCAGCGTATGCGGTGACTATGAGACTGACGATGGTCATTTCATTGTCTATTGCAGCGCATTCTAAGGAGAACAAATCATGAAACCCCGCGCCGCCCATTTCAAGACATCACAGCAGGCGCATGACGCCATGCAGCCCTGGATTGACCAAGAATACCCCAACAGATTCCAAGATGCGCGAAGCATTACGAGAATCAAAATTGTGGAATTCACCAAAGGGTTTGCAATCCAGCTTGGGGACTGTGGACCATATCTCACCATCGAGGACATTCAAAAGGCATTATCATGAAATACATAATCCACGTTCCCGGAACACGCTGCACGTTGACCTGTAACATTGAAAATGTGCCAAAAGTTCAAGCCAAGTTAGTCAAATGCACAGGCAAGCATCGTGCTATCAAGACCAAGGCTGCGGATAATCGCGTGTTCCCACTGTATGGCACATCAATGGACACGGCACGCTATGTCCAACGGTACTTTGAGTTAAACAATACGTTGATCCATTCCGGCGACTATTTTCAACCCTTGTCCACAAGGCCACAGGAATGGCCCCAGGAGCCTCTGTATGAGGAGATCAAGGAGGATCAAGGGGATACCTTGTCCTATGACTTCGGAGCCTCTGAGAGCCTCCCAGCATGGCTTACTGCGGGTGTTCCCCCTGAATGGATCAAGGACTGACCGGAACCGCCGGAACCCGAAAGGGTTCTGGGTTCTGAGGATCGTCCAGTTGGGGCGCGAATTGTGGGGTTTTTGGGTCAATGTTACTGATGTTTAATGTTCTACTTATTTAAGAAATTCATCAAAAACCTTTCCCGGGTACATAAAATAGATGATAATTATTCTTATTTACCTTTTACCCCATAAAATCCCAGATCAGCCCCCGAGCATCCTTGATTCATTGCTATCATTTCCAGAGCATTCTCTTTTTTTATGTACCTAGAAATTCGAGGGTTTTTCGTTATTTCCTTAAATAGCGGTAACATATAGACCCACCATCAAAGGACAACCATGAAACGAGTTGGAAGACCCCAAAAGGATCATTGCATCCTGGCAACCATCCGAACCAAAGGGGTTTGGTTCAATGACCAGACTGGCAACCTGCACCAGACTTTCAAGGTATGGGTCAAGCGTGGAGACATGTCCGAAGACAGGGGAATTCTTGATACCCCTGGCGGCGAAATCCCGAACCACCCTACCACGGGCAAACCACTGTGGACCCCGAGACCCACGACGTACATTGATTACAGGCCTATCCACGATAGGGCACCAGATCACCTTATGGGCTTGCGCATCAACCCCGAACCAATGGGCACGCTGGTCAAGAACACCGTGGTGGTCAGGGTCAACGGTGTCCTGAGAAGTGCTGCAGCTATCGCCTGGAAAGAACAGACCGGCGAAGAGCTACCCAAGGGCACACGCATCCGTCACAAGGACGGTAACCCGTGGAACAACCACGTATCGAACCTCGAACGGGTTGGAATGGGCACAGGGGGCACCTATCAGGCCGCTACACGCATTTCAGGCGTCCGGGTAAGCCTGGGTAGCTTCAGGACGCGGGAAGCGGCTGTAGAGGCTGTACGGGCGTTCCGTGAGAGCGTTGGTGCAGGTCCGGTCAGAGCGTACAAGAGGAAAACCGTTACGACTGCGGATCAGTCGGCTACTTTGTAGGAGAGATGATCATGTTGGAACTGAATGGACTTACTTTCAGGGTTGACTTTCAAGACGACTTTGATGCAGACAAACCGTGGGACCAGTGTGATGGTCACGGACCTGTCAGACAGGCAACCCGTGGATACGATGGTCACATCATCAAGCGCCCTGGGGAGCGTGTCCTGTACGCTGGCGATCGTGGTGAATACTCATGGGTCTATGACTGGCAAGCCGCGTGCAAGCTGGCGCGACAGGACGGATGGAACGCTGCACCATATGACGCGCCTAACCGCATTCAACGTGCGGTTCAGAATGACTTTGATTACCTTCGGAAGTGGTGTGAGGGTCAATGGTCATACGCTGGTTTAACCGTGACACACATCAAGGATGATGGTACTGAAGGGGAGAGTGATTCCCTTTGGGGTGTTGAAACCCTGAACGATTATCACATTGACACTGCGAAAGAACTGGCGCAAAAATTGGCGAATACCATCATTGCCGAACAAGCCCAGGTTCAGGAGTGGGCGGAACGGGACGTGGTGACAGCATGAAACAGATTGCACTTGACATGTCCTTGTGCCTTGCGATTGGTGTCGGTCTTGCGCTGGCACTGATCAAGTGGTGGGTGTAACATCATGGTCCACATCATCACAACCATCCTCGTGGTCCTGATTGTCTTGTCACTGTCCTGACTACCTACCCCTAGACCCCAAGAGAAAAGGCCCGTAGTGGGCCTTTCTCGTTGGTCTATGGAGCATTCATTCCCTGTCCCCGTGGACCCCTTCCTTGTACCCATAGACGGGTTTTGGACGGTAGTTCGGATCAACCTTCTGATACTCCTCGTAAATCTCATTGCGTCGTGCCTGTCGCGCTGCAATGACCTGATCGCGCTGGGACTGGAACTGTGAAATCAGTCGAGGGTTGATCGCCCATGTAACAGTCGCACCTCTGGAGCCATCGTCCATGCGTGCTACCCACTGGACCCTCTCAAGGTCCGACATGGCGTCCATGACCGCGCTATCCGCTTCCCACTTGGACATCGTTTGCAGTTGCCAGTGGGCACCTCGTTTGAGTTCGGGCAGGGTCACGCTGGACTGATCCGCACGGGTCAGGATGTGGTCCCTGAGCCATGCATCAAGGGAAGACTCGGAGAGGGACACATCAAGGACCTGACGCATCGTTGGCATGACCGTGGAGCGCATGAAGTGAACCACCCTTGACATCAGGGACTCCGATACCTCAGTCTGCCAGGGTGACTCGATAAGGTGCCATATCAGGCACACACGGGCACATTGCCCTACCTGCTTGCCAATGGCCTCCTGGTACGCATCAGACGACTGGAGGAGCTTCTCGCGCTTGCGGACCTCCTCGATGTA
>OFSE01000449.1_pt1 | contig 12304 bp, 14 predicted proteins | sample 1543261 | NCBI WGS metagenome assembly OFSE01 (sample SAMN07774225, study PRJEB24372) | wastewater metagenome | isolation source: Exp Tend VB 50WW | collected 2016-02 | reverse complement strand
CGCTTCGCTATACCATTCTTGATTGGGATTGACATGAGAACGGCACCAGAGATTTTTGATGTGTGGGACCGTGGCGGTCCTTTTGTTGGTACGGATAAGCCTTGTTCTCGTTTCACTGTAGAAGAAGCCTACTTCTTGACGAAGACAGCGGCGACAGTAGGCAAGTCCAAGTACGGTCCCTACCGGTGGTTCCAACGCGCTGACACTACCGACCAGATCGAAACAGAGATCCCGAATATTGCTTCATGGAGCATGGACGCCAGCATTGATTCGGATGCGGCCACTTGCAACATCACGATCAACAATCAGTGGATGGACGCCAACAGTGTTCCCAACGTGCCGGGTCAGTTGGGGCAGCCAGGGTATCTGACTCACACTCGTGGCGTTTCGCCTGACGCCCAGGCTCGTTGGTCACATGAAACAAACGAGTGGGAAAATGTTCTTACGCCAAACGCTTTGATCCGACAGTACGAAGGTTTCGGCGGACATGACAAAACGATCGAAGACGCTATCGCTGACGGTAACCTGATCCATTCTGGAACATGGCTGGTTGATGAGGTAACTGTTGACACTGGCGGCAGAATCAACTTGAAGTGCCGTGACATGGCTAAACTGTTGCTGGACCAGCAGTTGTACCCTCCGTTGATCCCGAAGAAATGGTACCCGTCTCATTGGTGTCGTTTCCGAACCATTGAACAGAAGATCGACAACTCTGAGAAGTTCAAGTATGTGGCCGGTGATGTGAACCCGCATTACGGTTGCTCGTACGGTTCTTCTAGGAACTCTGGTTCAGACGTATGGTACGGAACCAATGCTTCTGTGCATGGGCACCGTCCATCTGACGCTTTTGATGGTAACGCTAACACTTTCTGGTTGAGTGTCGGCAACTCACAGCAGTCTGCTCCGTATGCTGTGGAGTGGATTGAGATGTGTACAGACGGTTCCGACGTGAACCAAATCTATGTGCATCCTTGGGGCGGCAACTACCAGATGTATGTGTCTGTGTTCGAAGAAGGTGAATGGGTTGGATCTAATCAGATCCCTTACGCCACGGGTGGTGTTGGTATCTACACTGGTGCTAACACGGCTCAAGTCCCGTATGTTCTGAAGGCTGGCGTGCCGTGGGAGCAGGGACAGTGGTATGCTTTGCCTCGGCATTACAAAGCTGAGAAGATCCGTGTGACGTTCACGAACCTTGTGAACTCGCAGTGGGGTCCGTACCATTACCGTGCTGGCGTTAGGGAACTGGCTGCCAAGATGCAGTCCAAGGTGAACATCACGCCGGTCGTCACTGGTGGAGCGTTCGCTTCCAGCACTTTGAACGCCAATAATTCAGGGTATTGGCAGGTCCGCAACAATGGACAAGTGAATGCTTTCGGTGACGCTCATGTGTACAGTCTCAATGCTTCCACTCCACACGGTTCGGCTGCGACGTCTTACGGCGGGTCCGCTTCCAGTGTGAACACTCTTGCTATTAGAGGAACGAAGACGGCTGAAGGTTACTACACGTTGGATAGCCAGGGCCGCATTCTGGCTTACGGGGATGCCCACCATTACGGTGATATGTCCACGCGTGGAATCACGATAAACAACTGCATGGATTTCGCTTTGACTCCTTCCGGTCAAGGTTATTGGATTGTGACTAAGGGTGGACGTGTCTACGAGTTCGGTGACGCTGTTCATGCGGGCAACGGTCCTCCTGCTGCTGCGAATGATTGGACGCACGGCATTGAGTCTCATCCTACCGATGCGGGTGGTTACTGGTTGTTGCGGTCGCGGTCTGGCAATGTGGACGCGATAGGAACGTTGACGGATTACGGCAGTCCTCCTGCTGCGGCTCTGGAAGGTGATGAACGTTATACAGCCATAAAGCGTAACGCGACCGGTACGGGGTATTGGGTTGTTTCTGGATCTGGTGAAGTGTTCGCTTTCGGAGCTTGCCAGGATAAGGGTGAGTTGCCGGAGCAGCATCAACAGAATTGGGCTGCCCATCTGGTGTGGGACATCATTCCGAACGGGACTAACGGCGGGTACGCTCTGCCTACTGCTTACACGTCATTCAAGACGTTCGGCAACTTCGAGGATTGGGGTTCTGTAGAAGAGGGTCATTCCACTTTGCGCCGCACAGGCAACTACAAGGATTACGCAGGAATTGTGAGACGTTTGTTGAGATGGTCTGGTTGGGTGTTGTTTACCGAACCGTTTCTTACTACGGAACGTGCTCCAGTGTACGGCAACATTGAAGATACGGGAGCGTACTCTCCGGAGTGTCTGCCTGATGAGATTTTCGACAAGAAGCCGGTGATGGACGCTATCACTACGATCAAGGAGATTGTAGGGTACGTCTTTTACATCGACGGTCAAGGTGCCGCCCATTTCGAATCGCCAAACTGGTGGGCGCCAGGTAACTTTGATGAAGTGGGAGTGCAGACCAACTTCATTCCAGAGATTGACGAACGAGTTCATCTGACGGATTATGCAACCAACTCCAATGACACTGATGCCAGATCGGTGATCATCATTGCGGAAGAAGATCCCATTGGAGGTTCGCAAAAAGGAAATCTGGTCACGAAGTTCCGGCCGTACACTCGCAACATTCTAAAGGGCATGGTTAAGCCAGCGTTGTGGACGAACGGTGTGTTCCAGTCCAAAGCGGAACAGAAAGTCATGGCAGAGTTGATAGCTATGCACATCTGGTTTGCGTCTCGTACGGGTTCTGTTAGCTGTGTAGCTAATCCTGCTATTGGTATCAACGATCAGGTACGCATCTTGGAACGTCAAACCGGCGAAACTTACATTCACTATGTGCGCGGTGTCTCTCGGTCACACGATCTGCAAACCGGTGAGTACACTATGACGTTGACTACACACTGGTTAGGTGATACCGACGATTGGGCTATAGTGGACTTGGGTACAGGTACCCAGCGTAGAGGCAGTCGTATTATTACGACAGATTTGTAGGAGGGGAATCATGGCAGCAGACAATACGGACCGTGTTGTAACTGTAAGTGAAGAGTTGAAAGCGTTCTTGTCTGGAACAAGTTCGAAAGCCGCACGTGGCGCTGTTACAGGTAACTTCAACGGGCCGGTAGATCCAACAGATAAGGCTTCCTAGTGGTCACTCATAACAGTTTTCGTCGTGGCCCTCAGTATGCTTTGGAGCGTCGTCGTCAAGAGTTGGAACGCGTCGACAATTCTTCCATTAAGCATACGGTTGTGACGGGTACTGTAAAGGTGAAGGGTTCGGGGGAAGTCACTGTTGATTTCGACTTCCCTGTTCAGTTTGTTGAGAAGCCGACGTTTACGTTCGGTGCAGAGTTGGGTATGAACCATAGTCCTGTGGCTGGTTCTTTCCCTGTGTCTTGTGCTACGGTGGTTGGATGGAATCTGAAAGAGAAATCTGATCAGCGCAAGTATTACATTGGTTGCACGTTGGCGGTAGTGGCTTTGGGTGCCGAGAATCAAAGGGTGCTGATCCATTGCGTGTTCCAGGGTAAGGCGTTCCGTGCGCCCGGTAACAGCGGAGCTTCGGATCTTGGGGATACTCTCTGATGTGTGATTGCACTGCCGATCAGATCAACGAAGACACTGTTGGTAGGATCGCTCTTGAATCTGACGGTCCCGACAGGGTGTGGTATCTAAGCACAGATAGCGAGACGGTCGGGTCGTTGGTAGACAACGTGCTGATTCCTCGCGCTAAGTTCGTGGTCGGTGACGGGTTTGGTAACCCATCCGACTTAGCGGTAGACGACACCTACTTGTACGTGTCAACAGGTGGAATGTGGAAGATTCCAAAAGAGGGAAGCTACCACGAGTACGATCAGGGTGATCCGGAACGCGTGTTTACTACCACCATGTTCAACTTCTGGTTGGATATCCCTACGAATACCGCTTTTTGGTTCCGGCAGCCGATCTTTGCTGGCGACTGGAATCTGTACAGCTACGATTTTGATACGGATACGGAAACGTTGCTTGTAACTTCCGTGACGATTGCTTCCGATAATCCGAACGTTACTTTAGGGCCAGATGGACTGCTTTGGGTTTCGGTGTGGCCTCTTTTTGTTCCTACGATTCGACGTTATCAACGGAGTGGCGCGTTGGTCGATTCTTTTGAGCCTGCTGCCGTAACAGACGTTATCAATGATCTGGTTCCCAATGGGGATTCTGTGTATGTGGGGGATTCCCAAGGCAACATCGTGAAGATTTCTCCCTCTTCTCTTGAAGAGTGTTTGATAGAGTTCCCTACTTGGACTGTTTATCCTGACGATTTGCAGAGTGGACCCCCGAACAAAGATTTCTTCGGAACTGCCGGACTCGGTTCGAACGGAATTGATTTGGCTTTCTCTGAACAAGCTGGAGGGGGTTGATATGGCCGTTTGGCTCATCACTTGTTGTCCGCCTTATCAGCCAGTTGAAGTTGTGGCCGGACCGTCAAAAGCTGTTCGTCCAGATTCTAGACTTGGCTCTACGGTTATGGATGACGTCAATCCAACAACCGATTTTACCGATGGTATGTGGTGTAGAGACAGGACTGAGATCGAAGCGCTGCAAGTCGATAGTCGAGCGGTGAGGGAATAGGGAGATATGTCGGGAACTACGGATCGTTTCAAACTGAAGACATTGGAGTCAGGCGACGACTTCGATGAAGACGGCTACAAATACACGAAAGCGGACCGCGAGCAGATAGATCGTCTGCTTGAGATCGGCGCCGAGTCGCATCGTCACAACGGTGCAACGTCGGCTGCCACAAACCCGTCCCTGCCGTTAGAGTTGACGTTAGACACGGTTGGCGGTTACATCGACGCGTCTGAACGGGTGCGGTACAAGTACACTCTTGTCGATTCTTTGGGCAATGAGTCTGCCGCTTCCCCCGAAGCGTATGTTGACACGCCGGAAGCCGTCACGACTCCGGCAGCGTCCACTCTGTCCGTTTCGACCACAGGTGGAACGCATCTGCCAGGCAACTACTTCTATGTTCTGAGCGCTTACGTCGATTTCAACACTTCTGAAACGAAAGCGTTAAACCCGGCTTATGTGACCGTGCCGACAACTACCGCTACCAACAAGATCACATTGACGCTGCCGTCGCTTCCTAGCGGGGCGTCCGGATTCAACATCTACCGGCGTAAGCCTGGCAACACCAAGTATTTCTACTTGGCTTCCGTTGACATGGAAATTGCCACACCGCCTGAAACCTATGTTGACAACAACACGGTAACAGCGGACTGTGACCGCACGCTGCCTATAGCCAACACAACGAACTCTTCTAGCAGTGTGGTTGTTAGCTTGCCTGGCGCCACACCAACAGTTCCGGCCGGATACACATGGAGAATCTACCGGACGTATGTGTCGGCAGACTACGAAGACAGCTTTTTGGATTGGGTGGTCGAAGAGACCAGCGAGGGTTCTGGAATCATCACCCCTGAGTACACAGATGTTGGGGCTGGAACCACCACCGGATCGCCACCGGCGTTTGCTCAAACCACAGATTCCCCTTCGAAGATTTTGTTGACTGATGTTGAGGAAGTCCAAGGTTATCTTCCGCCCGGTCGGAACGTGGTGCCGCACATCGCTACGTTCGCCAAGGAAACACCACAAGTCGCTGAGGGCACTTATCGGTGGATCTGCGAGTTCGAGAGAGCGCAGATCATAGCGTGTCGAGCGGCTTTGGGTGTGGCTCCGGATACTGATGCCATCATTGTTGATGTCAACAGGTACTCGGAAGCCGACGCAACGCCTACTTCTACAACCATTTACACGACGCAAGCGAATCGTCCACAGGTTGCGGTTGGTGAACTCATCGGAATCAGGACCGTTCCTGATGTTGTGATGCTTTACGAGGGCGATTCTTTAACTGTTGATGTTGATCAAGCCGATTTCGCTGGAGACGGTGCAGCGGCAAGTTTGACGGTCAGCGTGTACATGGTCGTGCAGCACAGCAACACTGATGTTTCGTGGGCGTGGGCTGACGAATGAGCACCTTTGTTCAGGTGATGGTCGGTGACTATGCCGGTGATAGCACCGCTCGCGTTTTTGCGGTTGTTCAGGGAACGTCTCCCGCTTACCCGTCGTATTCGACGGTGAACGTTAATGACAGCGCTTGGCACCATGTGGCCGTAACGTTAGATAATGTCGCTGGGGCGTTCGTCTATCTTGACGGAGTTGAGATGCTTGATATGGGGGTACCTGATCCGTTCCCTGACATCAACCAAACAATCACGAATCAATACTTCGGCGCAAGAAACACCAATGCCCTTGAGATCGTATCGCCTGCATGTTTGGCCGACGAGTTAGCCATATATGACAGGGCTTTGACTTCAGGAGAAGTCGCTGACCATTATGCTGCAAGGGCCAGCGGGTACGCTGCTGCCGTCATAGCGGATGCTCCGTTGATGTACTTCAGACTGAATGAAAGTTCTGGTACCGTAGCTGTTGACTCAATGGGAAACAGTTCCGGTACGTACGTGAACATGGCCGGGTTGGGAAACGGCTCCGTTCCGATCGACACTGGAACCTCTGTGGCTTTAACGGAAAACGCTTCATACATTCGTTTCCCCGCTGTCGATTTCCGCTCGCTGGTTAACCTAACGATGGAATTCTGGTTCAAGCTATCCGGACTACCCTCAGGCAGCCAGGGAATGATGTGGCTTGAGGGACCAAACTTTGAAGGCGAATGGGGAGAACAAGTAGGAGTTGTTCCCACCAGTTAGCGGAACTTTAATCAAAGTTACTGTCTGCCGATAGTAGACAGAGAACGCTGAAACGATAAGGGGAGAATTTCCATGCCAGGCCCATTGAATCCGGTTACCGAACCAGTAAGACTACATAGCGTCCAGACCGCTTCCGTGATTGCTGTCGTCACTACTGGCATTGCGCTCGTCGCTGCTTTTGGTGTCGCCATTCCCGCTGCCGTACCAGGCGCTTTGATCGCTTTTGTTGCCGCAGCGACAGTCCTATACCAAGGGTTTTTCCGTACTCGCAGCCGCGTTACTCCTGAGTTCTACGCTGTTGAAGATGCTGAGTCTCATGAGGATCTTCAGCCAAGCAAGGACGAAGCGGAAACGGTTTGGCCTGACCCTGAAGATTTCCCGATGGTTGAAGAAGTGGCCGGTGACTGATCATGGCCGGTCGTCTTCTTAGAAACACTACTGCCCTGCGAGCTTTGTGGGGTCCAGCTTGTAGTCCCGGCCGCATGGTTCGGTTGCCGTTGTGGTGCTGCTCTGGCGCAAGCATCACGGTTGATAGTCGCACGGTGGCGGCTTGGCGTACGTTTGATGCTATAGCGAAGAAGCACAATTACAGGTTCCGGCCTGCCGACACTGGCGCTTATGTGTGCCGTGCCATTACGGGCGGTTCCGGCTACTCGTTGCACGCTTACGGCATTGCTGCTGACTTTAACTGGCAGTCCAACCCGTACTTCCCTTATCCGATCACACGTGTGGGGCATTGCGACATTCCTGAAGCTATGCTGGCGGACATTCGTGCAGTTCAAACAAACAATGGTGCGTGGGTGTTTGATTGGGGTGGCGACTGGTCCAGCATCAAGGACTTCATGCATTTCCAAATCTCCGCGTCTCCCGCCGAGATCGCTACCGGCATTAAAGCCAGTGGTCCGACGATGCTCACACAGCAAGAGAAGCTGTACTGGTGGTTGTGGGCAGGCGAACAAGCGAAGAAGAAGCCTTTCTTGACTATGGGTGACACTGGTGAACAGGTTAAGATTGCACAGAAAGCGTTGGGGCTGCCACAAACCGGGACTTACGGTGTGGGAACACACAATAAAGTTACAGATTTCCAAAAGTTCTTGAGGTTGAGGCCAAAGCATTACGGCAACATGAACCGGAAGACGTGGCAGTGGTTGATTTACCATACGTACACGAAGGGCCGCGTGTGAAGTGGCTGAGCATGGGAGAGCAGGGGGAAATTTAGAACGGGCGATAAGTGTTGTCGGGGTAGGACTTGTCTTGCTGGCAGTCGCGTGGGGAGTTTCTTCTTTGCGTCCTTCTAACGACGTGTTCGCACCGTTGGGTCCGTACGCCGAACAGAAGGTTACGTCGGATCGAAGTTTCGAAGGAATGCCCGCGTTTGTGCCAAATGAACAAATCAATGTTGAGGGCACAAAATGTTCGTCGGCTGCGATACAAGTGTTTGGTGTTGTGAACTGGATCAGAGTGGAGCCACCGGGTCAGAATTTGACGACTGGTCAGGGATCAAGGTTCGCTGAAGTGGGTTGCGTGACTTCTCAGTACGCCAACGACATACCACCTTCCGTGGCGGAAGTTGTTCAAGATGAAGCTGCCCGCGGGATCAATAACACTGTCTGGAGAATTTCGGGTATTGAAACTCCGATTGACAGCGAGACTGGACGCAACGGAGAGACGGCCACTTGGCTCACTGAACCATTTGTGTTAAAAGCAGGTTGAAATGATTTTCGCTTTCTTGCTGTTGGCAGCTTCAGCCACGCTATCTCAAGCCGGAATCATAGTTAGTATCGCTGCGGTGATCGTCCCGGCCGCCTGGTGGGTAGCTCACCGCGTGAAGACTGGCGTGCGAGCCGAGTTCGCTCAACAGTTGAAGGAGCAGGAGACGGACACCAGAATCGAAGAGTTGACTTCAACGCTGACCAGCTTGGATACCGCTTTGAGAGTACATATGGGGTCCGAGGAAGAGACTAACGCCAAGATAGAGGCTTTAGGTATTGATCTTGTGGCGCAGTTGGAGAACTTGGAGCAGCACATCAGCACGAACCAAGTTAACATCATGAAAGCCGTTATGGCTAGCGGCGACACCCCAGCCATGCTCCACGAAGTGTGGGAAGGTGGGTACGAGATGTTGTGGGCTAACCGTTCCTACCTACAGTTGATTGGGTTGACGATGGCCGAAGTCCTAGCTGGCGGGGAGTGGCTGAGCATTGAAGCGTCGGAGCGTGACATCATTCGCCATGCGGCAGAGAACGCCGGTCAACACGCAGAGGACTATGACGGCGAGTACACTGTCGTTAAAGCGAAAACTCAGGAAGTTGTGGGACGTTACTCTGCTCACGGTCACTGTTTGAAAGGTCCGAACAGTCACAGCTACTTCCTTTCGACTTTGGTGCCTGTAGAAGAATGAACGAAGTAGAAAGCGTCGAGACAGCTTTGCTGGGTTGGGCTGCCATCGTCGCTGTCGTTGTCGGCTATGACGCCTGGGCTTTGGCTACCGGGAACCAAACCCTATCTAAAGCGTTTTGGCGTACTAACAAGCACCCTGCCGGTCGGGTCGTTCTGGCAGCCACGTGGGGTGGTTTGACATGGCATTTGATGTTAGGGGATCGGCAAGTTCTTCCGGACCGGTACCATCAACTGTATGAGAAGGTTCACCCTTTCTATATTGGGCGTAGCTGGCTGATAAGAAACAGGTAGTTTGCTTTCCGTCTGATTTGATGCTATAGTGCCACCAGTGGAACATGAACATTTGGTCAAAACGACACAAGAAGTGTTACGTCGAAGGGTTCTTACCAAAGAAGCCGGAAACGATTTCCGTAATACGTTCGCTGACGTGTCGCTGTTGGACCGATACGATCGCGCCCCCACGTTGGACGATTTGAAGCAGGGTAACTCTAGAGCATTAGCTTTCATCACGAACGACGATGAGGGTCGTACTGTTCGCACAGTGCCAGGCGTCCGTCCACCGTACAGGGTGTATGCTAGGTGGCTAGACGTAGACGTATACGTTTTCGTCCACATACCCGACTTAAAATCTGTGGACGTTTTGGGTTGGCTGCCAGCCGAGCAGGTCGAGCAGACAGAGATTCACTGGTTCGAGAAGGACCAGAAGCGTGTTGACTATTGCCACGAAGTCCAGTTGCCTCATCTGATTAAGATGCCTGACGAATTCAACTTTGTTGAAGCTTGTGACCATTCGAGAAAAGTGTGGGATTACACCTATGAGGCTTGGGAATGTTTTATCTGTGGTAGGATCGTGTTAGATGAGAAAGAAATCGGCTGGTATAAACGGTACTGTGAACGTCGGGACAGCGATCAACTTCATGAGACGCGAGAAACAATTGTCGGCTAGAGCGTTGTCTGCGGCTGCTGGTTTGTCTCCGTCGTATGTGAGTAAAGTTGAGTCGGGTGAGATGGAACCTTCTTTTAGAGCGTTTTGTAACATTGCTGCGGTGTTGGAGTTGTCTGACGCCGAGATTGTTTTCTTGGTGAGGTTGAAGTGAAGTTCAACGCTTCAATGATGAAGAAATGGATGCTGTGTCCGCTACAGGCGCGGTTCGCTGAGCTTGACAATCTTCCGTGGCGGCAGAACGCCAAGGCAACTTTTGGTACTTGCATCCACGAAGCGTTAGAGGGTTACAACCAGCACGGCAACGTGGAGGAAGCCGTCAAACGGTTTAAGCAGACGTGGCATGAACCAGAGATCCTTGGTGCTGGCATCGACTATTGGCCGAAGTTCACAACTTACGGTGGTTTGCGTAAACGTGGTATCGAAATCTTGCAGGAGTACGACTCGCACCACGCTTGGGAGACACGCACCGTGGTTGCCACAGAGCACAAGTTTTGTGTGCCTTTCGGTGAGCACACTTTGTCTGGCATCGTTGACCTTGTTGAGAAGAAGAAGTCTGGTCGAGGCAAGAACGTGCTGCGAATCGTTGATTACAAGACGAACTCTAAGCAGCCCACGCTGATGCAACTGCGGTTGGACATACAGTTCACGATTTACTCGTACGCGTCGGAGCAGCCAGAGTTCTGGTTGGGTTTCGAAAACGATCCCCGGTATCCTCCTATGCCTAATGGAGCAAACCTGTACGAAGCCTACAAGAAGTTGCCCCGTAAAGCGATTTGGTACCATCTGTGGGGCAACAAGGAGATTGACGCCGGGGACCGCGATGATGCTGATATGATGCGGTTGTACAGGGTTTGCAACGAGATCGAAAAAGCAGTGAAGAACGATATTTACATTCCAAGCATCGGCGCTGATAGCTGCACTTGGTGTGACTACACTGAAGAGTGTGGCATTGTTGTACCTATTCATGCTAAACTGCATGAACCCATTGAAGATACAGACTAGACAGGATAGACATGACAGTTGAGATTCGACGCACCGGAGCATCTGATTACGGTCGTTACACGAAAGCTTTGATTTGCGGTGAGCCTGGTGCCGGTAAGACGTTGATTTCGTCTACTTGGCCGAACCCGCTGTACGCCAGTGCTGAGGGTGGGCTTATGTCCATCGCTGATAGGAACATTCCCTATGTGGAGATCCGTTCTTTGGATGATCTGTTGAGGATCAAGAACTCTTTGGATCAGCCTGAAGATGTCCGTGAGCAGATTTTTGGTTTCAAGGTTGAGACCATTGTGATCGACACGATTGACGAAGTTCAGCAGATCATGGTTCGTGAACGTTTGCGAGATGAACGCATCGCTGGCATGCGGTTGGCTGACTGGAACTGGCTGTCCGAGCAGATGGGTGCTTTGATCCGTGGGTTCCGGAATTTGGACATGCACGTTGTGTTCACTTGTCACTTGAAGGAAACTTCTGATGCTGACACCGGTAAGACTTGGGTGAAGCCCGGTTTGCAGGGTTCGATGGCAGACAAGATCGCTGCTTATGTTGACTTGGCGCTGCTGTTGAAGAACGGTTTGAGAACGGAAGTGGTTGAGGGTGAAGCGAAGAGGGTGATGAGTCGCGAGTTGCAGACTTTCCCTGATCCTTTGCATCCTTGGATCAAGGACCGTTCGGGTAAGTTGCCTCAGGATTTGGACGTGAACTTTGCTGACGATTTTGAGCGCATTGAAGAGTTGATCTTCGGTTCTGTGAACTTGAAGGAGGGTGCCGTTTCGGAGATGCATGAGCTTGCTGAACCGGAGGATGCTATTGCTCCTGCTCCTGAAGTCGTTCCTGAGCCGCCTGTTGCTGCTCCTGAGCCGGTCAAGGTGGCTGATCCTGTCGTCAAGGCAGAAGCGCCTGCGGGGCCAGAAGCGGAAGCCAAGACGGAACCAGCTTCTGAGGATACTTCAGAGGGTGGGCCTCGCAATCAGCTTCCAGATGGGGTCGAACCCAAGAATTTGGGACACGGCGTCAACATTTACTGTACGGTGTGTGGTAACGAGGTAGCCAGCGAGGAAGACGCCGATCTTTCCCGCATCCGCCACCGGCGCATCATGTGTAAGCCGTGCTTCAAGGGCGTTGCGAAGTAACGTGACGGACTGTTTGCTTTCTGCGGCAGTCTGTGGTAAGGTAAGTGCGGGCAAATCGTCCGCATGACATTGACTAGACAAAGACAGGACTAGACATGGGTACCACTTTTGAACTG
>OFSE01000446.1_pt1 | contig 12380 bp, 14 predicted proteins | sample 1543261 | NCBI WGS metagenome assembly OFSE01 (sample SAMN07774225, study PRJEB24372) | wastewater metagenome | isolation source: Exp Tend VB 50WW | collected 2016-02 | reverse complement strand
ATACGCAGGCTATTTTCTTTATAAAATTCTTCGGAATCCAACATACTTTCGAGTTGCTGAATATCTTGATGACTTACAGATGGCAAATATTTTTTTAGCTCCAGCACCGATGAGCCGGCAATGTAGGAAGTTGCCGCCGATTCAGCACCAAGATCATCAGGAACACCCAGAAAAATAACATTTCTGCCCAGAAAGATAGCCGAAAATGGCGTACCGCCATTGTCAGTCAAAACAACATCAGCGACACCAAATGGCTCATTCATGTCGCGCAATGCGTTTCTGTCAATATTGAAATTAAATTTCTCAAGCAGAATGATAAAGTCCTTTTCCTGAACAAAAGAAAGGGGATGCGGCCTCACAATGATGTTGTATTTCTTGCTTAGCGTAGAAAGTGGCTCCGCAAATAGTGGAATTGATGAATAATCGCCGCCGAGAGTCGGCATCCATAGCACTGTTTTTTTTGATTCTAAAATTCCAAACTCGCGTTTTATATTACCCAAGTCGATCTCTTCTGAGAAAAAACGATCATATCTAGGATAGCCCATAACAAGAACTTTGCCCTTAAAACGTTTTTTAATTTCTCGCTCATCATTTACACCATGGCAAAGAAAAATATCATAGATGTTGTTCCAGCTTGCAAGACTCCAGCCGTCACTGATGTCTGCACCATACATGTATCGAATTTGTTTATTGCCGATTTGCAGGGGAAGATACGTATTTATGTCTACGCCAAATTCCCATGCTGGGGCTTTACCCATTGATACTAATCCTCGATTAAGTAGCTTCTTAAAATAGTCATCTTCGGTCTCAGGTTTAACATCATCAGTTGAACCAGAAATCGCATGGTTAGTCACCACGTAATCGAATTTTATTCCGCAGTTTATTATTTCCGTTATTTTCCTTACCTCATAGCCTTCTGTACGAACGCGATTTAAAAAGTCTGGCAGCCCAAGTTTTTCATTTCCATTCGCATCAGAAGAAAAATGTTGGGTAAGTACAATTGCAAAAGTAGAAGGACCCATCGCTTTCCAAACATCCTCATAGTGAACCAGCATTACGGGGTCATGTACCAAGAAGGCAATTTTCTTTTTAGTCTGCAAGATATCAAATCTCACTTGAATCGCATTGCGGCCGGTCACGAGTGCATCTGGCCTGCTTTGAATAAGATCGAAACGGGAAGAAATCGCGTTCAGTACTTCATCTTTGTAGCGGTCAGCGGATAGGTTGATTTTGTGCAGGTCTTTATCCACGCGTGCGCTTGTCGTCACGAGTGCATCTAGCCTGCTTTGAATAAGATCGAAACGGGAAGAAATCGCGTTCAGTCCTGTAAGCCGACCCCGCAGGCTTCGCAGAAAATCAAGAATCCCCATTAAAACTCCGCAAGGCGTTGACAATCAGTTCGACCTCTTCCATGCGAAGGTCTGGCGACATTGGCAGGCTGAGCACTTCGCTCGCCAGTTGATCCGCAATCGGAAACTTCCCAACAGAGCGATCACGATAACAAGCTTGCTGATGTGGCGGTGTCGGGTAGTGGATAACAGTTGAAACGCCTAGCTGTTCCAGATGGGCTTTTAATGCGTCCCGTCGCTTGCTGCGGATAACGAAAAGATGCCACACTGGCTCAGCATACCCAGGGACAAAGGGAAGCTCGACATCCGCACCAGCCAGCAGCGTTGAATACTGGAATGCAATTTCTCTGCGGCGGGCATTCCATTCATCCAGCACCGCCAATTTCACGCGAAGAAACGCTGCCTGCATTTCATCCAGGCGGCTGTTGTAGCCAGCCAAGTCGTGTTGGTATTTTACTTTTGAACCGTAATTGCGGAGCTGCCTGACCTTTTCAGCAATCGCATCATCGTTGGTAAGCACCGCGCCACCATCTCCCAACGCCCCAAGGTTTTTTCCTGGGTAGAAGCTGGTGCCAGCCGCATGACCCAGCGAGCCTGCGCGGCGGCCTTTGTAGCGGGCGCCTTGGGCTTGGGCTGCATCTTCGATTACGATCAGCCTGTTCTTCACGGCGAGTTCATTGATTGGATCCATGTCAGCGGGCTGTCCGTACAGGTGAACAGGCATGATGGCGCGAGTACGTGACGTAATAGCCGCCGCGACAAGCGCAGGATCAATATTGTGGGTTTTGATGTCAGGCTCCACCGACACCGGCGTAGCACCGCACTGGCTCACCGCGAGCCATGTGGCAATGAAGGTATTGGACGGAACAATCACCTCATCACCTGGCCCAATGCCATACGCTCGAAGCAATAGATGGAGCGCCTCCAGGCCATTGCCGACACCAATGCAGTGCTTTACTTCGCTGTAGGCCGCAAACTCCGATTCAAACGCCTCCAACTCGGGGCCCATGATAAACCAGCCAGAGTCCATCACTCGGCGATAAGCCTCGTCGAGTGGTTCGCGAATGGGTTGGTGAAGCCGACCAAGATCAAGGAAAGGAACTTGCATTATTTGATTGCTCTCTTTGCATCATTGATAAAGGCGCTGTAGTCGCGATAGTAGTCCTGCTCATCGTAGTAGTCGGATGCAAGTACCATGCACACAGCCCCCGACGAAAAGTTGTCTATCTCCCGCCAGATCATTGGGCAAACATAGAGCCCGTTGTAACTGCGGTTCATGTGCATGGTCTTTTTTGCATCGCCATCATCAAGGTGGATATCAAACGAGCCGGACATCGCGATAATCAGCTGGTGCAGGGCCTTATGCGCATGTCCGCCGCGCTCGGAACCATCTGGAACGTCGTACAAATAGTAAACGCGCTGGATCGAAAATGGAATGTGGCGGTTAGATTCAACAAAGGTCAAGTTTCCGCGCGGATCGTTAATGCGAGGCAAATCAAATATTTGGCACTTATCAAGATTCATTATTTCCTCCAATTTCTTCAAATGAATTACAATTACGGTATAAATATTTCAGCTTCACCATCTATTACAATTTTGCCTTTTACTTTGCAAAGCGTTTTGAAGAAAACTCTGGATTTATCCTTATCAATTTTGAATATTTCTATAGTCGCCTTAACTGTATCGCCAAGATAAACAGGCCTTCGAAAATTAAGACTTTGCGAAACATAAACACAGCCATAACCTGGGAGCTTTGTTCCAAATAAAGCCGAAAAGAAACTGGCACTTAAAAGGCCATGTGCAATTCTTTTCTTAAATCTAGATTTCTCTGCATATTCCTCGCTCATGTGAACAGGATTATTGTCCCCTGACAAACCCGCGAATGTCTTTATGTCGGCATCGGTAATAGTTTGTTCATAGTTTTCCGTCATCCCCACTTTAAGGCGGTCAATAATTGGGAGAGATTCGTTATGTGCCATTTTTGGAATACCACCCATTTACAACATTTTCAGGATAACCTCTCGAAAAATGAGAAGTCCAAGGATATGCAGGGCGGCGTGTGCCATCTTGCAGCCTAATTTTACTGGCGTTACAAAATTTTTCTGCCGGTGACCCCATGTACAACATGCCTGGTTCCGCATCTGCTTTTAGTGATGAATGGGCGGCAATAAGCGCACCTTCACCAATTTTAACGCCCGGCAAAATTACAGACATTGTTGCTATTACCGCATAATCCCCCACCGTTACGCCCTTTAAAATGTCACTTGGCGGGTGGGGGTCGTTAGTAAGCACAACATAGGGAAATATCCAAACAAAATTTCCGATAGTTGACATCTTGCCGATGTGAACATTCGAATGAAAGCGAACATAGTCCCCAATGACACAATCACCCTGTATATCACTGAGAGTTCCTATTTGTAGATTTTTTCCTGCGGTGGTGTTTTCTCTTACCGTTACCCGATGCCCCGTGACCAGCTTTTCTCCAAAACGAGAAGACTCATAAAAAACAGAATGCGATCTAATTACAGAATCTTTTTCAATAATTAATGGGGATCTATCGCTAAGAGGCGACTCAATACCGAGTTCACAATAGGCACCTATTTTGCATCCGCTAGCTAGCACAACATTAGCATGAATAATGCTAAATGGGCCTATTTCAACGTTATCGGCAATTTTAGCTAATGGATCGACAATCGCTGTGCAGTGAATATTTCCACTCATTATTGTTCCCCTGCTTCTATCGATGTCACCAAGACATCCAAATCGATCATAAAATTTGCGTGAATACCACTAAACTCGCTGCAGTTTATTTTTCCAAACACATAACTAACGGTTTTGCCAGAAGCACAAGCCATGTTTTGCCAATACCAGTAACTGGTATCAGGGTATTTTCTGATGAGAATGAATATTTTTGCGCCCTGGGGGGCAAACAGTATATTTGCCAATGCCGCACCAGATGAACCGACGATAGTTTTTGCGTTACTGAACAATTGCACTTGTTGAGAGAACGTCAGTTTCTCCGGTTCAACAATCACATATCCTTGGGCACACAGCAGCTTTTCAATTTCGAATACATTCGTCACTTTTCTTGCGCCCGAGTTACGTCGCAGATATATCTTCTCTGGCCAGTTTTGTGGCGGCAATTTGTCAGTAAATGCAAAAACACGCTTACGGATTAAATCAAAGGCGGATGAACTGAACAACCCGTGCGAATGCCCCGATAGTTGATCGTCTCGCCGTTCAAATGGCACATAGCCCGCCACCGATGTGATGTAAAGCGAATCGGCCTGAATCGCCCGGCCGACGGGTAGCGTAATGATTTCACGTTCTGGCCCTGTTATTAGGTATAGCGACTTCATGATGTTGTGATGCAGGCCATCATTGACAATGATCGGAATGCTCGCGAACTGCTCTTCTGCACAAAATGCAGCGATGCGCGGCAGTACTTCTGTCAGCCAGTGCGCATAGTTGGGTGCGCAGGCATCGACAAAAACGGCTGCAACCGGAACCCGCTCAGGTGCGACATCATGGCGCAGCAAGCGCATACGTTTCTTTTTCGCATCAATAAGATGGCGGCCATGTAATTCTTCGCTGGTGTAATCACGCTCGAAGTCGTACAGGTCATGGCATATCACCGCATCCTGAGTGAAGACAAGATTGGTGCCGCCATAAACCAATGCATTGCTGATTTCAGCGACATAGATCGGCGGAAAATCATAGTGGTCGTGTGGTGAAGATAAATATTCTTGGTCTTCCGCCGGAAACACTTGAGGTGCAGGGGTTTCAACCCTTACCGCATCCAGCACTTTGATCGTCGGAATATTCCTTGTTTTGACATAGTCACCCAGATGGATCAAAGAGCGCCAGCGCTTGGCTGTTTTGCCAGCGAAATGGGCTGCAATGTGATTGACATAGAATGGATATAGAGTTCGCCACATCCAAATGACCAGCCATCGCACAAAGGAAATCTGCTTGAGGTGATTTACGTAAAAACGGCCTATCCACGATCCCTTTAAGCCAGCGAGTACGTCGCGCGTGTCGATGCGCTGTTCTACTCTGCGGAGCTTAGGGGTGGGGAGTGACCCGCTCACTGCTGCACCATTATCCGGTGGATACCACTCAGTAAACAGGGGGGGGGCTAAAGCTCTTGAAGCAATTGCTCCTGACGCGCCAAACTTTCCCGATATGCAGATACCAGCGTCAGTAACTGTTCTTGACTCAGCAATCCTTCGCCACTGGCCTTAAGCTGTTCTAGAAAATGTTCTTGACTCGTTAATCTTTCGCGATTGACGCGAATCGTATCGAGCAACTCTGCCGTGAGCGTATTCATAGGGGTCATTTTCTATTTTCCAGATATCGCTCAACCACTTCATTGGGCGATCCATCAGCAATAAGCTTGCCATGATCCAGCCAGAGAACACGGTTGCAAAGTGATTTAACCAACAAATGGTCATGCGACACCATGACCATGATGTTGGCTTTGTCAATCAATGCGTGCATCCTTGCCTTGGCTTTGGTCATAAAAGCGGCATCACCGCCAGCGAATATTTCGTCGAGCACCAAAATGTCCGGGTGCATGGCAGTGGCTAGCGAAAACGCCAACCGCATGTACATGCCTGTTGAGTAATACTTCACAGGGGTATCGATGAACTCTTCCAGCTCCGCAAAGGCGATGACTTCTGGCTCGATTTCTTTAAGCTGCTGTTTGCTGTACCCAAGAATTGAGCCATTCAGGTAGATGTTTTCTCGCCCAGTGAATTCCGGGTGAAAACCGGCACCGATTTCCAGCAATGGTGCTATGCGCCCGTTGACTGATATTTTCCCATCAGATGCTTCATAAACGCGGCACAAGGCCTTGAGCAAGGTGCTTTTCCCTGCGCCGTTGTGCCCAACAATACCTACCCGATCCCCCGCCTTGATGTCAAAAGAAACATCTTTAACTGCCCAGAAATCAGAATGGGCGGCTTGCCCAGTCCGCTTGAACAGATTGGCAAAGTACTCTTTTAACGACGGCGACCGATCGTGGTAGATACGGAATTTGATCGAGAGGTTTTCAACGTGAATACTTGACATGTCAGTTCACAGCCTGAAAACGATTTTTTTCTCTTGACGGAGAAAAACGAATAAGCCTATCGACATGGCAGCAGCAGAAATAGCCGCTGTTTGCAAAAGAACGCTACCGCTTGGCAAAGTAGCTTCGATGAGGGATGCTCTGAAAAGCGTAATAAATGGCGTAACGGGATTCAGTCCAACCAGCCAGGCCACCTTGCCCGTCAAGGCATCATGTTTGTAGAGAATAGGGGTCAAAAAAAACAGCCCCTGCATGGCGATGAGGATAACGTGCTGCAGATCACGGAAGAAAACTGTCACAATCGACATGATCAGCCCTAGGCCGAGGGCAAAAAGAAACAGGAGTAAAAAACTAATAGGCAGAAATAACAACGACCAGGAAAGCGTTCCGCCGAGCGCAAGAATGATGGCGAACAAAGCCAAGAATGAAAGCAGGCTGTCAATGAGTAACGCAAAGGTAATGCTCAAAGGGAAGATGGCTTTGGGTAGATAAATCTTCTTGATCAATCCTTCGTTGTTAATGAAGGCTGTACCGGACTGCGTGACCACTGAACTGAAAAAATTCCATGGAATCATGGCGGCAAACAGAAAAACGGCAAAGGTTTTTAAATCCGCTTTGAACAAAGTAGAAAACACCACCGCCATGACGGACATCATCAACAACGGGTTAATGAGCGTCCACAGATAGCCAAGAGCAGTGCGACGATAACGAAGGATGAGTTGTTGCGCGACCAGTTGCGACAGCACATTACGGCTGCCATACAGTTCGGTTGCAAATGTGATGATTCTTGAGCTCATCGCAGTGCAATATCCTTTAGTACAGAAATCAAATACTGCCCGTAACCGTTTTTGGCCAGTGGCTGCGCGAGCTTTTCCAGTTGCTCAGCATTGATGAAGCCTTTGCGGTAGGTAATTTCTTCCGGGCAAGCCACTTTCAAGCCCTGGCGGTGTTCGATGGTCTGGATGAAATTGCTGGCTTCGATCAGGCTCTCGTGGGTGCCGGTATCAAGCCAGGCGTAACCGCGCCCCATGATTTCCACATTGAGCTGGTCGCGCTCAAGGTAAATGCGGTTCAGGTCGGTAATCTCCAGCTCGCCCCGCGCCGATGGCTTGAGGTTGGCGGCGATGTCAACGACTTGGTTATCGCAAAAGTACAGGCCCGTGACGGCATAGTGGCTCTTGGGGCTGGTGGGCTTTTCTTCCAAGCTGGTGGCGCGGCCTTGGGCATCGAAAGCCACTACGCCGTAACGCTCGGGGTCTTGCACGTGGTAGGCAAAAACGCTTGCACCTTGATTGCGCATCATGGCTTTTTCAAGCAGGGCGTGCAGGTCGTGGCCATAGAAGATGTTGTCGCCCAGCACCAAGGCGCTGGGGGCGTTGCCGATGAAGTCTTTGCCGATGATAAAGGCCTGAGCCAGGCCATCTGGGCTGGGTTGCACGGCGTATTGCAGGTTGAGGCCCCATTCGCTGCCGTCGCCCAGCAATTGCTCAAAGCGCGGTGTGTCTTGCGGGGTGGAAATGATGAGGATGTCGCGAATGCCCGCCAGCATCAGGGTGCTGAGGGGGTAGTAGATCATCGGCTTGTCGTAAATCGGCAGCAGTTGCTTGGAGACTGCTTTGGTCACGGGGTAGAGCCGCGTGCCGGAGCCGCCGGCGAGGATGAGGCCTTTGCGTTTCATGCGATTCTTTCTGCGTAGTTCTTTTCAACCCATTCGCGGTAAGCGCCGGATTGGACGTTGGCTACCCACTCCTGGTGATCCAGATACCACTCAACGGTTTTGCGGATACCCGTTTCGAAGGTTTCAGCGGGTTTCCAGTCGAGTTCGCGCTCTATCTTGCTGGCGTCAATGGCGTAGCGGCGATCATGGCCGGGGCGGTCAGTCACGTAGGTGATTTGTTCGCGGTAGCTTTTGCCATCGGCTCGGGCGCGAAGTTCGTCCAGCAATGTGCAAACCGTGTGGACGATTTCAATGTTGGGTTTCTCATTCCAGCCGCCGATGTTGTAGACCTCGCCGACTTGCCCTGCTTCCAGTACTCGGCAAATCGCGCTGCAATGGTCTTTGACGTAGAGCCAGTCGCGGATTTGCTGGCCATCGCCATACACGGGCAGAGGCTTGCCCACGAGTGCGTTGACGATCATCAGCGGGATGAGTTTTTCGGGGAAGTGATACGGGCCGTAGTTGTTGGAGCAGTTGGTGGTGAGCACCGGCAGGCCGTAGGTGTGGTGGTAGGCACGCACCAGATGATCACTGGCGGCTTTACTCGCCGAATACGGGCTGTTGGGTTCGTAGCGATGGGTTTCGGTGAAGGCGGGGTCGTCCTTTGCAAGCGAGCCATAAACTTCATCGGTCGAGACGTGAAGGAATCGAAAGTTTTGCCTGGCGTCGCCTTGCAGCTTGTGCCAGTAGGCGCGCACCGCTTCCAATAAGTGAAAGGTGGCGACGATGTTGGTCTGAATGAAGTCTTCCGGGCCATGGATACTGCGGTCCACATGGCTTTCGGCGGCAAAATTGACGATGGCGCGCGGTTGGTGCTGGACAAGCAGCTTTTCTACCAGCGCTGAATCGCCTATGTCGCCCCGCACGAAAGCATGGCGGCGATCACCGTTGAGACTTTGCAGGTTCTCGATATTGCCTGCGTAGGTGAGCTTGTCGAGGTTAATGACTGGCTCATTCGACTGAGCGATCCAGTCCAGAACGAAGTTGCTGCCGATAAACCCGGCACCGCCAGTGACAAGTAGACTCAAAAAACCACCCCTTCTGAAAAAGAGACGTGGTTATGGCAAGTGACATCTACGCCAATCGCAACCTTTTTTAGCTTATTTTTCAACCCGCATCCTCCAGTAAAAACCCCGCTACAAACGCTCAGATATCGATCTGTGGCGTCCAAATTCGGGGGGGTAATGCCCCCCCTTAGAAGCTACTGACACCCTGCACAAACTAGGAAATTATTCTGCATAGTGTAACATTTGGCGATGCCTCTCAGCAAGGGAAATAATTCAAATAGAAACGCAAAAAAGCCCCCAGCCTCTCCGACATGGTTGTATGTCGAGAAGGGCTGGGGGCTAACGGGTTGGATGCGGACAAACAGAGAAAGCGGCAAGGAGAGAGGCTTAAAAAGTGCAGGAACTGGCGCAGTCGTAGACAGCTGTGCAAACCAGAACGGTGAGGGTGGATGGTGCCAAGCGGTGACTGTCAAGCTAGTTGTCTGTAGTGGTCAAGTTATTTCGGACACATCAATAGGTTTTTTTCTGCCATTTCCTTTTCGTAAATCATGGGCGACAAATTGCCCAGCGTTGAATGCAATCGTAAGCAGTTATAAAAGCCTACGATGTATTCAGTGATATCTTTTGTGGCTTCCATTTGATTCGCGTAATCACGTTGCCAGACACGTTCCATCTTTAAATTTAAAAAGAAGCGTTCCATTGCCGCGTTGACCCAACAGTTGCCTTTACGGCTCATTGATTGTCTCATGCCAAACTGATTTAATAGCCGTCGATATTGTGCACTGGCATATTGACTGCCTTGGTCTGAGTGTGCAATGAGGCCGGGCGCTGGCTTATATGTTTGCACTGCCATAAATAATGCTTTGCTGATCAAATCGGCTTTCATTCTTTCACTCATAGACCAGCCCACAATCTTACAAGTGAATAAATCTTTCACTGCAGCCAGGTAGAGCCAACCTTCGTCTGTTGCAATGTAAGTAATATCCGTGACCCAGGCCTTACCGGACGCAGTGCATTGCGTAAATTGACGATCCAGTATATTGGGAGCAATCGGTAAATTGTGTTTGCTGTCAGTGGTTACTTTGTATTTGCGCAGATGCTTGCAACGCAGTCCAAGGCGGTGGCGTAAGCGCTTAACCGCTGACAGGCTCATCTTGAAACCAGCATCGATGAGTTCGCTACGTAGACGTTTAGGCCCGTAGGTTTGCCGTCCACGTTCATGCGCAGACTTTGCCGCAGTTTCCAGTGCAAGGCTGTCTGATGATGGATGACGCTGTCTTTCACACCAGTCATAAAAACCGGCTTTGGACAATTGGAGGACACGGCATAAAATGACGATGCTGTGGTTGGTTCGCTGTCGTTCTATAAAGGCATACTTCACCGCGATTCCTTTGCGAAGAATGCCGTCGCCTTCCTAACCCCCTGTGCCAAACTAGTTGTCGCCTCTAAAATTCAAATAAACCGCAGAGGCAGCAATGAAAACCAAATATTCAAAAGCATTTATAGAGCAAGCGCTAGTCAAAGTATATTCGCGAGGAAATGGCACGATAGAAACGGTTGCAGAAGAGTTACACATCAATCGATATACACTAAAGGGTTGGATGAGAGATCAAGCGAAGTCACATAAAAAGCCAGCGCCAATGGCCAGTACAGAGAGGCGTCCACAAGATTGGCGTGTGGAAGAACAACTACTGGCCTTACAGGAATCTTTCGCTTTAAAGGGTGAAGCGCTCAATGCCTGGTGTCGGGAACGCGGTCTATTCCCGCATCATTTAAGCAGTTGGAAGGCGTCCTTTTGTGGCACGCAAAAATCAGCTGCAACTAACACGGTGAGCAAGGCAGAAGAGCGTCAGCTAAAAGAGGAAATTGACCAGCTCAAGCGCGAACTGAAACGCAAAGAAAAGGCCTTGGCGGAGGCGGCGGCACTGTTGGTGCTGCAAAAAAAGTTTCGCGCACTGTGGGAGGAAGAGGAAAAATGACCTCTCTCACAGAGCGCAACAGCATCACTCACCTGATCGAAGAATGCACCAATGCCGGCGCCCGGCAAAGTCACGCTTGCTCGACCATTGGCCTATCAGCACGCACCTTGCAACGCTGGCAAAACGGCGCACAACAAAAAACTGTGCAAGGCGACCAGCGTCCCATGAGAATACAAACGCCCGGTAACGCCCTGTCGCCGGTTGAATGCGAGCGCATTTTAAAGCTGGTCAACTCGCCTGAATTTGCCCATCTCCCGCCCACCCAGATTGTGCCAATACTGGCTGATCAAGGACACTATCTTGCCAGTGAATCAAGCATGTATCGTGTACTGAGAAAGGCCAGGCAACTCACTCATCGCGGCAGTGACCGCTCAGCGCAAAAGCGCGGCAAACCACGCGCCTTGTGTGCGACTGCGCCCAATCAAATTTTTAGCTGGGATATCACCTATTTGCCGACCAGGATCAAGGGGGTGTATTACTACCTGTATCTATTCATGGATATTTTTAGCCGTAAAATTGTTGGCTGGCAAGTCTATGAAAGTGAGAGCGCCGAGCAGGCGAGCCAGGTCATGATCGACATTTGCCATCGTGAAAACATTGGCGCTCATCAAGTGGTGCTGCATTCGGACAATGGCAGCCCGATGAAAGGCGCAACCATGCTAGCGACCTTGCAAACATTGGGCGTCATGCCATCCTTTAGCCGTCCGGCAGTCTCTAACGACAATCCTTATTCAGAAGCGCTCTTCAGAACTTGCAAATACCGCCCCGATTACCCGCAAAATGCCTTTGAGAATTTAATGGCAGCCAGAACCTGGGTCGGCACTTTTGTGCACTGGTATAACCACGAGCACCGCCATAGCGCGATTCGTTTCGTCACCCCAGCCCAGCGCCATGATGGCGAAGATCAAGCCTTGCTGGCCAAACGCAATGCAGTCTATCAGGCAGCGAAAGCACTTCATCCCTTACGCTGGCATGGCGATACCAGAAATTGGCAACGCGTGGAATTCGTTCATTTGAATCCGAATCAAACTAAAGTAGATAGGGAGGCTCCGCCACAACCCAAACATGCCGCTTAAATACAATCCCTTTTGGCGACAACTAGCTTGACTGTCACCGCACCGTCGATGGCGTCCATTCGATCATCACCGACACGCACGTCACTGCGGCCAATGTGCATGACAGCGGCCCTTATCTAGATCGTTTAGACCGCATGCGTGAACGTTTCGGATTTGACGTTGGTGCGGTCGGATTGGATGC
>OFSE01000442.1_pt1 | contig 12421 bp, 14 predicted proteins | sample 1543261 | NCBI WGS metagenome assembly OFSE01 (sample SAMN07774225, study PRJEB24372) | wastewater metagenome | isolation source: Exp Tend VB 50WW | collected 2016-02 | reverse complement strand
TGCTGTGGAAGCAGAACGGTCGAAAATTGACGAAGCAAACAAGGTAAGAGATCAATATGCCCAACGCTTGCAGATGATGGAACAATTCCTAAGTCAGCAAACGAAGGGTGAGAACTTGGATGCTCTAAAGGAAAGTGACCCCATCGGGTATGCAGTCAAGGTAGCAGAACAGCAGCAACGCAAGGAACAACTTGCGGTTTTGAAGGCAGAACAGCAACGCATTGCACAACAGCAACAAGCGGAACACTCTGAGAAACTTCAAAGCCATATTGCTCAAGAAAGCCAAAAACTTTCTTCTTCTATACCCGGCTACGCAGACCCAAAGGCTGGCGACCAAATCCGAAAGGATATTCGGGACTACGCCAAGTCGATAGGGTGGACTGACCAAGAGTTAGCCAATGTCTATGATTCTCGCGCTGTATTGAGTTTGTATCACGGTATGAAGTATTCCTCTTTGCAAAAGGGCAAGCCGGAGTTATCCAAAAAGGTAACCGAAGCACCCCGAATGATTAAGAGTGGAGTTTCCCAACCGAGAGACAATCAAGAACAGCACAAAAAAGCAGTAGCGCAGTTGCGGAAAACCGGCAAAGTCCGAGACGCTGCAAGTGCGTTTGAACGGTTCGTATAACTCAAGGATTCAATCATGGCAACTTATCAAACCTATACCTCCATTGGTCAGCGTGAAGACCTCTCCGATGTGATCTACTCAATCTCCCCCACCGACACGCCTTTCATGTCGTCCATCGGTAAGGGCAAAGCAACCGCTACCAATCACGAATGGCAAACCGATGCGCTCGGATCTGCATCGGCATCTAACAAGATGATCGACGGTGATGACGTTACGCTCGATGCGCAAACCGCAACCGTTCGTATCGGCAACCACTTGCAGATTTTCAACGGCACTGTGGGCGTTTCTCGCCGCGCAAACATCGTCAAAAAGGCAGGCCGTGGTGCTGAGATGGCTTACCTCAAGGGCAAGAAAATGCTCGAACTCAAGCGCAACATTGAGGCCATGATCGTATCGCCTACACAGGTAGCCATTGCCGCCACTACTTCGGTAGCTGGTCAATCTGGCGGCTTGGGTGTGCAGTGCGTATCTAACCCGTTGCACAACGGCGCAGGTGCTACCGCTGCATGGACTTCGGGCGCTCCTACCGCGGCTATCACTGCGGGTACTAACCGCACATTCACAAAGACGCTGTTGGATACCGCGTGCCAGAACATCTTCACGACTTCGGGCCAGTTTGCCGAGGCTCTGATTGTGTCACCAGCGCACAAAGCACTGTTCTCCGCTTTCGCAAGCGTGGCGCAGAACCGCATTGATGTGAAGGGCGGAAAGAACTCTCAGGCAACTATCGTTGGTGGTGCGGAAATCTATTTAAGCGACTTCGGCGGAATTTCCGTGATCCCACACTACCTTATGGCTGGATCGGACACAGCATACGTGACCAACTCCGACTACGCTGATTTGGCTTTCTTGGATGGCTTCAAAACCACCGACTTGGCTAAAACGGGCGACAGTGACAAGGTGCTGATTACCGCTGATTGCTGCTTGGCGGTGCGCGCTCCTACCGCTTTTGCAAAAATCACCAACTTGACCCCATAAGGGTTAGTAGCGTGATAAATCGGGAGGGCTTCGGCTCTCCCTTTTTTTTGCCTTTACCACTTTGGACAATGAAGGCATAGAAACTAACGTCGGGGTGACGCTGTGGATGATTTTCACATCATTGAGTCGGCAAACGAATACGGGATTGCGCGGGATGTGCGATTTGAAGGCGACCAGATCACCACCAAATTAACGTATGACGCAGCGCCAATGCTTGAAGCTGCGCACGCTGCGCGAGTGGCGTCAGAAGGGCATCGCTGGGGTGATGGGCACTTTGTTGGAATCATCCCAATGGTCGAACTGACCCGCATTAACGAGACGTTCCGCAGTGCAGAGGAGCGCAAGCATCAAATCCTGTCTTGGCTGCGCGACAACCCCAAGATGGTCACGTTTGACAAGTTCTTGAGGCGGCATTGATATGACCTACGCCACACTTCAAACTGACGTAGCGACATACCTGCACCGCAATGACTTAACCGCGCTGATACCCGCGTTTGTAGAGCGTGCCGAGGCGGTTTTGTTCCGTGAGTTGCAGGTAAAAGACCTCGCCACATCCGTAGCGGGTACGACAACAGGCGAATATGCCGCATTGCCTGCGGACTTCGCTACAGTATCAAAAATCACTGTGGTCTATGGCAGCATCGAGTACTCGCTGGATTACAAGAGCGAGAGCGCGGTAGCAACCACCAGCGTGCCGAGCGTCTACGCGATTGAAAGCAACCAGCTACGCATCTTTGGCGCGTCTACCGGGCAGGCTTACACGCTGTACTACATCCCAAAACTGACCGCACTAAGCGACAGCAACACAACAAGCTGGCTCCTTACCAATGCGCCTGATTTGTACCTGTACGCCACTGCTTTAGAGGGTGCGCGGCATATCCGAGACAACGAAGAAGTTGCACGTCTTACAGGCTACGTAACCAGCGCACTGGACTCTGTGCGAAGGATGAGCGAGCGCAAAGGCCAGCCTTCCAACGGCTCAATGCAAATCAAAGTAAGGCGTTAAAAATGGCACTTGAAACAGGTTCCTATATATCAGCGTTGGTAGCTACCAATCCCACGGCAAGCGACCCCAAGAGCCAGGGCGACGACCATTTGCGTTTTGTCAAAGCAAAAATCCTCGAAACCTTCCCATCAGTCACAGGGGCCGTCACACCAACGCACACAGAGTTGAATTTTGTAGACGGTGTTACCAGTGCGATACAGACGCAGTTAGACGCGCTCACAGCGGCCAAAGCACCCATCGCATCGCCCACGTTTACCGGCACGGTAACGATCCCATCAGGCGCATCAATTGCGGGCTTTGCGCCACTTGCCAGCCCGACGTTTACCGGCACGGTAACGATCCCATCAGGCGCATCAATTGCAGGCTTTGCGCCACTTGCCAGCCCGACGTTTACCGGCACGCCAACGGCACCCACGGCGACAGTGGGCACCAGCACAACGCAGATTGCGACCACTGCATTTGTTGCAGCAACGGGGCTGTCCACTGCGCTGCCTGGGCAGTCGGGGAACGCTGGCAAATTCATCACAACCGATGGAACCAATGCGTCGTGGCAACTTCCTGCGGCCATCGCAATTTTTAACCAGATCAACTTTGGAGGCTTCTAATGCCAGCAAACACCGCGCCCATCTATCCACTAACGCCAAACCCCGGCGTAATGAATGCGCTGCTAACCACAGCGATGACGAACACCAAAGCCTTTGACGGCACGGAGGCTGCAGGCACTGCGATGGTGCTGGCAATGACTGCGGGTGCCAACGGAGCGCGCTTGGACACCATTGACGTGCGCGTAGTCAGCACGAATGGTGCTACTGCATCAAGCACTACAGCCGCCACGCTAGTCCGGTTCTGGATGAACAACGCCAGCGCGAACACCACGGCGACGAACAATCAACTGTTAGGTGAACTTGAAATCCCCGCAGTCACAAACGTGGCTCTGGCAACCGCCAAGAACCCGGTGTTCACCCTGCCAGTCGGCAAGGTAATCCCGGCTGGATACAAGGTGTATGCAGGCTTGACCGTGGCAGTAGGTGGCACGAACTGCGCACTGCTTGTCTGCCCAACGGCTGGAGACTACTAATCATGGCACTGTTCCCAACTGACGGCGCATCGACGCCAAGCCTTACAGCGTTCGGGCAACCACCCGCACCCAACAAACCCACGCGCCAACCCCCCGGAGAGTGGAAAAAGTTCAAGATCATTCGGGCCACGACCAGCACGGAAGTAGTGCCAGACAACGTTTACCAGATGCTCGCAATGGTGTGGGGCGGTGGCGGCAATAGTTCTGCGGCTGGCGGCGGTGCAGGGGCGGGTTTTGCAATGGGTGTGATTGATGTGACGCCGGGTCAGTTGCTGCCCACGCTCACAGTTGGTGCAGCAAATGCCACAAGCTCCTTTGGGTCACTGCTGACGGCTACCGGTGGTGGAAACGGAGGCAGTGCGGCAGGTACAGGCACGGCAGCGGCCAGCGTGCGCAATCGCTTTACCGCGTCGGGTGGGCTTGGCGGCGTGGGTGCAACGACATATCCGGGCGGTGCGAGTGGTTCGCCCTTTGGCACTGGTGGCGCTGGTGCGGCGGGTGCTGACTATGGCGGAGCTGGCTGGGGTGGCGGTGTTGGCGGCAATACCTGCGGTGGCGGTGGTGGGATCGGCACTAATGGCGGCAATGGCGCACCTACAGGTGGCGGTGGCGGTGGCGGGTCGGCAGGTGCTGGCGCGAATGGCGTGGTCAACTACGGCGGCGCTGGTGGCGCTGGTGGCGTAGGGTCTAGCGGACAGGGCGCGTCAGCTTTCTCAGCAACGGCTGGAGTTGCTGCGCAAAACGGCGCATCGTCTGAATTTTCGTGGTGCGACCTCGCCAATGGCAAGATGCCAAGCGGCGGCGGTGGCGGTGGCGCAGCGGACAACACATTAGGCTGGCAGGCTGGTAATGGCGGCCCCGGCGGTGGTGGCGGCGGCGGCACTACGCTTCGCAGGGGCTGCAATGGCGGCATCGGCGGTGGCGGCGGTGGTTCGGCGTTGGCTAACGGCGGCGGTTTCGGTGGCTATGGCGGTGGCGGTGGCGGTAGTGCAGCCGCAGGCGGTGGAGGCGGCGGATTCTTTGGCGGCGCTGCCGGCGCTGGCGGCGCTGGCGGCATTATCCTGTTCTGGACGGACGGTTTCTGATGTACGCCCGCATACAAGACGGTTACGCCGTAGACGTGCGCAGCGACTCCCCCGTGGGTTGCTTTACCGACAACATCGTGGCTGAGTTTGTCACAGTGCCAGACAACGTGCAAAACGGATGGCTACACGACAACGGGGAGTTTACCGCGCCACCATTACCACCTGTACCCACGCAGGCCGAGCTAGACGCCATCGCAGCGGCGGAAGCGGCACGGGTACTCACAGTGGCCCGAGCCTCATTGATTCGCCAGATCGACGCCGACACCGATGCCATTTACCGCGCCGTGCAGGGCGACAGGGCGATGGAGTACGTGCTCGCTGAATCAGACGCAAAGACATACAAGGCCGCAGGCTACACAGGCACGGTGCCCGACAGCGTTGCAAGCTGGGCCAGCGCCAAGGGTCAGACTGCAACATGGGCGGCTGACGACATTTTGACCACAGCTACAGGCTGGCGGCAGGCGCAATCCTCTATCCGCGCCACGCGGCTGGCGTGCAAAGAGCAAGCACGCGCAGCCAATGATGTTGCGCCCATCGTGACCCAGTGGGCGGCGTTTGTTGTGGCGATCAAAACCGCGCTGGGGGTGTAATGGCAATCGTGCGCGTTGATAACTGCGGCTTGGGCCTCAATAGCGACCTGACGCCCGAGGAATTGGGTAATGGCGTGTGGAGCCTCACGGAAAACATGCGGTTCAATAATGGCTACGCGGAGCGATTTAGAGGCACTGCGGCGGTGTTCACCACGCCAAGCATTACGCCGTATTTCCTCGCCCCATACGCAACCACCAGCGCCCGATTTTGGGTGTATGCGGGGCTTACTGCGGTCTTTGTTGACGATGGCACCACCCGTACTGACATTACCGGCACGGCACCGACTGGCGCGATTGACAACAAATGGACGGGCGGCAGTCTTAACGGCGTTTTTGTGCTGAATAACGGGGTAGATAAGCCCATGTTTTGGGGCGGCGATACAGGTGTAAATCTCGCCACATTAACCGGATGGGATGCAACCCATTTATGCGCTGCGCTTCGCCCATTCAAAAACTTTCTGATTGCGCTGGATGTAACCAAGGGCGCGACTCGATACCCGCACATGGTCAAGTGGTCAGACATTGCGGTGCCTGGTGCAATCCCAACAAGCTGGGACGCAACAAGCCCGGCCCTTGACGCTGGCGAAAATGATCTAGCCGAAACGTCTGATTTGCTGGTTGACTGTATGCCACTGGGTGACGTAAACATCATCTATAAAGAGCGCAGCATGTACGCCATGAGCTACGTGGGCGCTCCGTACATTTTCAGGTTTCAACGTCTACCGGGCGAATCTGGAATGCTGGCGCGTGGATGTGCTGTAAACACGCCTTTAGGGCACGTTGTATTGACTGCTGGTGACGTAGTTGTCAACAATGGCACTGGCGTGCAGTCGATAGCCAACGGCGCGGTACGCAGCTACATCTTCAACAACATAGATTCAACGAACTACAAGCGTGCATTTGTCACTGCCAACCCGCAGAAAAATGAAGTGTGGATTTGCTTTCCATTCGGTAGCAGCGAGACATGCAACAAGGCGATGGTGTGGAATTGGATTGATAAAACTTGGGGTGTACGCACGCTCACGGATGTTACCTATGGCGCATTCGGCCAAATCAATGTGGGTACATCGGCAACGACTTGGGCGGGTGATTCTGAGTCTTGGGAAACGGACGCTACTAGCTGGAACGAAAACGAATACTCACCAGCTGAATCGCGCTTGCTGATGTGCCATTCGACGCCGCTTATCTCGCTGACGGACACCGGTACCACAGACTTTGGCAGCACCATAACGGCCACGCTAGAGCGCACCGGAATGACTATGGGCGACCCTTACAGCGTGAAAACTATCCGCTGTATCTATCCGCGTATTGATGGCGTTTCAGGCGCTACGGTGAATGTGCAAGTGGGTTCTTCGATGTTCCCAGATTCCGCGCCAACGTGGCAAACAGCGCAATCGTTCGTAATCGGCACATCGATCAAAGTTGATTCGTTTGCATCCGGGCGGTTTCTGTCCGTGCGCTTTACCAATGCGGATTATGGAGCTTGGCGTATGAAATCGTTTGATGTGGATTACGTCAACTCTGGAGCGTACTAATGGCGCGATATACACCCGGAAACGTGGCCGATCCTGCGATGCAGCAAGAGCTATACAAGATCGCACAAGCGTTGGACACCAGCGACCCATTTATCACGCTGGAAACGCTCTACGCCTACCCACCGAAATACCGGGAGGGCACGATATTTAAGGCAGACGGAACGACTCTTAACCCCGGCAGCGGCGCGGGGGTGTATTGCCGCAGGGGCGGGGCGTGGACATTTTTAGGATAAGGAGACAGACATGGCATACAACGCACAACAGCAAGCAGTCATTGACGAGGCCCAGCGCAGGGCAACCGCCAACGGAACCACGGCAGAGCGCGAGGTGTTTAATTACGCTCAATCCATTGGCATGAACCCGTTGGAAGTTGATAAGTTTTTCGGATGGGGCAGCGGCACGACTGGAAAGTATGGCGTTGACAATGGACTATTACCCGCGCCACAGAGCAGCTACACACCACAGACAAGCGCAAATCTTGGCATGGGTGGGGGCGTTCAGGCGCTTGGCGCTGATCAGCGGGCCTCAATCATTGCTGAAGCTACACGCCGCTCCCAAAGCAACGGGTCAACGCCAGAAGCGGAACTCTATCGCTACGCGCAAGGCAACAAAATTAGCAATGGTGACGTAGACAAGTACATGGGGTTTCAGTCTGGTGCAACGGACGCATGGGCTGGGCGCAACGGCATGGGTGGCGGCGCTCCTGCGGGTGGTGGCGGCGCGCTTCCTCCAAGTAGCGTTGGTGCCAACGATACAGGCATGGTGAGCCGACAGCCAAGTTTCTATGACGGCGACGGCGGCAATCTCGGCATGGGCTACAACCCGAAACAAAACCCGTATCTCAAACAGATGGGCGTAGACGTTGGCAATCAAATGTTCGACCAATGGAGTCGCCACACGCTGCCATCAATTCGTAGCGGGGCGATGGCTGCGGGCGGCTTCGGTGGAAGTCGGCAGGGCGTTGTAGAGGCCAATGGCATCAATGACATGCAACGCAACTATGGGCAGGCTTTGACAGGCATGTATGGCAACGACTGGAGCCAACAGCAAGGCCGCAACCTTCAGCAGCAAGGGCTGAACAACAGCTACGACTTGGGACTTCGTTCCAGTGATCTAGGCTTTGCAAATCTTGACGCGAACATCGCACAAAACAACTTCGGCAACCAGATGCAGGCTGCGAACTTTGGCATGGGTGTGTACGGGATGATGAATGGCATGAATCAGCAAGGCATCAACAGCGGCACACAGATGCAGAACACGCCGCTGGACTATCAAAAGTATTTCACGAACAGCGCAAACGCAACAGGCGGCATGGGCGGAACGCAGACCGGCACGCAAGGCACCACTAGCAATGGATTGTCGCAAGGGCTGGGCCTTGGGCTGGCTGGCGGCAACTTTCTAACAAAATACTTCACCGCAGTTTAAGGAGCACAAAATGGCAGGATTAGGCGGATTATTGGGGATGGCTGGAGGGTTCGCGCTGGGTGGGCCTGCAGGCGCGATGATTGGCGGCGCTTTGGGCGGGGCCATTGACGGCAACCAAGAAACAAACGGCGGCGCGGGTGCATCGTCCCAGACACGCGACCCATGGGGACCGGCACAGTCCTACATGCTGCGCAATTTGCAAACCAATGCAGACCTGCAGAAGTTCTACCAACAGCACCCATTCAATGAGACACAGCAAGCTGGCTACCAGAACCAGAACGGCCTGATTGACAAGTTCAACGGGCAAGCGGCACCGGGCCTGCTCGGTTTTGCTAATCAGATGATGGGCAGCCACTACCAGCGCGCACAAGGCGGCGCACCGGGATCGGTAGGCTACAGCCGACCAACACCACAACCAGCACAACAGCCCCAGAATGGGCTATTGGCTGGGCCATTCTCCGCGCCGCAGTACCAGCCGCTTGGAAAGATCGACTTTGACGCGATGAACCCGTTTAACAGTAACGACTTAGTAGCGTCTGACATTCGCCAATCAGCGCCAACGAGCTACCAACCTGGGCAAACGGACGATGCGGAGTGGGAAAAGGTTCTTGGCGATTTTAATTCGGCGCACCAAGCGGCGTATGGAATACCGATGAACAGGAAGTGGACCGCTGATGCAGACGCTAAAGCAGCCTATGCCAACTTGGTCAACAAGTACGTCAAAGCAAAATCAAAGGTGTAAATCATGGCTGGACTTTTAGATGGCATGTTAGACAGCGACAGCCTGCGCCTCGGATTGGGCTTACTCGCTGCGGGCGGGCCTACTACAGACCCTAACCGCACGGGTATCGGCCAGCGATTGCAGGAGGGCTTAGGCAGCTTTGATGTGTACAAGCAAAACGCACTCAAGCAAAAGATGCTGGAGGCGCAGATGCAGCAAGCAATGGAGCAGGCCGCACAGCAGAAAGCAGAGCGCGCACGGCGACAGACTATCCAGCAGGGCATGGGGCAATTCTTTAAGCCTGGGCAGCAGGCACTTGCGCCATTGATGGGAGATGCCGCTACCGGGATCATGCCAAGCGCAGGAAAAGCGGCTATTGCGCCTAGCTTTGATTTTGCTGGTGCATCTAGCTTCTTAGCTCAAAACGGCGAATATGAGCAGGCATTGAAGTTGATGCCAAAGCCAAAAGAGTTGCAAGTCAACAAGCTAGACGTGAAAGACTTCACACCTGAATCGGTGCAGAAGTTTGCGCAAACAGGGAGCTATGCGGATTTGGTCAGGATGGACAAGGCGCACTTTGGCGATTCTGGTGGGCAATTGGTTGCAATGAATCCGTTTACCGGGCAACCACTGAATAGTATCAATAAGACACAAAGCCCAGACAGCAAAGCATCCAACGCGGTGGCGTGGGCCAATAACGCGGCAACCCTTCGCGGTCAGAACATGACAGACGCGAGAGCGCGCGACCTGAACGACATTACGCGCGGCGAGAAAAAGAAGGTGGAGGATTTGACAAAAGGAAGTCAGATTGCCAGTTTCGATACGATGCTTGGAACGCTTGACCGACTTGGAAAGCATCCCGGTCTATCTCGATCCGTTGGCATGGTTGGAGCATTCCCGACAATGCCTGGCTCAGAGTCTGCAAACTTCAAAGCAGAGCTTGATACGTTTCAATCGCAAGCATTCATCCCAATGGTTTCGCAGCTCAAGGGCATGGGCGCACTGTCTGACGCAGAGGGTAAAAAGCTCACTGCGGCGGTAGGTGCACTGAACCCTGCGATGGGTGAAAAGGCATTCCGCGAATCAATTGATCGGATCACGACAGAGATGGAAGCAGCGCGGCAGCGGGTATCAGGCCAGCCGACTCCAAAACCGAGCCCAATGGACGCAATGCCCGCGGCTAACGCATCCAACAAAGGCAAGAAGATCAGAGATACAACCACCGGCAAGGTGCTTATTTCCAACGGCATGACATGGTCGGAGGTGCCCTAATGGCTTACGAATACATTGACGAAAAACCAAAAGGCCGGTACGAGTTCATTGACGATCAGCCAACAGCCGCGCCAGTTTCACGCACAGAAAAGCTATTGCGCGGAATCAAAGACCCGCTTGATGGTGCAGCCCAATTGTTTGAAAAAGTGATGCCTGAAGGCTTCAATACTGCAAACAGGACTGTGAATAACTGGATCGCTGACAAGACCGGAATGCTTGCCAAGATGCCAGAAACAGGCGTCGATGGGCTTATCAAGCAGCAAGAGGCTGAGTACCAGGCAAAGCGTGCAGCTGCTGGTGAATCTGGCTTTGATGGCTATCGCACCATTGGTAACGTAGTAAGCCCTGCAAACCTCGCTATCGCGTCAAAAATACCAGCAGCGGCAACACTGGCTGGGCGCGTTGGTGTTGGTGCGCTTGGTGGTGGCGTAAGTGCTGCGCTTAATCCTGTAATGGATGGCGACTTCTGGAAAGGCAAAGGCGAACAGGTAGCAATGGGCGCTGCTTTCGGTGGTGTTGTTCCTGCTGTTACTGGTGGTGTTGCGCGTGTGATTAGTCCAAACGCATCCAAGAACGCAAATGTCGCATTGTTGAAAAGCGAAGGCGTACAACCAACAATCGGGCAAACGCTTGGCGGCTGGGCAAACAGGGTCGAAGAAAAGGCGCAGAGCCTGCCTATTGTTGGTGACGCCATTACAGCCGCGCGTCAGCGTGCAAACGAGCAAATGAACAAGGCCGCATTCAATCGGGCGCTTGCTCCCATTGGCGAAAAGTTGCCAAACGGTCAAGCACTTGGTGGCTCTGCGGTTGAGTACACCAGCGCAAAGCTAGGGCAGGCATACGACAACCTTCTGCCAAAGCTGACAACCCAAGCAGATGGGCAATTCTCGCAAGGTGTGCAGAGCCTGAAAACGATGGTGAATCAGGGCGCTTTAGACCCGAAATACTCCAACTTGTTCGACAAGACGCTGAAAGACCGCGTACTTGATAAATTCCAAGGTCAGAACACCATGACCGGGCAGACGCTTAAGGATACAGAATCATTCTTGACGAGCGAGATTAAGCGTTTTGGTATGTCGCAAGACCCAGATGCGCGCTTGCTTGGAGATGCATACAAGCAGCTTCAAAGCGAGTTGCGCGACCTTGTGACACGCAGCAACCCAGCGCACGCAGCAGAGCTAAAAGCCATCAATACAGGGTGGGCTAACTTTAAGCGCGTTCAGAACGCAGCATCAAAAGTAGGGGCAGAGGAGGGTGTTTTCACGCCTGCACAGCTTCAAAACGCTGTTCGCGCTTTGGATAGGTCAAAGGATAAGGCGCGATTCGCAGAAGGCAATGCATTGATGCAAGACCTAAGCGGCGCTGCAAAAACACAGATGGGCGGCAAGGTTGCAGACAGCGGAACCGCTGGGCGTTTGGCGCTGGGTGGCGGTGCGCTTGGCGCTGGGATGGTAAACCCAGCAATACCAATCGGGCTACTTACTGGCGCTGCCGCCTATACGCCATTCGCGCAGGGCTTGTTGCGTGGAGCGGTAAGCAACCGCGCAGCCTTTGCCGAACCTGCGGCCAATGCGCTCAGGAAGGCCGCACCCATGCTTATCCCTGGCGGCGCTCAGGTGGGCCTTGGTCTTTTGAATTAACCACGCCCACACAGGAATTGATGCAGCGGATATTGCGCCACGAATCATTTGATCGTCGTTCATATACTCAATATAGCCCAAACCCTTCAATCAATCAAACGTCGAGATGACGCCGCCGAAATGACACCTGAAGAACGTGCCGAATTTATCGCAGACATTGCCGCAGCGATCCGCCTGCGAATCACCGACAAGCCACTGACGGAACAAGAAAGCGAATGGGTAAGGCTTGCAATACGCAAAGAGGCCCAAGCCATCGAGTTTCGCAAAGCCATCATTGAAAAGAGCCTATCCGCACTGATAACAGCCGGTTTGCTGGCTCTGGGCGGGGCGATCATGGTGTGGTTTGGCACTCACATCTACAAGCCATGACACCCGACACTTTGCCAAAGCAGCCTAGTCCAGACGAACTAGAGGCCGAGGCAAAGATTTACGACGACCATGGGAATGTACTGTGGGCAAACCA
>OFSE01000441.1_pt1 | contig 12473 bp, 9 predicted proteins | sample 1543261 | NCBI WGS metagenome assembly OFSE01 (sample SAMN07774225, study PRJEB24372) | wastewater metagenome | isolation source: Exp Tend VB 50WW | collected 2016-02 | reverse complement strand
TTCCCCTGCTGGGGCAACAGGTTCACAAATAATGTACGACATCACGATCTCAGCCGTAACACGGTCTACCTATACCTTGAATGCAACGCCAAAATCAGGAAACGCAATGGCCGGCGACGCTTGCGGCACTTATACCGTGAATAGCCTTGGTGTTAAGGGCAATAGCAGCAATACCTACGCGACTGATATCTGTTGGCTGCGTTAATTGTTTAATGTGATCAAATTTTTAAAGGCAGTTTTAATGAATGTGGGCGAAAAACCTTACTTTTTTAATTAATAGAATCAATTTGAGTAATCGCCCACAACACATGCTCCCGCACAAGCTCTGAAGTGTGGTTTCGTTTTTGATTCAGTGCATTCATGATAATGCTATCGCTTGGGTGCTTTCTCCCCGCGTTTCCCAAACCCACCGCCAAATTTCGTAACCACCGTTCATACCCAATGCGCCGAATTGGGCTGCCTGCTAGCTTGCGTAGAAACTCCTCTTCTGTCCAGGCAAACAAATCGATCATTTTTGCGGCATCAAGGCCGTTGCGGACATCAAAGTCGCTAATGTTTGATGTTTGCGCAAACTTGTTCCATGGACACACCAGTTGGCAGTCGTCGCAGCCGTAGACGCGGTTTCCAATTAGCGGTCTTAGTTCGATAGGAATGCTGCCTTGATGTTCAATGGTTAAGTACGATATACAACGTCGCGCATCTAACTTATACGGGGCGATGATTGCTTGTGTGGGGCAAGCAGTAATGCATGATGTGCATTGCCCGCAATGATCGGTTATTGGTGGGTCGATTGGCAGCGGAATATCAACCAAAATTTCGCCCAAAAAAAACATGGAACCGCCCTCGCGATTAAGCAACAAGGTGTGCTTTCCGCGCCAGCCAAGGCCTGATTTCTCGGCCAACGCAACCTCCATGACGGGTGCAGAGTCAGTAAACACGCGGTAGCCAAAGCTACCGATGCGCGCTTGAATTTGCTCGGCCAATTGTTGCAAACGTGCTCGTAAAATCTTGTGGTAGTCGCGTCCGCGGGCGTAGATCGAGATGACCGCTTGATCCGCCGGTGTGTCGAGTTCTTTTTTTGCCCAATTTTCTGAGGAATTTTGTGGCAAATAATTCATCCGAACGCTAATGGCCCGTATGCTTCCTTCCACCAATTCGGCGGGCCGTGCGCGTTTCATGCCGTGGCTTTGCATGTACGCCATATCGCCATGAAAACCCGCCGCCAACCACGCTTCTAGGCCTGGTTCGGCGTGCGATAAATCGACGTCACTGACGCGTATCTCAGCGAAACCTAAAGCTTGTGCCCAAGCTTTCATTTCCAAAGCGAGTTGCGAAAAGTCGCTCATGTTGTGTGCTTAACCATCATGATGTCTGCCGCAAAACGTGGCTTGTATGGTATGTTTCCGCGAGACCTTGTTAAAGAAAAACGATTCATAATTTTTTGGAAATTGATGCAACATTTGCACATGACTTTGGCCGATGAAGCCGCCACTTTGGCATTAGGGAAAAGCCTCGCGCACGGCTTGCAACCGGGGCTATGCGTTTATTTGCATGGTGACTTAGGCGCAGGAAAAACTGCGCTTACACGCGCCGTGCTGCATGCCGCTGGGCACCAAGGTCAGGTGAAAAGCCCCACCTATACCTTGGCAGAACCTTACCAAATTATGGTGAATCAACAGGCCATTAAATTCATGCATTTTGACTTGTACCGCATGATAAGCCCAGATGAATTTATCGAGGCGGGTTTTCGTGACGAATTTAATCAACAAACAATCTGCTTTGTCGAATGGCCAGAAAAGGGCGAAGGCGTTTTGCCAGCGCCAGATTTGGATATCTATCTCGACATTGCCGCGCATGGGCGTCGAGTACAATTGCGTGCCCGTTCCGTTTTAGCGGAACGCTGCCTTGATCATCTGAATTTTGCACCTAATTTGTAATGAAAATTGTATTAAAAAATCGCCGCAAACCCTCTTTCACCGACCGAGTTCGTCATGTTCTCAATCTGCGTGAAGAACACACTGAATCTTTGCAAAATGTGGCGGACAACTTACCCGCAAATACGAAACCGCGCGGAAGAGAAAGACGTGTTTTTTTACAAGCGGGCGCGAGTTTAATTCTCTCCGTATTCGCAACAGGTGTGGCGCGTGCGGCGCAAATTTTAGCGGTACGAGTTTGGCCTGCTGCCGACTACACGCGTGTTACTTTGGAAAATGATACAGAGTTAAAAACCAGCCACTTCATTGTCAAAGACCCTGAACGTATGGTGGTCGATATTGAAGGCTTGGAACTCAACCCCACCTTGAAGCAGTTAGTAGCAAAAATTCAGGCGAACGACCCGTATATCAAGCAAGTACGAGTCGGACAAAACCGGCCGAATGTGGTGCGTTTGGTGTTTGATTTGAAAGCAGAAGTGAATCCGCAAGTATTCACCTTGCAGCCTGTCGGCACGTATCAACATCGTTTGGTTTTTGATCTTTATCCAGCTAATCCGCCAGATCCTATCGCAGAGTTGATTGAAAAAGGTGAGTGGCGCCAAGCCGACAAGCCAGAGATCGCAGCCACCAAGCCAGAAATAAAAGAACATCCAAGAGCTGATAAGCGTCCAGACCTTGTTGCGAATGATGAAGGTGGCAAACCCGGTAGCTTAAACCGCATCATCACCATCGCGTTAGACCCAGGGCACGGTGGTGAAGACCCCGGTGCAATTGGCAGTGCGGGGAGTAGAGAAAAAGATGTGGTGCTGGCGATTGCCAAACGCCTCAAGCATAAGTTAGAGCAGCAAGACAATATGCGCGTGATGTTAACTCGCGATGCCGATTTTTTTGTGCCTTTGCAAGTGCGCGTGCAAAAGGCGCGCAATGTTCAGGCGGATTTGTTGGGGTCGATTCATGCTGATGCATTTATAAAAAAAACAGCACGCGGCTCGTCTGTTTTTGTACTGTCTGAAAAAGGCGCCAGCTCCACTGCAGCGAATTGGCTGGCAAACAAAGAAAATGCAGCGGATTTAATTGGTGGCGTCAACATTAAAACCCACGACAAACAGCTTGCCAGCGTGTTGTTAGATTTATCCACCACAGCGCAAATCAACGACAGCCTGAAACTCGGTAATGCGGTGTTAAAAGAGATTGGCGGCGTTAACCGCCTTCATAAGGGTAGTGTCGAGCAGGCGGGATTCGTGGTGCTCAAAGCGCCCGATATTCCCAGCATTTTGATCGAAACCGCGTTTATTTCTAACCCCGAAGAAGAGGCACGCTTAACGGATGAAGCCTACCAAGACGAATTGGCAAACGCGATTGTGAAGGGCATCAAGCGCTACTTCGCAAAAAATCCGCCGCTTGCAAAAAATAAGATTGCGCGAAATTAAGAAGCAGACCTTAAATCCGATACCCTTGGCTGTATATATTCGTTACGCTTATAAATAAAGCGCAAATATAGGTAAAATTTGGCATACTGCCAGAAAAAGCTCAAAATTATGGCGACATTTCGATACTTGCTGAAGAGTCACAAGAGGTATCAGCGGCAATCCATCGCTTAATCAATCTGCGGAAAATCGGCGCGAAAAGCTGCGGTAAAAATGGCACATGCCGCTGAGGATTGAGCAACATTCCACACCGATATTGCGCTAGGTCGCCCTGCCACTCCAATGCTTTGCACATGCCGTGACGCTGTCGCAAAAATAGCATGGCCACTGGGCAGGGCCGCACCGCGCAGCAAACACCACAGCCGTTGCAAGGCGCGCCAAATGGGGGTTTCTTTGGCGCTGCGCGGCTCAACCAAATTATTTCTTGATCGTCCATCGGTCGCGCCGTGTTTAGGGGAAAATTCTAATGCGAAGGTTTGCCGATCAGCGAACGTACCAACTTCCATAGCAAGCCCAAAATGATGGGAACAATCGCTGCGCCGACACCAACCAAAACGATGGTGTTGAGGTTTTCCTTAACAACCGGGATATTGCCGAAATAATATCCACCTAAAACAAGCGACAAGATCCAGATTAACGCACCTAACACGTTATAGAATTGGAATGTTTTATGGTTCATTTCAGAGAACCCAGCAACAAAAGGGGCGAAGGTCCGCACCAAAGGAATAAAGCGCGCCAACACCACCGTTTTACCACCGTGTTTTTCGTAAAAATTATGGGTTTTTTGTAGTGCCGCTCTATCTAGCCAGACATAATTTTTTTGCATGATCTTAATGCCTACCGATCTGCCTATCCAATAATTGACGGTGTTGCCCAAGATCGACGCAGTGACTAATAAGGCAATCAAAATACGCGGGTCCATTGAGCCATTTGCGCTAAATGTGCCGGCAATAAAGAGCAACGAGTCGCCAGGCAGAAAAGGGAAAATAACGAAGGCTGTTTCACAAAAAATAATGGCAAATAAGACGACATAGACCAGCGTGCCATAACGATCGATAAAGACGCCTAACATTTTGTCGACGTTTAAAATCAGATCAAGTAGTTGCATCAAATCCATAATTCTCCTCGGTAGCGGCGCCATAATACACCATGAACAGCCCGCTGTAGCAGCAGCTTAGCAGTCACTTAGCAGGCTATAATTACGAGATGCAAAGTACTCAACAAAACCAACGCAGTATCCTCGCCCTGCCCGATCATTTAATCTCGCAAATTGCCGCGGGCGAAGTGGTTGAACGTCCCTCCGCTGTCGTCAAAGAATTGTTAGAAAACGCCTTAGACGCTGGTGCCAGCAGCATCACGCTGCGGCTAGAAGAAGGGGGTATCAAACGCATTGCGATAACCGACAACGGCCGCGGCATACCAGCCGATCAGTTACCCCTAGCGATTGCGCGACATGCCACATCAAAAATCGCTTCGTTAGAAGAATTAGAGAATGTGTTGACCCTAGGCTTTCGCGGCGAGGCGCTGGCCTCAATTGCCTCAGTGGCTGTGCTAAGCCTCACCACACGCACGGCGGAAGCTCCCCATGCGTGGTGCATCGAGAATGGCGCTGTCACCCCCGCTTCTGGCGCGCAGGGCACAACTGTTGACGTGCAAGATTTGTACTACAACACGCCCGCACGTCGTAAATTTCTGAAATCGGAACAAACGGAATTTGGCCACTGCGCGGAGGTTGTGCGGCGCATAGCATTAGCGCGCCCCGATGTTAGCTTCTCCATGTCGCACAATGGCAAGGTGGTTGACCACTGGGCCGCAAGCGCAATTGACAAGCGTAGCGCAACCATTCTTGGTGATGCCTTTGCCACTGCCCGTATTGCTCTTGATGAACTTGCTGGCCCCTTGCGTTTGCATGGCTTTATTGGCCTGCCAACCGCATCAAAAGGACGCGCCGACGCCCAGTATTTTTACGTGAATGGTCGCTTTGTGCGCGACAAGCTGCTCACTCATGCCGTACGCGCCGCCTACCAAGATGTGTTGCATGGCGATCGCTATCCTTCTTACGTGATCGCCTTAGACCTTGCGCCTAGCTTGGTGGATGTGAATGTACACCCTTCAAAAATTGAAGTGCGTTTTCGCGATAGTCGCAGTGTGCATCAATTTGTTTTCCACGCTGTGCAGCGTGCCTTAGCGCAAACCTCAGCCACCGCGCATGGCAGTGTGCCCGCGCCAAGCACGGCTGATATTGGCACACTGGCGCCGCAATTTGGCTCAAGCGCGAACCGTTGGAATGGCGGCCAGCAAAGCAGTTTTGCACAAGCCTTTGCACAGCCATCTGCCTACTCCGGCGACAATTATTATCAACCGAAGAGAACGCTCCTTGACGGGATTGCGCAAGAGACCGCCCAATATGGCGCCTTGTTCCAAACGAATGACGCCAATCAACCAGGGCTTTCCAACAACTACAGTGAGCAAGCTAACGAGCCAGCAAACGATGAATTTCCTTTAGGCTTCGCTTTGGCACAATTACACGGCGTCTACGTTTTAGCGCAAAACCGACAAGGTCTCGTTTTGATTGATATGCACGCCGCACATGAACGCATTTTGTACGAGCAATTAAAAACGGCACTCGACGCAGAGAGCCTGCCCGTGCAAGCGATGTTGATTCCCGTCACGTTTCATGCCGATGGCGTTGAAGTCGCCACAGCCGTAGAGAATCAAGCAGTCTTGCAATCATTAGGTTTCGATATTTCAGCCATATCACCCACCACGCTGGCCGTACGCAGTGTGCCCAGCCTACTCAAGAACGCAGACGCGCAAACACTGGCGCGCGATGTCTTACGTGACCTCCGCGAATTTGGCGGCTCTCGCGTACTAATTGATCGCCGCAATGAACTCTTGGGCACCTTGGCTTGCCACACTGCCGTTCGTGCGAACCGCCAGCTCACGGTGATTGAAATGAATGCATTGCTACGTCAAATGGAACAAACCGAACGTGCTGACCAATGCAATCATGGTCGGCCAACTTGGGTGCAATTGGGTCTAAACGACTTGGATCGTCTTTTTTTGCGCGGCCAGTAACCTCGTTTTCACTTATCTTCATCATACCAACTGTGTCTGCAGACGAAAAAATCATCGCCATCATGGGCCCCACCGCCTCCGGAAAAACCGGTGTTGCCTTGGCGTTGGCGCAGCACATGCCGATTGAAATCATCTCGGTTGACTCCGCCCTCATCTATCGCGGCATGGACATCGGCTCGGCAAAACCCAGCGCCGCTGAGCAGGCCAGCGTCACGCACCATCTGATCGATATCATCGAACCAAATCAAAGCTTTTCTGTTGCACAATTTCTCGCTGCCGCAACACGACTGATTACTGAAATCCGCCAACGCCAGCGCATCCCGGTGTTCGTCGGCGGCACGATGATGTATTACAAAGCCATGTTGGATGGCCTTGGCAACCTCCCGCAAGCTGATGCAAAAATACGCGCCGAATTAGATGCAGAAGCCTTGCAGTTCGGCACGCCATTTCTGCACCAACGCCTAGCGCAACTTGACCCGATCACCGCTGAAAGGCTCAAGCCGAATGACAGCCAACGCATACAACGCGCGCTCGAAGTCATCGCCATCACAGGCAAACCCATGTCGCTTTTGTTTGCTGAGCAAATTAAGACCAACCCGATCGATAAGCTTTTCTGCGTTTCGTTAGAACCATCTGACCGCGCGGTTCTACATCAACGCATAGAAACCCGATTCGATACCATGCTCGAACACGGTTTCATGGACGAAATGCAAAGCTTACGCGCGCGAGGTAATCTCAATCTCACCATGCCTTCCATGCGCTGTGTCGGCTATCGACAAGCGTGGGAACATTTAGATGGTGACTACGATTACAGTACGATGCGCGAACGAGGCATTATCGCTACCCGACAACTCGCCAAACGGCAAATGACTTGGCTTAGATCAATCCCAGAACGAACCATAATTGATTGCAATTTGCAGGACGCGGGACAGCGAGCGCTGACGCTTTGTTTAGAGAATGCACTTTAAAGAATCGATCTAACGCTCTGATAAAAAAGAAAGCAATTCGACAACATTCGACCAATCTAACGATGCGATTGCGTCGAATATCACCTGCGGGATAGGTGACCTAGCAAAGCAGCATGCCAACTTTGAATTGACAGCGCAACGCATTAATGGCAAAATCTAGGGCTATTTTGGTGATATAGCTCAGCTGGTTAGAGCACAGCACTCATAATGCTGGGGTCGGTGGTTCAAGTCCACCTATCACCACCAAGACATCAAGCCTCGTTAGCAATAACGAGGCTTTTTTGTTTTCGGCCATTTAATTACCGATGCCGTTCTTACAAATACATGTCGCGTCAATGTATTTCAGAAAATTAATCGGATAACTGATCGCATAAGATATCGCGCACAACTTGGATTACGTCTTCCCAGCTTTCATTTTCGGTTTGACGAAACAGACGCAAACTTGGATACCAAGGCGAATCAACGCGCTCAGTTAGCCAACGCCAATCAGCACGATAATGACGCAGCAGTAGCCAACATGGTTTGCCTAGGCTACCGGCAAGATGCGCCACCGCTGTATCGACCGAAATAACTAGATCTAGGTGCATGATTGCTGCTGCGGTGTCGGCAAAATTATCGATAAATTTATACACGGGAAACACCGACATGCCAGCTGGCGGATGATCGGCCTGCGTTTCAACACTCCCTTTTTGCAGGCTAATTAACGTGAGTCTAGGTACACTGGCGAGTGGCGCAAAAACAGCGAGCGACGCCAAGGAGCGCTCATTATCGCTTTCAAATCGACTATTCCCTTGCCACACTATACCAACACGCATCCCCTCTCCTGCGCGCGCAATGATGGGGCGCCATTGTTCAATTAGTGTCGGCTCTGCGGCTAAATACGGAATGTGTGTGGGGATCGTGTCGAGTGTTGTATGAAAATGTAGCGGCAAGCTCATCATTGGCACCCAATAATCCCAATCGCTGGCGGAGACGTCGTCGTGAAACGAAAAAATCTCGTCTACATCCATCAGACTTTGAAACAATCTCTTTAAACCGGGGTGACAAACCACGGCCACATGCCGTGCACCGCGTTGTTTTAGTAGGGGCACGTATCGGCAAAACTGTATCATGTCGCCGTGCCCAGCTTCAAAGCCTACAATAATGGATTTACCTTGTAGTGTTTCTCCTTGCCAGCGCGGAGCGACAAAAAATCGGGTTAAGTGTTGGATTTGTTCACGCGCTTCGTAATACGGCCATGCTTCTTCCATGCGACCTTGGCGTAATAAAATATAGCTGAGATTGAATTTGGCTTTGGCATTCTCAGGTTCTATCTGTAATGCTGTGCGATAGCTTCTTTCGGCTTGTTCATCATGTTGTAAACAGGCTTGCAGTGCGCCCCAATTGAGCCATGCTGATGCGACTTGCGGCGCTAGCATTAGCGCATGGCGCAGTAAATTTTCAGCATCGCTCAAGCGCCTTTGATTAAGATACATTGCACCCAGATTCAACAAAAGTTGCACATTCTCTGGCAATAATTCTAGCGCGCTGAGGTAGTAAGTTTCCGCTTGTTCAATATCGCCAAGACGCTCAGCCACATAACCTAGATTCGCGGCAGCTTCGGCGAGATGTGGATCGAGTGCAAAGGCGGCACGATAGGATTGTTGCGCCCCCAATAAGTCATTCAAGGCTAGCAGGCGATTGCCTTCAAAATATAACGCTTGCGCTTGTGAAAAGTGGTTTGACATGAAAATAGAACGAACCGCCGGACTTGATGCTAAGTACCAAGCGCTACGCAATCATTTTAGAATGGCATAAAAATACCACTAAATGATTGGTGGATTTATTTTTTATGATGATCACATGAAGAGATGAGGCGACAAAACCTGCCAAGAAAAGAAGCGCAAGATAAGTGCAATATGAGCGCAACATGAGCACAACATGAGCACGAGTACGCTCACCACGAAACCACAGATAAAACTGGCTACGCTGTGATTTAACAATAGTGGTGTCGCTCACTTGATCTTGCCATCATGTACCTCATCGTCATAAATCATGGCAAGATGCATTGTCGGACTATTTAGCCTAAAAAGCCCAAATTACGTTTGGTGCCAAAATTCGCTAAATTCGGGAAAATACTATTCAAACTAGCGTCTGCCACCCCAAACCATTTAGCGATGGTGCCGGCATATTGGTCGGTGGAGGTAGTTGGCACAATACGCCCAGCGCCAATATCGTCAGGGCCTTCGATAGTCAGATTTGGCATCGTGCCATAGTAACCGCCCTTCACTGCGCCGCCCAACACAATATGATGATTACCCCACGCATGATCTGAGCCATCACCATTTGACCCTAAAGAACGCCCAAAATCGGATGCGGTAAATAAAGTGACGTTGTTTTGCAAGCCGATTTCATTCATCGCCGTCCAAAAGGCATTGATGTTTTTACTCAAAATATTGAGTAACGTGGCCTGACTTGCCAGCTCCCCATTGTGGGTATCAAAACCGCCGAGTTGAACAAAGAAAATTTGCCGATTGTCGCCAATCTGGGTGTGCGCTTTGATGCAACGCGCCACTTCATGCAATTGTGCGCCGAGATTACTATCGGCGGGGAAACTTGGAAACTGCGTTGCCAGATCTCCTGCAGTATTTAAGGCATTATTGACGAGAGTCACCTTGGCTGCTGCATTGCTTTGGATTTTGGCATACTCGGCGATCATTAAATTGCTATCGGTCTGCGCTTGATTGATGAGCTCTTGCGCAGCACGCTGACGTGCACCACCTCTGAAATACGGGTTGTTGGTCACATTTAATTGTGGCGCCCCACTAGCACCCAACACGTAGGGCATTGCTTTACGACCTTCTTGCCAATAATTGACGCCGCCAATATTGATATTCATGGCGAGCTTAGCAGCATAACCTTGGTCGGCATAAAAATCGGCAATACGTCCAGCCCAACCATTGCGTTCTGGCTTATCGGTGATACTTGTCCACCACTGTGTTTGCTGATCAGCGTGCGAAAACAGTTGTAACGGCAATGGCACAGAAGCTGCCTTGGCTTGCGCCACGGTGGTTGGTTGTACCAACGTGCCGACGTTACACATCACGGCCATACGACCGCTATTAAACAAGGTTTTCAATTCCGGGCAGCTTGGATGCATTCCATACGTTGCACCATCGCTGGCAGTACCATTTAAGGCCAGCAAGCTACTTTGTGGCAAAGCCAGATTACTGCGACTTTTTGCGTAGGTGTTATATACACTGCTTGTCATCGGTGCCACCATGTTAAAACCATCGTTGCCGCCAACCAGATATACGCAAACCAGCGCTTTATATCCGCTTGAATCTGCCCCGCCAGTTGCGGCAAATGCCTGCTGCACTCCAGATAAGCTGGCAATAATGCCGCTGGACGCTAACGTGCGCGCACCAATACTCAGGAATTGGCGACGATTTAATCCATTTGAAAAGTGTGATGTCATGGTCAATCCTTAGTGCTGCACAACATATTGCGGTGAATTAATAATCAGATCAGCAGTTTCGGTAATGCGCGAAATACTTTCGCTAGCTGGAATGGCAGACGCGTATGTAATCAGCGTGTTGCGCATGGCTGAACTCATTTGCCCACATAACAACACTGCATTAAGTTTATCCACCAACACCGAAGGCGTCGCCGCATAAGGTTCCCAATCTTTGGTTTTTAAAAGAACGCTGCTTGCATTCAAATTGCCCACTTCGCTATAGCCATTTGGTGCAAAATATTTTTTACCTGTGCTATCAATAAATTGATAAGCCTGACGCTGAAGCTGGTTATTGGTCAACACCAAGGTGTTTTCATTGGTAATCTGAAATTCTGGTGCAACCACGCCAGCATTCGCCAACGCACCTGCTCTCACATAATCTGGTTGGAAAAAATTGAATACAGAAGTTGCATCCAAAGGCGATTGTCCGAAAGAGTTGCTGCTATTGATCAAGACATTAAATTCACTCAAATTACCGCTACTATCACTGGCATTAAATGCGCGCCACAAATGCGCTAAACGTACCAAAGGTTCGCGTAATTTTCCGACTGTTGCAGCAGTGCTCGGATTAATCGCCTCTGGATCAGTCAAGATTGCTTTCGCTAACGCCGCTAAATCGCCACGCACACCGCTTCCATTATTATTAAACACGGTCGCCACCCGTTGAACGTAGGCGGGGCTTGGATTAGAAGTGACCAAACGTTTAATCAACTGACTGGCCAAAAATGGACCCACGTTAGGGTGATTAAATAAGCCATCCAATGCAATTTTTAAATCGGTTTCGGCAGTGCCGCCTGCTGGTACTACTATGCCACCCACCAATGTTTTGCTGGTTGTATCGTGATGGTTCGGATACGCCACCATTGGGTTAATGTAATCGACATCGTAAATCCAAGCATTCTCGCCCGTATTTTTGACAGGCTTAGAACCCCAGCCAGTCAACACATTGGCCATCTGCTCAACCTCTTTTTGCCCATAGGTTGGTACCGGATTGCCCTTGCTGTCTTTTTGCACTGAGCCATCAAGATTCAGTTTTACCAAACCAATCGTAAACAATTGCATGACTTCGCGCGCATAGTTTTGATCGGCGTGCACACCTGTCAACGGATTCGATTTGTCATTGCGAAACATATTCAGATACAAACCCATCGCTGGTGACAGCGTGACTTTTTCTAACAGCGTGCGGTAATTACCCAGTGCATTATTCGCCAAGATATCGTAGTAGGCGGCGATCAATTGTGATTGATTAATGGTACCCGCAGATTGATCAGATACCACCAAAATTTCGGATAAGGCAAACGCCATACGTTGACGTAGCTGATCAGGTCCATTCACAATATTTTTCCACCAGAATGGCACCCAATTCACGTCTTTATTGGCCACATTAGGCAGTATTAAGCTTACCGGTGCTTTCACTTGTGCAGAAAACCAAGCGTCATACGTTTGTGCAGCAGTGCTATCGAGGCTGGTTAGAGTCGGACCAAAACTTCCTTGCGTTAACAGACGCGCTGCGCCTAGCGTACCAATTGCACCTGTTGGGATTGGTGTCGGTGTCGGCGTCGGTGTTGGC
>OFSE01000440.1_pt1 | contig 12509 bp, 10 predicted proteins | sample 1543261 | NCBI WGS metagenome assembly OFSE01 (sample SAMN07774225, study PRJEB24372) | wastewater metagenome | isolation source: Exp Tend VB 50WW | collected 2016-02 | reverse complement strand
CCCCTTCTCCCCCCCGACGGCCGCGATGGATCTCCTCGCGGGCGGCGCCGGCCGGACCCTGCACCCGCTGGTGAAGGAGTCCCTGACGGTCCAGGTCCAGCGCTACGGCACCGGCTACTACGTCGAGCGCCAGGACTTCTACAACGACGTCGCCGGCATCATCCGGAAGGTCCCCGAGAAGCTCGCTCGCCCGGCGACGAAGCTCGGCGATATCCTCCTCGCCGCCGTGCTCCGGACTGGCAAGGTCACCCTGGACTGGACCGGGACGAACTTCTTCGCCGCCAACAAGCCGGCCGCGCCGTCGGGCGCCAACGCCAGCGTGTACACGAACCTGTACACCACCGCTCCCCTGACCCCCGCCAAGGGCCAGCTGGTGTGGTCCGGCATGCGCGCCCTCAAGAACGAGGACGGTCTCAGCCTCAACATCCGTCCGGACACCGTCATCGTCCCGGCGGAGCTCGAAGCCCAGGCGATCCAGTCCTTCCAGATCGAGTACCCGGTGTACTCGCAGACCGCGAACCCCTGGAACGGTGGCCAGGCCGCCGCGACCGCCGCGATGGGCCAGAACTGGCTCGCCATCGCGAAGGCGATCAAGCAGATCGTGGTGCTCCCCGAGCTCACTCAGGGCGGCGCCAGCATCGACACCACGTCGTGGTACATGGCCGAGTGCCTCAACCCCGAGCACGGCGGCGCCCCCGGCCTCGTGATGGCGGAGGACCCGGCGGTCGACTTCTTCGTCCAGATGGACCTGAGCGACTCCGAGGTGTACAACAACGATCGCTTCGCCTGGGCCATCCAGAAGTGGGCCGGCGCCGGCCCCGGTCTCGGCCAGTTCATCGCCCGCGCCGACGCCTAGTCGACGCTCCTCCTCGCCTCCTCAAGGCGCCGCTCGCAAGAGTCGGCGCCTTTTTTCGTTTCCGTCGTCGGTATTGACTCCTCCTCCGTCTTCGGGTAGAGTCATTCTATGAAGAAAACTCACGTTCCTGCTGGAACCGCCGACGGTGGCCCGCACAAGACCTACGCGACGGGCGAGCTCACATGGATCGGCGATCAGCCGCGTCTCCGCTTGCTTGGCGCGCGGGTTCTCGTGAGGCTCGTCGAGGAGCCTCAGCGAGGGCTCATCGTCACGCCCGACGCTCACAAGCCCAGGGCGCAGCGAGGCGTCGTCGTGGCCGTCGGGACCGGGCGCGAGTACCCGACGACGGGGCTCCGGATCCCGGCCGGCGTCAACGTCGGCGAAACCGTCGTCTTCAACCGTTACGCCGACGAGCGCGGCATCTTCGGTAAGTTCGGCGGCGACGAGCTCGCCGCGATCTCCCAGGAGGAGATCCTCTGTGTGCTCGACCCTGAGTAGCAAGATTTGGAGCATAGAACCGTGAGCAAAGACAAGAGCAAAGATGAGGCGCTCAACGAGCTCCTAGAGCTCGCGAGGGCGCAGGGCAATGCGCGTGGGATCCTCGACGCGAGGATCGTCGATGAGCTCCCGTCGTCCGTGGGAGTCCCGTCGTCCTTTGGGGCGCCTGGCGGAAGGTGGCTGCATATCCGGTTCGAGGGTCCAGACTTCTCCTACCTCAACCAACAGGTTGCCAACGATCGTCGTCAGGTTCTTCGGGAGGACGCCGAAGCCGTGCGCGCGTCGGCGGCGCGAGCCGAAGCGGCGGAGGAGCCGAAGGAGGAGAAGCGCTTTGCTCTCCTGGAGATCGACGAGTGAGCGCGCGGGCCTGTCACTACACCGTGTTCACGTCGCCGCGTATGGGCTTGCACCAAGATCCTAGCTTCCGGCCCGTGGGACCCTCTCAAGAGGGAGGATACGCCGACAAGTGCCCGAACCCGGCGAGGGAGACGCTCTCCGATGACACGCCAGCGTGTCGAACCCACGCGGGCATGGCCCGAGAGATGCGCAACTCTCACAGCGGACCCATCGACGATCGTGATCGGCACGGCGTCAAATGACCGCGTTCCCGCACCTTCACGTCAGGAGCGTGTACGCTCCGCTCCAGGGCATGTGTGGGATCGCCGCGCTCGTCGATGCTCAAGCGAGCACCGGAAGCGTCGCGGTCACAGACCCGAACCTGTGGGTCGTCGCGAAGCTGTGCAAGGCCGCGAGCGCGCACGCCGCGCCGCCGCGAGCGATCTATGGGCTTGAGCTCCAGCTATCCGATCTTCCGGGACACGTCGTCGTCATCGCGCGCAATGACTACGGCTGGAGGAACCTGCGCGCAGTGGCCAGCATGGGCCACGCGAGCCTCTCAGAGCTCGTCAAGCGTCGACTCCTGGGCGGCTGCGCCCTCCTCACCGGAGGCGCGTCAGGAGCTCTCCTGGCAGCGATCCGGACCGGGTCCGGATCGGAGATCCTCGAGCTCATGTCCGATGCGTGCGCCGCACACACGGAGAACGTTCCCGGCGTGGATACCTCCGCGAGACTGTACGTCGAACTCTCCCCGACGATGGGGGACGAGTGGCGCGCGTGCTGGGAGCTCTCGATCGAGAGCGACGCTGACGTTATCGCGACCGGCGACGTGAGCTACCTGTCTAGGTCCCACGTCGGCAGTCACGGCGTGTTGCGCTGCATCGCGGAGAAACGGAATGTTCGGGATCGTGCTGCTGGTGTTGTCCCGTCGCTGACGTGGGGGCATCTCGCGAGCGCCGAGGAGATGGCGGAATTCTTCGCTGAGTGTCCAGCGGCTATCGACGCGGCGCGGGAGCTCGCCGCGGAGTGTCACGTTGATCTGGGTCTTGGCAAGATCGCGCTCCCGGACTACGTCGCTAGCGACGGGAGAATCCTAGACGAGAAGGAGCAGGTACGCGAGCTCCGCTCGCTCACTCGGGCTGGATTCGAGGAGCGTTGGCAAGAGAGCGGACGAGCGATCCACTCGTCGGTGGAGTCGATGACGGAGTATCTCTCTCAAGTCGAGAGGCTTGACTACGAACTCCGCGTGATCGAGGAGACGGGATTCTCTGGCTACTTCCTGATCGTCGCCGACTTCTGTCGGTGGGCCAGGAGGAGCGGAGTTCCTCTCGGACCAGGGAGAGGCAGTGCCGCCGGTTCCCTCGTCGTCTACAGCGTCGGGATCACCGACGTCGACCCGATCGAATATGGGCTCCTGTTCGAGCGCTTCCTAAACGCAGAGCGCGCAGGCGGGATGCCGGATATCGACGTCGATATCTGCAAGCGAAAGCGACGTCTCGTCGTCGACTATCTCCGTTCCAGGTACGGAGCGGAGTCTGTCGGGCGAATCGCGACGTACACGACGCTCGGCGGGAAGTCGGTCCTGAAAGACGTCGGGCGCGTGCTCGGGATCGGGTTTCGGGAGCTCAACGCCGCGCTGGCCGGCGCTCCCGCCATCGTCGATGGAAAGACTCCAACGCTAGAGTGGCTCGTCAAGAACGTTCCAGCGCTCCGAGAGGCTTTGGCCGACCCAACAACAGACGCCGCGAAGCGGCTCGCTGAGGCGATCCGGCACGGCCTCGCGCTGGAGGGCTGCATCCGTCAAATCGGCGTCCACGCGTCGGGCGTCGTCGTCTCTCGCGGTCCTCTCGTCAACTGGGTCCCAACGTGCGTCACCGACGACGGAGAGCTCTCCTCCCAGTGGGCCATGGAGGAAGTCGAGGCGGGAGGGCTCGTCAAGTTCGACTTGCTCGGATTGAGCACCGTAACTCACCTCTCCATCGCGGAGAGCATGGTCAGGAGACGCAATGAGACTTCGCAAGCGAAAGACGGGGGCGGTCGGTCCGCCGCGTTCTCCCTTGACGCGATCCCTCTCGACGACGCGCGAACGCTGAGGTTGTGCGCGAAGGGGGACACGCTCGGGGTGTTCCAGCTGTGTAAGGGGGGGATGCGTCGCATGCTTCAACAGCTGAGGCCCGACAGGTTCGACGACATTCCCGCGGCGTGCGCCCTGTATCGCCCTGGGCCGCTCAAGAGCGGCATGACCCGTGACTATGTCGAGCGCAAGAATGGGCGACAGATCGCCCAGAGCTTGCACGCGCTGATCGACCCTGTGACGGCGCCGACGTACCACACGATCGTCTACCAAGAGCAAGTGATGGCGGCGGTTCGCATCGTCGCGGGGTATAGCCTCGGACAAGCGGACATTATCCGCAAGATCATGGGCAAGAAAAAGCCCGAAATGCTCGCGAAGGAGAGGAAGAAATACCTCGCCGCGGCGGCAAAGGTGGCCGTCGTCGATCAGGCGACCGCCGACAGAGTCTGGGAAGTCGTCGAGGCCGCGTCCGGGTACTCGTTCAACAAGTCCCACAGCGTCTGCTATGCGATGCTCAGCTATCGCACAGCATGGCTCAAGGTCCACTATCCGGCAGAGTTCTATGCTTCGTGGCTCTCGATCCTCATCGACGAGGCTGACAGCACGAAGAAGATCGCCGAAGCTGTGTATGACGCGCGAGCGCACGGCGTCGAGGTGCTCGCGCCTGACGTACAGACCAGCGAACGAGACTTCTCCGTGGACGGCGACGGCGCAGTCAGGTACGGGCTCGGGGCCCTGCGCGGTCTCGGGAAGAAAGCCGTCGCCGAGATCGTCGGACAACGACCGTTCGCGAGCGTCGCCGATTTCTTCCGTCGCGTCGACGTCAACAAGAGGGATACGATCGCACTCGTCGGGAGCGGAGCTCTCGACTCGCTGTCCCCGCGTCGCTCGCTGATCCCGAGCATCGAAGCTCTGGTGAAGTGGGGCCGCACGGAGCGCAAGTCGACCGCGTCCGGCCAGATGCCCCTATTCGGTTGACTTCCCCGTCGCTGAATGGCACAGTGAAGTACGAAGCGAGCGCTCTCGAGGCCGTCCTCTCGGTACTCCCCGAGTCGGAGCCGAGTCGCTGTGATCACGATGCCTGACCTGATGCCCATGATGCGAGCGATGCGGGATCCTTGTCCGCGGTCCGTGCTGTTCGTCGGGGAGCTCAACCCGTACCGAGATCCGAACGGACGGTTTGCGCTGTTCCCAATGCCGGCGCGGAGCTCCGGAGACAGGCTCTGCTCGTTGATCCTGCAAATGGAGCCTGAGGAGTACCTCCGGCGCTTCGCGCGCGTGAACCTGTGCTTTGAGACATGGTCTGAGCCGTAGGCGCGGAAGCGCGCCGTCGAGCTCATCGACGCGTGGGCTCGCGACGTCCCGTTCGTGCTCCTGGGTCGCAAGGTGGCCAGCGCGTTCGCTGGGGTGAACGACCCGTTCACCTGGAGCCGCGGTCCTGGCGGAGGAAGGGTCTACGTCACCCTTCCTCACCCGAGCGGCCTCAATCGTTCCTGGAGCGAACCAGGAGCATTCGAACGAGCGCGGGAAGTCCTTCGCGCCGCTGGGGTCCTGTGAACCCGATAGACTTCCCGAGCCTGAGCGAGCTCGCCGACGCGGAAGCTGTTCGGAACGCCGAGCGGCGCTCGCTTGGGTTCTGCCTGACGACTCACCCGTGCCGGAGCGCCTCCGACGCCGCAGATCAGCGCGGCGCTATTCCTCTTGCCGACGTCGACCGGGCTCTGTACAGCAGAGCCGACAAGGCGCGTGTCTTCGCGTGCTGCCCGAAGACGTTCGAGCGCCAGACCCGCGCCGGGCTCTACATGGGGATCATGTGGCTGGAGGACGATCGCTCACGACGAGAAGCGGTGTGCTTCCCTCGATCGTGGGACGCCGTCGCTGACGCTGTCGAGAACGCTGGCCCTAACGGCGTGCTCCTCCTCGAGGTGAGCGACGACGGAGATGGAAAGCTGATCGTCCACGACGCGGAGACTCTCGTCCAGGAGGACGATAGCGGGGCCCCGATTGGAGACTTTATCGTCGTCGACACGGAAACTACGATCGGCCCCGAGCTCCTGCCGCCGCCAAACTCACGAAAGCGGAAAAAGAAGGAGTCAACAGATTCGGCGGAGTCGACGACGAGCAAGTTCGAGATCTCTCGACTTCGCGTCGTCGAGATCGGCGTCGCGGTGTATCGTGCGGTCCCTCGCGGGTATCGGGGTGGGCCATCTCATGTGTTACAGCAGCAGCTGTCCAGGTTCATCGATCCAGGGTGTCCGATCGACGCGAAGTCGACGGAGATCCATGGCATCAAAGATTCCGACGTCGCGTCGCAGCCTCCGTTCTCCGAGCGTGCCGCGGCGCTGGCAGCGGCGCTCGCGAGTAGGACCCTCGTCACGTACAACGGACGTCGGTTCGATCTCCCAGTCCTCGCGGCGGAGTTCGCGCGAGCGGGCGTGGCGCCACCTCCAGCTATCGCAGACCCGGCGCTCTCCGTCGACGCGTATGACTTTATCCGGACGCGGTATCGAGGCAAGAAAGACCGCGTCGCATCGAAGCGACTCAGCGATCAGTGTGCATTTCACCGGGTATCGACCGGGCGCTCTCACCGCGCGTCTGACGACGCGACAGCAACCGGAGCTCTCCTCGTCGCGCTCCGCGAGGGAGGATGGGCACCACGGAGCCTCGCCAGGCTCCAAGGAAGGAGATGACCATGATTCATCTGATGTTGTCCGACGGGACCGACGCTGTGATCGCGGCTCGAACGATCAGGTCTGTCGTCTCGCGTCCGGGCGGAGCGACGGTCGTCACCGACTCGAATACCTACGAAGTGACGAACTCCGTCGAGGAGGTAGAGGCCGCGCGTCGAGGGAGGGAGCTTCCGATCGTCACAAGGTGACGATGATCACGATTGGTCCGACAAATTCGCGTTGACTTTTGTTCTGTTCGCTGGCAGGATCGAGGCATGGGGAACCAACCAACGCCTTCGGAGGTTCTTGTTATGCGTCGCCTTGCTGCCCTCGTCGCCCTGTCTAGCGTCTGTCTCGCGTGCGCTCAATCCTCGCCGCCTTCGTCTCGCGAGATCAACGATCTCCGCCTTGCGCTCCCGTCGTTCCCGTCGTTCCCTCCGGCCGAACCGTCTCACTGCGACGTCGCGGCTCTGACCGGGATCGAGGCCGCGCGACGGATGCTCGCGGTCGGGCTCTCTCACAAGCCTCGCTTGCGAAGCGCGAACGGGACCACGGTGACTATGTCTGCGGTTCCGGCGATGGCGGTCACCGACTTCTCCGACGAGTGGGTTGTCAAGGGGCCCGTTCCGTCGCAGACGTTCGACCTGAGCGACCTGGACAGCGGCGGATCGTGGGCCCCATCGACGTATTACTTCATGTACCTGTACCTCTCGGGCAAGACGATCCGTCGCGTAGTCACGACGGCGCTTCCGGATGAGTTCAACCGATACAGGGCAGGATTAACGGCGCCGGGGATGGAGCACCTGTACGCCTACGTTGGGAGTTTCTACGTCGACAACGTGGGAAGGATCGTCAGCTTCGTCGCCTCGAACGGGGTGTATCACCGCGACCTGAGCATAAGAACTCCGTTCAACGGCAAAAGCGGAGAGATCGATCTCTTGTCGACGGGCCTGCTCCCAACATCAGCTAGAGAAGCGATCCTGAGCGTCAGGGGCACGTTCTCAACCGTCGACGCTCCCGTCATCCTTTACTTCGCAGCTGGTGACGGAGTGGGTCTCGTTGAATGGCAGCTACAGACCCGCGTCACCGACAGCGGCGGAATCGCCAAAGGACAACCGGACACGGGCGCTAACTTCCACGTCGACACGGACGATCGATACCGGATCAAGTACATGGCGAGCGACGACGGGTATGACTATGACGGAGGGGGCACAGGGTGGCTGTACGGCGTCGGCTACGTTGAGCACTAGCGCCGCGTCGCGATCGATGCGTCGATCTACCATACCGCATGGCGACGACGCTGACCCCCACCTCTCCCCCGACATTTCCGGCCGCACTCTCCACGCCAGCTGACGGCGACGCGTGCAACGCAGCGTCCGTGAACGTGGCCTACCAAGCGCTCCTGGACGCGGTAGCGGCGGCGCAGGCGATGACGGCTCGCGGTCTGTCGATCAAGCCCCGCCTGCGCTGTGTCAACGGGACCAGCGTCGTCATGAGCGCGGTTCCGGCGATGGCGGTCACGGTCGGGACCGTGCTCACCGTCAAGAACCCGATCCCGGCCCAGACGTTCACCGTCGCAGACCTCGAGGGCGGCGGCGCCTTCTCGGCGGACACGTACTACTTCATGTATCTGTACCTGTCCGGGGGCCTCATCACCCGGCAGATCAGCGCCACCGCCCCGGACGCCTACAACATGTACAAGGCGTCGTCGACGGACTACGCCTATGTCGGGAGCTTCCGCGTCGGTCCGGCCGGCACGATCACGAACTTCGTCGCGATGAACGGCGTGTATCGCCGCGACGACGTCATGTTCACAACTTTCTCCGGCGTCGGTCCTAGCACCATCAACCTCCTGTCCGTCGGGCTCCTTCCGGCGTCGGCACGCGTCGTCGTCGGGTCTCTCGTTGGCAACTACAGCACGTCGACGACGGCAGATATCACCCTCGTCCTCCTCCCCGAGGACGGAGGAACGAACTTCGCGACGCGTGTCCTTCAGAAGGAGTGCAAGGACGGCGCTGGCAACACGGCGCGTCAGCCGGATCCGGGCGCTGAGATCTACGTAGACACCGACTCGTCGTACCGGATCAGGATCTTCGCCTCGGCGGCGAACTACGAGCATCCGAGCGGCGGCGGCAACGCGATCCTCTGGGGTCTCGGTTACGTCGAGCACTAGACCACGCCCTCCTTCCTGCGGCTGTACCATGCGGTATGGCCGAACCCACTAACAGGCAAATCCAAATCTCTCAGCGCGGCGTCGTGGTGCGCGGCGTCGATCTCATCATGGCGTGCCTCCAGGAGCTATTCCCGCGCCGCGTCTTCCCGAAGATGCAGGACTCCGATCGTTATCAGGTCCTGGGCGATCCATGGCGCCGCGGCGGAACGAGCCCCGGCGGCGCGTCCTTCGCTGGCCCTGTGGACCTGGGGCCAACGGTCACGGGCGCGACGGCGGGGAATGGCAACTACTTCATCGGCTGGCCGGACGATAAGACGGACGCCGTCGAGCCGCAGCGGATTGTCTGGACGCCTCCCGACGTCGGACAAGAGCGGTTCGGCCCCGCGCAGATGAGCGGATTCATGGTCGACGAGTCCACGGACCCAGGCGCCGCGGTAGCCCTGCGACCGATGCGCCACGACGAGATCGCCGCGCTCCCGGGACAGCCTGGACCATGGTTGAGCACCAACGATCCCATCTATGACGCCCAGACGAACCGCCTTCAGAGAGAGGTGGGCCTACCCGGGAGAGGCTCCGCGCAGCAACCGATCCCTGGGACCACATACGGATCGGGGCGTCGCATCATGGCCGCCCCGTACGTCACAGCGTTCGCGAGGACGAGAATCGTCCCGATGACCGCGAAGATCTGGGGGAGCGACTGGGACGATTCGGAGGAGCTCCTGATGTGGCTCTCCTGCGCCGCAGAGACGGTGTATCAAGGGACCCTGGCTCATATGGCGCTCCCCGTCGTCGATCACGGTGGATGGGTTCGCGACGAGAAAGCGTCGCGAGGCATGCACTATGAACTCGTGATCAACCTGTGCTGCCCAATCATCTGGCCTCCCCTCGCGGAACGAGAGATGACGAGCTTCGGGATCGGGACCGCGATCCGCAAGTGATCTACCTTTCGACATGGCTGAGAACCCGCGTCTCGACATTGAGTTTCAGGACGGCAACCTCCAGCAGCAGATCAACCTCGCTGAGGATGTTGCCCTCAAGCTAGGGACTGCGACGGCGGGCCCGTACCTCGTTCCCGTGAGGGCGTCTTCCCTCAACAGCGTGCTCCGCTTCAAGCATGGCCCGCTGGTGCGCTCCGGCGCTCACCACGTCGATTACAGCGGTCCCGGGTACCTGATGAGGATGAGATCCTCCGTTCCCGGCTCCATCGGCGCCGTGACGAAGACTCCTGGCGCCGGCTACGCCGCGAGCTTGGGCGATCTCACGCTCTCGCTCGCCGAGTACACGGTTCACACGCAGGTTGCGGGCGGCGCCGCGCTGAACATCACCACGGGCTGGGTCGCGCCCCCCGCCTCCTTCCCGCTGATCATCACCATGGGCGTCGGCACTGTGGCTTGCACGGTCACGGTCACGGGCGTCGACACGGCCGGCGACACGAAGTCGGAGGCGGTGACGGTCACCGCGGCCGGCGTCTACACCACCACCACCGAGTGGGCGTCGATCATCAAGGTCGTCTCCAGCATCGACCCGGTTGGTACGTCCGACTTCACGATGACCTGGACGTCCCCGGGCGACCGCTACAACGGCCTCCTGACCGTCGTGACGGGCGGCGTCCTGGGCGTCACGGGCGGCACAACCCCGACGTACAAGGTCAGCCTCGACGGTGGCCTGACGAACTCCCGTACGTACACGATGCCGAGTTCTGGCGAGTTCGATATCGTCACGTACGCGGGCGGTCTCACGCCGCAGGCGACCGGCGTCCACGCTGCCTTCAGCGCGGGCAGCCTCACGAAGACCCTCTACGGCGGGATCAAGATCGCTGGCGCGACGACGGATGGCGATATCGTCTACAACCCGAAGGAGTACGGCGACGTCACCGTGACGCACGTTATCCCGACGATCAACGGTCAGGCGCTGGACGTCAGTGTCGCGGCTCACGCGATCACCGTGACGTCGGCGACCAACACGGCCGGCGTCAAGGCGTACCTGACCCTCGGCGGGAACTTCAACACGGTCTTTGAAGTTGACTTCGAAGGGACCGCCGGCAACAGCGTCACCCTCGCCACTGTCGGCCACGCGGGCGCGGGCGCGGGCAGCGTCGCCGTCGTCGGCAACGCGGTCACCATCCACTACAAGGATGGCGTCTCGACGGTGACCCAGATGGAGGCGCTCTTTGCGGCCCCTCTCGCGATCACCCTGGGCCACGTCCGGATCAAGACCGCCGGTACCGGCGCGAACGTCCTCGCGGCGATGGGCGACACGCACGCCGCGACCCCTCTCGCGCACGGCGCGAACGCGGGCGTAACCTCGACCGCCGCGGACGTCGTCGCTAAGATCGCCACCGTCGCCGCAGCGGCGGCGCTCGTCACTCCCGTCGCCGCCGGGACGACCCTCGGGCTCCTCGCCGCGGCCGGCGCCACCGGGAACACCACCGGAGGCGTCGATCTCGACGCCAAGAAGGAGGGCGTCTCCTTCCGTATGATCGCGGCCGGCGCGTCGAAGACGCACAGCATCGCCATCGTGGGACGCGCCGTGACCCTGTCCGTCGACACGGACGCGAAGGGTAACCAGACCACTACCGCGACCCAGGCCGCGGCGTACATCGCCGCGAATGCGACCGCCGCGGCGCTCATGACGCTGAACGTCGACAGCGGCGGCGGCGGGATCGTCGGCTGCCTGACGACGTACACGATCCTCCCCGTCAGCCTGGCGACGGGCGACACGCTCGTCTTCAAGACGACGCCTCCGGCGTGGAGCGAGGCCGATCTCCAGGAGGCGTGCAACGCGCTCCTGGCGAATCAGAAGTGGCTGGGCTACGCGTCGATCATCCACGTCATCGGCGACACGACCGACACGGGCGATATCGTCCTCGCGACGTTCATCGGCGATGCCGCGAACCAGAAGAAGCAGTTCAAGACCGTCGTCGCTGAGGCGACGTGGATGGGCGATACGAACGAGGTGACCTGGGCGAACAACATCCTCGCCGCGTACTCGACGCGATCGACGTCGTACGGCCTCGCGGCCGGCGAGGCGAACTGCTACAACTCGGCGTATGGCACCATCGACCGGATGAACGTCGCGACGACGTACGTCGCCCGCTTGCTGATCTGCCCGATCAGCGAGCTCCCATCGCACGTCGACTGCGAGACCATCTTCGGGACGAAGAACGCGCTGGACGGCGTCGCGGTCCGCCCCGGCGAGGCCGATCAGGCGCTCTGGCAGTCGGAGGACGTCCTCGTCACGCTCAACACGGCGAACTTCATCACCCTGCGCACGCACGCCGGGCGCAGCGGGATCTACGTTCGTCAGGGGCTCGACTTCACCGACGACGGCTCCGACTACACGTTCGTCACGAACCGCCGCGTCGCCAACGTCGCAGCGGCCCTCGCGTACGACGAGGTTCTCCGGTTCCTCAATGCAAACCTGTTGGCCGACCCCAAGACGGGTCAGCTGGCGGAGGCGGAGTGCCAGAAGCTGGAATCGCAGGTTGGTAACCGCCTGCGGAAGAAGCTCGTCGCCAACGACCGCGGGCGCCAGCACGTCTCGGGCCTGACCTTCACCATCGACCGCGGGGCGGACTACATCAGCAGTGGTCAGGTCACGGGCGTGACGCGCATCGTCCCCCGGACCCCCGCGACCCGCTTCATCGTCAAGATCGGCTTCGCCCCGACCCTGACGTCCGCCATCGCCTCGGGTGGGTAGTGATCATCGTCCGCGTCGAAGCGATCGGTGGCACCGTTAAATTAACGACGGTGCCGCTAGATCGATTCTTGCTGGTAGACGGAGTCCCGTCGCGTTTCATCGACGATGAGGGCACTCTCCGCAGCGTCAAGCCCTTCGCTTGGGGCAAAAACACGCGCGAGATTAGGGCGCGTCTGCGCTCATAACGCCTCCTCCGCCTCTGAC
>OFSE01000439.1_pt1 | contig 12535 bp, 12 predicted proteins | sample 1543261 | NCBI WGS metagenome assembly OFSE01 (sample SAMN07774225, study PRJEB24372) | wastewater metagenome | isolation source: Exp Tend VB 50WW | collected 2016-02 | reverse complement strand
CAGTCTGCGTCGTCGTCGCGCCTAGGCAGGAAGCCGCAAAAACGCACACTCACGCTCGTCCAACCGCCGTTTCTAGGATAATCAAATTTTAACGTTTTGAACGTAACGGCGAGATTGAAGATGAGCCAGAAAGAGATTGCGATAAGCAATGCAGTTCAGTGTGTGAAGCCAGAGCTGGGAGGAAGTTTGACGCCGCCCAGATGAGGTAATGTTACCTGGGCGGCGCTGTTAGGTAGGGGCGAACCGATCAGCCTTCGAGCTTGAAGTTAAATTGCACGATGTTGGTTTGTGGCGCGCTAATCGGCGCGTATTTCCATTGTTTAGTGGCGTTGATGACTTCGCCGTCGAAGGTTTTTCTTGGTGTGGCGCTGATGATATCCACCTGCGTTACCTTGCCACTGGTATCGATATACAGTTTGGCGGTGACACTGCCTTCGGTCACGCCATTGCGCGCCGCGACCCGTGGAAAAGTCGGCTGTACGCTAGCGAGCAGCTTCAAAACAATTGGCTCTGGTGCCGCAGGTTTGGGGGCGGGCGGTGGCGTTTGCACTGGTGCAGGTTCAGTTTTGGCGACCACTACCGGAGCGGGGGTAGGTGCTGGTGCTGGTTTTTGCGCTTCACGCGCCTTGGCCGCCAGTGCCGCTGCCGCTTTAGCTTCCTGTTCGGCCTTGGCTTCTTGCGCGAGTTTCGCTTCCTGTGCCAGTTTTGTATCACGCGCCAATTTTTCTTTGGCTTCGCGCGCCAGTTTTTCTTCTTGCGCAATCCGTTCAGGAGATTTAGTTGATGCCTTGTCTAACCATTTGGTGATGTCGGCCGATTCATCGGTGTGTTTCACTGCATTTTTTACCAGACCGGTTGGCAACGGCGCAGAGGATTCCTGTTCAACGATCAAAATGCGCCAGACATTTGATCAAGGTCGGCGCTAAACGAATGATGCTGCATGCCATGATGAGGCACATCGCTCTTGGTGCTCTTGGTACTTTTGGCGATCTCGACGAAATGAATGTGCTTTCGCCAGATCAAGCGTATGCTGCCATGCTTGTAAACATCTTGCAATATGGAATGAATGCAAAGCGGCAACGACCATTGCCGATAAGCATGATTCATGCCTGTAATAAACAGAGATAGTTGCCGAAGAGCAAGGCTGGGCGGGCGTTGCAGCCCGATTGATGGTGGTTTCAGTTGATGATTTCTAACGAATTTAGCGGTGCGCTGAGACGATTTTTGGGCGTCTCAGCGGCACTTTTTTCATCGCAATTTTGCTGGCTGACTGCGTTCATTTAACAGACTTTATTTCGTATTATTCCGTAAAAAAGATCTTCTCAATTGGCAAGCCAAACAGGCGTGCGATGGCAAAGGCTAGCGGCAAGCTGGGGTCATAACGCCCCGTTTCGATCGCATTGACGGTTTGTCTTGAGACTTGTAATTGGTCAGCCAGTGTTGCCTGGCTCCATTCGCGTGCGGTGCGCAGTTCTTTGACGAGATTTTTCATCTTAGTTGCGCTCCCGACTTTCTAGCCACTTGCGCAAACAAGCCAGCACGCCCCAGCTGCCGACGAACAAAGGCCAGATCACAAACATGCTGAGCCGTGGAAAACCAATCCCTTCCATAAAGCCATAAGTCACGCTGCTGAGCGCCGTAATTGCACCCGCAATGGCAATCAGTTCTAGATTCCAGATGCGCAGGTATTCATCCATTCGGGCAAAGTGCCGCACAATGGCCCACAGTGCGCCGAAAATTGGTACGGTGGGCGTCAGCGCGATCACGGTGCGAACCACGCCATCGGGCATGTCCTTGGCAAACCAGATGCTGGTGAATAGCACAACTACATACAAACCTAGGCTGCCGAATAATTCTTTATGGTAAGTACGATTCATCGTTGTTTCGTGCATGGTGATCTCCGGTTGAGAGTAAATTAACATAATGTGTAAAGTTTATTTGACACTGCTCGGTTTAAAAAAAGCAGGGCATTGGCCTGCTTGCTTGATACGCCATATTTAATGCTTCACATTGCTTACCTATCTGGATTAATGTAAAGCATGCTTGTCATATTAGCGGATTTTTTGAACATGTCAAGCAGGCTTTACAAAAATATGAAAAAAAGCGCGAATATTGGGGCGTTAGATGATAATAGATATATACTGCCAATAGTATTTTTAAAATACACCCGTAGATAGTGCGGGAATAGCTTTATTTTTATTGAAAAATAGGGAGTATATAAAAGCTAAGTTGTAGGACGTTTGACACCAGCAACTACCATTTCGGCAAAATCCGTTCGCCCGGCATCATCTGGTAGGGATCTGCCCAGCCCGGCACGGCGCGCAGCCGTTCGCGCCAAGCGGCGATGTGGGGGAAGCGCTGTTCAATCTCGTAGCCACTTTCTTCGATCGGATAAAACAAATACCCGCACAGAGAAAAATCGGCAATCGTCAAAGTATCGCCAACCAGAAATGGTGTATTTGCTAGATGGCGATTGACGATGTCATACGCACCATCGATACGACTGTGTAACCAGTGCATGATGGTGGGGTCGGGCTGCTTATTGCTGAAAGATTTAATGAAGCGGTAGGTGGCGAAATAGCTGGTGAATTTATGGTTATCAAATAAAATCCAGCGCAGGATTTCGCGTTTGTCGTGTGCAGTGCTGCCACCAAACTGACCGTATTGCTCGGCCAGATAAGTCAACATCACGCCAGATTGCGTCAGTTGCAAATCACCGTCTTCCAGTATCGGCACTTCGCCCATGATGTTGCTCTGCTCGCGCCAATCGGGGTCACGCGTGGCACCGTGCATGAAATCGACAAACACAGGCTGCCAAGCCAACCCCATTGCATTCAACGCAAAGGCGACCTTGTACGCGTTACCGGATTGACTGAAGCAGTGTAGTTTCAACATCATGAGCCTAGAAAATAGTTTGTGCCGTGACTAAGGTGCAGGAGCCGGTGCAGCACCCAAACGGCGCACGGTACCAGAACCTCCAATTGATTGCGATACGGTTGGGTCGCCATAATAGGATACCGTACCCGAACCACCGATGCTGACGCTTAAATGTTCTTTCACCCAGGTTTGCACCGTGCCAGAGCCGCCAATGCTGATGGCGACATCACGCGACTCCAGCTTGTCGAACAATAGACGACCAGAGCCGCCGATGCGACCACTCACTTTCGCCGCAGTGCCAGAGGCGATAAATTTACCGCTGCCACCGATGCTGACTTTTAGGTCGTTGGCTTGCAGATGCTGCAAATCCATATCGGTTGCACCGCCAATGCTGATCTCGAGTGACGGTACGTTTAATTTTGTACTGGTGACGCTGCCGGAGCCGCCTAAATCAATTTCTTCCAGCGTCTTTAAAAAAACCACGATGCGCAAAGTTTTGGTGTCGGGATAGGTATTGCGTTTGGATGAGCGAATTTTTAGCGTGCCGCGCTCGACCACGGTTTCTACCAAACTTTGCAGATTGTCGTCGGTTTCTACGGTCGCGGCTTCCACATCGCCTTGGCGCAATTCAATTTTGGCTGGCAAATCGGCATCGATGCTCTTGAATGATGACAGGCTGCGTTCTTGCTTCACGATATTGCCAGAACCCGCCACCGGCTCGCCCGTCCACCAGCCCGCAAATGCTGGTGTACTGCTGAAGGCGGCGCAGGCCACGGTGAGGGTGAGCGCGGCGAGGCGTTGTAAGTTTGTGCGATGTGAAGTGATCATTCGAATATCCTGTTCATGTGTAGTCAAGGTGGGCTCGATGCTTCAAACTATTTTTGCCTTACAAAAAGCAATCTCCCATAGTATCTTGCACAACGCCGCGATCAACCACGCATTTGCGACGAAACGTAAAATCCCGATGTTTAGCGGTAACTTGATGCGATAAGTGGTGAATAATACGGTGAGCAATTTTTGCCCACCAAGTTTGTTGCGTTATTGCCCAGGATTGCCCACATCGGCATGAATCATGTCGATTTCCTGCATGAGTTCGTCATTCAGTGAGATCGAAATGGCGTCGATATTTTCTTTTAACTGCGTCAGATCAGTCGCACCAATGATGGTGCTGGCGATGAACCAGCGTGAATAACACCAAGCCAGTGCCATTTGGCTTGGCGTGAGGCCATTAGCGCGTGCCAGCTCGACATAGCGGCGCGTTGCGGCAAACACCACTTCACGCATATAGCGCGGGCTCCAAGTGGGTGGGAAAATAGTCAGACGGCCAGAGGCATGTGGGTTATAAATATACTTGCCGCTGAGTTGGCCGAAAGCCAGCGGGCTATACGCCAGCAGGCCGACGTTTTCGCGGAAGCAGGTTTCATCCAAGCCTTGTTCAAAGCTGCGGTTGAGTAAACTGTAGGCATTTTGAATGGAGGCAATGCGTGGCGTGCCCGTCAGTGCAGCTTGCTTGGTAAATTCGCAGACTCCCCATGATGATTCATTAGAGACACCAATTGCGCGAATTTTGCCTTCTTTGACCAGATCATGTAGCACGCCTAAGGTTTCGGCAATCGGTGTGGAAGCGCGTTCGGCATTCGGGTCAAACTGGGTTTGCCCAAAAATCGGTACATTGCGGCTTGGCCAATGTAATTGATACAGATCGATGTAATCGGTTTGCAAACGGCGCAAACTGCCTTCAATCGCCAAGCGAATATTGCGCGCATCAAAATCATTTTGACCATCGCGTATCCAGGTTAAATTGCGCGATGGGCCAGCCGCTTTGGTCGCCAAAATCAAGTCTTGCCGCTTGCCCGATTTTTTGAGCCAGTTTCCGATGAATTCTTCAGTACGCCCCTGCGTCGCCGCACGCGGCATGACGGGGTACATTTCGGCAGTATCGACAAAATTGATGCCACGTTCAAACGCATAATCAAGCTGCTGATGCGCTTGGGCTTCATTATTTTGCTCACCAAAAGTCATGGTGCCGAGGCAGATGGTGGAGACTTGTAGGTTGGATGTGCCTAGGGTTTTACGGGGAATGAGAGACATGGTTGAATGCGCCTGACTAAAAAGAGTCTGAAAAGACAGAGTAAAAAATTTTAAGTGATTTAGCGAGTTCTCGCTGGAGAGGTCATCGGCATTGCCGCCACGCATTCAGACACCAGCGCTGGCCCTTTATAAATCAAGCCTGAATACAGTTGCACCAAGCTGGCACCTGCTTGCTTTTTCACCAGTGCATCTGCGCCCGATAAAATGCCGCCAACGCCGATGATGGGTATGGCATCCCCTAATTCTGTTTTCAGAGTTCGAATCACTTGATTCGATAATTCAAACACCGGTGCGCCTGATAAGCCGCCAGCCTCTGTGCCGTGCGGCAAACCTTGCACGGCATCACGGGTGATGGTGGTGTTGGTGGCGATCACACCGTCGATTTGATGACGCAGTAGCGCCGCAGCGATTGTTTTGGCCTGTTCGCTATCGAGATCAGGCGCAATTTTTAAGCACAATGGTACGTAACGCTGGTGTTGGTCAGCCAGTTTTTGTTGCGCTTGTTTGAGTGTTGCCAGCAAATGATCCAATTCATCAGCGCCTTGTAATTGGCGCAGATTTTTGGTGTTGGGGGAGGAAATATTCACCGTTACGTAGCTGGCATACGGATAGACTTTTTGCAGACAGTGCAGATAATCATCAGTGGCTTTGTCAATCGGTGTGTCGGCGTTTTTGCCGATGTTGAGACCGAGTATGCCTGCTTTGTTTTGAAAAAATTGTGACGCTTGTACATTCGTCACAAAGGCATCGACACCGCCATTATTAAACCCCATGCGATTGATGATGGCGTGCGCGGCGGGTAACCGAAACATGCGTGGCTTTGGGTTGCCCACTTGCGCACGTGGTGTGACCGTGCCAATTTCGATGAAGCCAAAGCCAAGTGCTGCCAGCGCATCGATGTAGCGGCCATCCTTATCCAAACCAGCCGCCAAACCTACCGGGTTGGGAAAGCGTAAGCCCATGATGTTTTGTGGTGCGGCGCTTGGTTGGGGCAGGCAGCGCAGTAGCCCTAAGGCGTGTGCGCGGCGCAGGGCAGGCAAGGTCAGGTCGTGTGCGGCCTCAGCGTCCATCGCAAATAAGGCAGGGCGTAACAATGAATACAGCAGCGAATACAGTGGGTGATCAGGCATCATGCAGTGTCAAAAAATATTAAAAATAGGGGAGTATAGTTAAAAATAGTGCCATACCAGCTTATTTTATCAATGTGTTATAAATAAACTGATAGGAGTATGGGCGTTTCTTAAGTTTGAGCAGGCTTGGTATATACCTGCCAGCGACCATCGATCATTGCATCGAGTGGTTGAAAGTTGGTTTTGTACGCCATCTTCTTACTGGCGGCAATCCAATAGCCTAAATATAGATAGGGCAGGTGTAGTGCTCTGGCTTGCTCGATCTGCCACAGCACATTGTAAGTGCCATACGAGGCGCGTTTGTCGCTGGGGTCGTAAAAGGTGTACACCGACGATAGGCCATCACTCAGAATATCGATGATACTGACCATGCGTAATACCTGCTCTGCATCGCGGAATTCGACCATGCGAGTATTAACCCGGCTTTGCAATAAAAATTGGGCATATTGATCACGGCTATCCTGATCCATGCCGCCACCAGCGTGCCGCGAATTTTGATACAGGTGGTATAGATCGTAATGCTCTTGCACGTAGCTCAGTTCGGCAACTTGCGCCACCAGATCGGCATGCTGCTGCCAAGCACGACGCTGGCTACGTTTGGCGGCGAAGGCATCTACCTGTACACGCACCGGTGTGCAGGCGCGGCAGTTGTCGCAATGCGGTCGATAGATAAATACACCGCTGCGCCGAAAACCATTTTTCACCAAATCGGAATAAATGTCGGCGTTGATCAAATGCGCGGGCGTCGCCACTTGTGAGCGCGCTTGCAAGCCCTCCAGATAGCTGCACGGATACGGTGCCGTCGCATAAAACTGGATGCTGGAAAAGGGAAGTTCGTGCAGTTGGGTCACTGTCGATATACCTCAGGTTGGCTGCCCGTCAGATACCAGCTTGCGCACTGCATCGGTATCGATCTTGGCATCAGGATAAACGTCAGATAAAGAGTCAGAGCGGGAGTTAGATAGAGAGTCCGAGGTCGCTACCGGCGTCGCATTGCATTGTCGTGCCAGCGCTTGTAAAAATGCGGCGGATGTCAATGTATGCCAGGCAGTGATTGGTGCGAAATCGACGGCGGCTTCAACGTGCCGGACAAATTCAGCACGCGCAATTGGTTTGGCACCAAGCGACGCCAAATGCCCAGTCTCTTGCTGGCAATCGATCATCGTCACATCGTGCGACCGTAAAAAAAACACCAGATGCGCCAAAGCGATTTTGGATGCGTCGCTACGGCGCGCAAACATCGATTCGCCGTAAAACATGCGGCCAATGGCAATCCCATACGCGCCACCTACCAGCTCACCATTGAACCAGACTTCGGAAGAATGGGCATAACCTAATTGGTGCAGACGGCAATACGCCGCCACGATGTCTTCGTTAATCCAGGTACCATCTTGCTCTTCGCGTGGTGCCGCACAGGCGCGCATCACGGCTTCAAACGCGGTATTAAAACGCAGTGACCATTGCGGATTTTGATTCACCCGTTTTAAGGTCTTTTTCAGGCTATCAGCGATTTTGAAATCAGCCGTCATCAACACCATGCGTGGATCGGTACTCCACCATAAAATTGGTTGGCCTTCCGAATACCAAGGGAAAATCCCATGTCGATACGCATCTAACAAACGTGCCGCCGACAAATCGCCGCCCGCCGCCAGCAAGCCAGCCGCGCCATGCACCTGCCGCAAAGCTTGTGTGACATCGGGAAAGGGCGTATTGGCTTCGAGCCAGGGAATCATAGTGTGCTCTTGGTTTCGTGGGGCATATCAAATCATCGGCTTGAGTATATCGAAAGTGTGCAAACCAAATTGCCCACCTTCGCGCACTTTCGCCAAATCTCTAAAGAAAAATTTCAGTGTATGACTGACGGTGGGAAATGCAATCTCATCCCAAGGAATCTGCTGCTCGGAAAACAAACGCACTTCCAGACTTTCATTGCCCGCCAGATAATCCAGATCCAGCAGGCTGGCGCGATAAAACAAATGTACCTGATTTACATGCGGCACATTTAAAACCGAAAACAATTCGTGCAAAGCGATATGGGCTCCAGCTTCTTCCTCGGTTTCTCGTTGCGCGCCTTGGCTAGTGGTTTCGCTGTTTTCCATAAAGCCAGCGGGCAAAGTCCAAAAACCATAACGCGGCTCAATTGCACGCTTGCACAGCAAAATTTTGTGCTCACCGTTTTCTGTCCAGAGTGGAATCGAACCGACCACCATTTTCGGATTCAGATAATGGATCACCCCACAAGCCGGACACACATGACGCTCACGCGTATCGTCAAGCGGGATTTGCATGACCAGTGGCGCAGCACAATTAGAGCAAAATTTCATGGCGGAAATCGTTTTATGGAAGAGGGCTTGGACATTAGTTTAACATCGCGCACCCGAATTTGAATTTGAATTTATTCAGGCTTTTTATCTGCGAGTTTATCTATGAAAAATGGTAGATAAATTCAGCAAGAAATGGCGCCCGAACCTGATACATCAGAACCTACTCCAGCAAGAATTGTGAAATATAAATTGCGTAAAACGGTAGAACCATGTATAGTTTCATTCTTCAGACGCGGGGTGGAGCAGTCTGGCAGCTCGTCGGGCTCATAACCCGAAGGTCGTAGGTTCAAATCCTGCCCCCGCAACCAAAGTATTTAAACCCTTGATTCTTTTAGAGCCAAGGGTTTTTTGCTTTTCTGCTCCGGTTTTTTTAGACTCAATTTTTATCTCCTCCTAATAAAATTTTTATTTATATAGATACACTACCCTGTATTTTTACAAGACGTAATAAAGATATGCGGGAATGGCACATAAAAATTTAAAAAAGCGGGAGTATATATAAACACTCGTTTTTAAATAAGCTCTACGGATTGCTAATCTGCACTTAAAGACTTGCAGACGCCAGCATGGCGTTGAATGTGGCTTAGCAAAGAGCTGCACCTTATTACAGTCAATGATTCAGTTGGCGATTTTGTTGGTGAATCAGCTTGAGATTTGGTTTGTGATACACTGCGCAGCAAATCTGGAGTGGCCGAATGGGAATTGCTTCGGTTTTCTGTGATGCCTGAGCGGACAGTGTGTGAACTAATTTGAAAAATGTCCTATAAATGGCATTTTTGAAGTCAGGTTAGTGCAAATTTCCGTGGCTTTTTTTATTTGGTTCGTAATTAAGTCTGGTGTGCATGAGATTTTCTGGTCTACAATCCGATATCTACTAAATTGATCGACTGCCTGCGTCAAGCTGATTGTGCGTTCTATATAAACAATCCAGCAATGACGGTTGACTTGATGCCTTTTACGTAAGCAGCCCAGTCAGTAATCCTAAGCAGCTATACGCAGAGCAGACTGATCCACCAAGCGCGCACGATGTGCCGCGAAATTCAACGAGTTATTCGAATTGATGGTTGACGAGCAGGCATTTTGCGGGTTGTTTGCTGCGTAGCTTCGATTGTTACCGCGTTCTAAAGAGTTTGCATGAATATTGCTGAGGCTAAGCGAGTCCTCGAAACCGCCTTGTTGTGCGCGCACGAGCCGCTGACAATTACGACGATGAAAAAGCTGTTTCAAGACGGCGATGAACAGATCGATACCTTCGATGGTGATGCGATCAAATTAATGCTGGCCGAGATTCAAACTGATTGGCTCGATAAAGGTATCGAACTGATTGCGCTGGCGACTGGCTGGCGTTTTCAAAGTCGGCCTGAAATGCGGGCGTATATCGATCGTTTGAATCCGGAAAAGCCTCCCAAGTATTCGCGGGCGACGCTGGAAACTTTGGCCATCATTGCGTATCGGCAACCGGTGACGCGGGGCGATATTGAAGAGATTCGTGGCGTGACAGTGGCTTCGCAAATGATCAAGACACTGGAAGATCGGGGTTGGATAGAAAGCATTGGTCAGCGCGATGTGCCTGGGCGTCCGGCTTTGTTTGCTACCACCAAGCAATTTTTAGAAGATCTGGGTTTGCAGTCGCTGGATCAGTTGCCGAGTTTGCAGCAGATCGGTGGCGAGCAGGCAGCACAATTGCCGCAAGAGGCGATGGATGGGCTGGAAGCTATGCTATTGCCCGTTAGTGCATTGGCTACGGCTGATGATGCCAATGCTAATGTGCAAGCCGAGTTATTGCACGATGAAGAAGTGCTGGTCGCCCAGAGTGCGGTGGAAATTTCGACGCCACAATTGCCGCTTGATGCGGTGGTGGTGGAAGTGACGCAAGCGGCGGGCGAAATGCAGGCTGCAACAGAAGTTGACGCAGAGCTGGCAACGCAATCGGACTCAGAATCAAATGCAGAAGCAAACGCAAACGCAAACGCAGAAGCAAACGCAAACGCAGAAGCAAACGCAGAGTCGAGCTTAGAAGCAAACCTAAATTCGGCATTGGAACCTGGCACAGATCAGGCATAAATCACCAAGCTGCGATACCAACGGAGATGCGTCGGATGTATGTCAGTCATTGGCGGTAGTTGGCAAAATAAATAAAACGGTTTGAAATGAATCAGCGCAAAGAAAAAATAGTGCGGCACTGCGTGTCGAAGACGCAGGCTCGCTGTTTGGCAGATAGTGGAACAAAATAAAGACGACAAATAATGAATACAGACAATCAAGATAATCACGATGACCATGGCGAGCGTGCTGAGCAGAAAGCAACAGCCACCACATCGGATGAGAACGGTGCAAACCGACCCGCAAAGCGCGCCGTGCGTGGCCCGCGTAATCTGCGCCGCGCACCGAATCGACCTAAAACCGTCGCCGCGCAGGACGCAGTTGCCGGGCAGGGTGATCTGGCAGAAAGCAACCCTGCTGGCAGTGAAGATGTGATTGCCAAGCCAGCAAAACCAAGAGCAGCGCGGGTGCCACGTAAAACGTCAGCACACGAGAGCCGCGATCAATCAGTTTCAGCAGAATCAGACGGCACAATGATAAGTGCTGCGACCGCGAATGATGTGGCTGGCACAGAGCAGGCGTTGAGTCGGCCCGCCAGAGCAGACAGAGCGCCACGCCAGGCGAATGAACGCAATAACGACCGCAATAATGACAGAAGCGGCGCGCGCCCTTTGCGCGGCCCAAACACCCGGCCTGGTGCAAAACAGCCAGCCGGCAAACATAAAGAGGGTCGCAAAGATGCGCGCCCGAACGGTGCCACGGGTGCGAATGCCGATGATATTTTTTCGTTCGTCACATCCGATGCCTACGATAATCAGACAACGGCAGGCAACGATAAAAACCGCCATGCAAAAGCAGTACGACGTGATTTGACGGCAGACGATGATGCCCCTAAATTGCACAAGGTGCTGGCCGAAGCGGGCTTGGGTTCACGCCGCGATATGGAAGATTTAATCGTTGCCGGACGGGTTTCTGTCAATGGCGAGCCAGCCCATATCGGCCAACGTATTTTGCCGACCGATCAGGTCAGAATCAATGGCAAGCTGATTCAGCGCAAAGTTACCAAAAAACCACCACGGGTGCTGATTTACCATAAGCCTGCCGGTGAAATTGTTAGCACCAATGATCCCGAAGGGCGTCAATCGGTATTCGATAGTTTGCCGCAAATGAAGGTTGGTAAATGGTTGGCAGTTGGGCGTCTGGATTACAACACTGAAGGCTTGTTGTTATTCACGACTTCCGGTGATCTGGCTAACCGCTTGATGCACCCTCGTTACGGTATTGAGCGCGAATATGCAGTGCGTACTTTGGGCGAGCTGGAAGAAGGGATGCGTCAGAAATTATTGGCAGGTGTGGAGCTGGAAGATGGCTTGGCGCAATTCTCGAAGATTGCCGATGGCGGTGGTGAAGGTGTCAATAAATGGTATCGCGTGGTGATTGGCGAAGGCCGTAACCGTGAAGTACGTCGTATGTTTGAGGCGGTTGGTTTAACGGTATCGCGCCTGATTCGTACCCGTTACGGCGTGATGACGTTGCCAGCGGGCTTAAAGCGTGGTCGGTGGGATGAGTTGGATGAAGATGCAGTGCGCGCTTTGCTGAAAGTGAGCGGTTTGGAAAAAGCCAGCACAGAAAAAGCGCCAATGAAAACCGGTCGGCCATCAGGAAATCGCACCGGTGTTGGTAATGCCAATGTGAATCCATTTGATAGCAAACCACAAAGCCGTCCGTTTGGTGCTGGTCGCCCGGCGTTTGGTGATAAATTCGGCGATAAATTTGGTGATAAGAACGGCAATCGCCCCGGTAATGCGGCAGGTGGTGGCTATGCGGGCGGTAGCAATGGTGCGGATTCCAAGAAAAAACGTAGCCGTCAGCCTGATCCCCTGCAAACTGCACTGGGCTTCCCTAGTGCCGGGCAGCAACGCCGGGGTGGTACCGCGCGTGGCAGCGGTCAAGCAATCGGGCAAGCAATCGTTGCTCGTCGGCGCGCCAAAAATTATTGAAATACGACACAAACAGGGTGTGCATGTGGCGTAAGCATGGTGTTGAACGCGAGTGAAAAACATTGCTCTT